>ENA-OPWY01000956-OPWY01000956.1-human-gut-metagenome-genome-assembly--contig:-NODE-956-length-13372-cov-4.865886_pt1 | contig 13372 bp, 18 predicted proteins | sample MGYA00241515_ERZ502022 | MGnify/ENA primary metagenome ERZ502022 (study PRJEB25962, sample SAMEA2043045) | human gut metagenome | biome: human gut; feature: human-associated habitat; material: faeces...
ATCCTCCCGCCGACTACGATGTCAACCCGGAATACCTGAACGACGAGAAGTTTGCGACACTGATCACCGAGGCGGAAAAGTATCTCGGCTATCCGTATGGTGCAACTTGTTCCCAACTGAAAAGGTTGGGCACTTGTCCAATGATTGGAGGTGAAAAGAAAGACAGGTGAACTGGTAATTCGATTGGTGGAATGATGGGGTAACGCCCTGAAACGCCAGCCTAATACTCCGACTGGCTTAAAGCGGAAACGCTATGGGTCAGAAGCTCGGTGAAGTCGGCTGAGAGTGACCGTAAGAATTGCTGGATAACAACCAGCCACACGAAAGCCGCCCAGAGGTGGGCGGTGTCACCTATAGGCCGGGGCTCTATAAAATACCTATGGTTAGAATGTGCGGAAGCACTGACGAAAACCGCGAATGTACAGGTCTAAAGGTAGGCCATATAGAAATGTATGGTGGCGTTAATTCGCCGTCAGTGTGGTTTAGTAAAAATCGTATGTATGAACGACCATGATGTGTTAAAGGCGCATCCAAGCTGACAGGACTAAAGCGGAGACCTAAGGGTATATGCACAGATAGAATTATCGGAACAAGGAAAGGTATCGGGCTTTACCATAGTGGTAAAGCAGGCAGACGAAGAAAATAAGCTGCCGAACCGGTGCTGAAAAGCAGAGGTCGGACTTACGATGAATCCCGCGAAAAAGAAGGATTCGGAGGGATGGCCTCAAGTCATTAGTCATATATGAAACAATCATTCAATCGCAGTAAGGATTCGAGTAGGACAAAAAAGTCACTCAATTCAAAAGAAGGGAGTGATGCCTTATGCCAAAAGAGAAAGCCGAAAAATCATTATGTATGAGCGGACTGCGCCATGCTGAGTATTACGGAATGCAGGAAGTGTTTGACGGTCTGTATGCGAAAAGCAGTAAAAATGAGACTTTCACAAATTTGATGAGCATCATCTTAAAACGTGAAAATATCCTGCTGGCATATAGAAATATCAAGTCAAATGACGGAAGCAAAACTCCGGGAACAGATGGCGTGACATTCGATGACATCGGAAAGCTGATGCCGGATGAGGTTATTGATACAGTCCGTTTCATTACAATCGGCAGTACACATGGGTATCGTCCGAAACCTGTCCGAAGAAAAGAAATACCAAAACCTTACGACCCAACAAAAACCAGGCCGCTGGGAATCCCCTGCGTCTGGGACCGGCTGGTACAACAATGTATCAAGCAGGTCATGGAGCCGATTTGTGAAGCGAAATTCAGCGAAAACAGTTATGGATTCCGTCCAAACAGGTCTGCTGAAAACGCCATCGCAAGAGCGGAGTTCTTAATACAGAATACAAGACTGCACTATGTCGTTGAGTTTGATGTCAAAGGATTCTTTGACAATGTAGACCACAGCAAGCTGATAAAGCAGATATGGTCGCTCGGAATCAGGGACAAAAATCTCCTGTTCGTGCTGAAACGGATTCTTAAAGCACCAATACGGTTAGAAAATGGGGCAATGGAATACCCGACCAAAGGGACACCCCAAGGCGGTATTATCTCCCCGCTTCTGGCGAATATCGTGCTGAATGAATTAGACCAATGGGTTGACAGCCAATGGCAGGATAATCCGGTCACGGCAAAATACAAGACCTCCATAAACGCAAATGGCAGTATCAATAAATCCAATGCCTACAAGTTTATGCGAAGGACAAATCTAAAGGAGATGTATATTGTCCGTTACGCTGATGATTTCAGAATATTTTGCAGGACGAAAGATGAAGCGGAACGGACGATGAAGGCAGTCACACAATGGTTAATGGAACGTCTGCATTTAGAGGTTTCGCCAACAAAAACAAAGATAGTGAATGTAAAACATCGCTATTCAGAGTTCTTAGGGTTCAAGATGAAGGTGTTTCGCAGAGCAGATAAATATGTCATCAAATCTCATGTAGGTGACAAACAGCTTGAACATGCGCGCCAAAAACTGGTCACACAGGCGAAAAATATAATCCACCCAAGAAAGGAAAAACATGAGCGTGGTGAGATTTCACTGTATAACTCAATCGTCGTGGGGCTGCAAGACTATTACAGAATAGCAACTTGTATCAGTGAAGATTGCAGTTCCCTGGGACGTTCTGTCATGACAGTGCTGACCAATGGATTAAAGGAACGCCAGGGAAGCAGACTTGTGAGAAACGGCCGAAAATTAACAGTCTTTGAATCGCAGAAATATGGAAAGTCTAAATCGCTACGCTATGTGAAAGGGACGGACGAACCAGTATATCCTATCAGCTATATCCGGCATAGCATCCCTCTGAGCCGAAAAAGGGCTATCAACTGCTACACCCCAGCGGGGCGGAAGGGATTGCACGATAATCTGAAAATCAACGTGAATCTGATGCTGGCACTTATGCGACAGCCTATAGGAAACAGGAGCGTTGAATTAGCTGATAACCGGATTTCCCTATTCTCGGCACAATACGGAAAATGTGCTGTTACGGGAATGCCATTTCTGACAACAGATGAAATACACTGCCACCACATCAAGCCGAAAAAATACGGTGGGAATGACAGCTACGAAAATCTGGTGCTGATAAATAAACTGGTACACCGGCTCGTCCATGCAGAAACGGTTGAAACGATTACTTATTACCTTGAAGTCTGCAATCTCAATAAGAAGCAAATGGAAAAGCTGAACGCTCTGCGCCTGAAAGCAGGTTTAGGAGAAATTCGGGGAACACAACCCCTAAAAATGAACAAGGTAGATTGTAATAGATTGTGAGTATGACTAACGATGGAACGCCGTGTGCGGTGAAAGTCGCATGCACGGTGTGAAGTGGGGGAAAATCCGGAGATAACATCAAAGGATTACCTATCACTATTGTGGGGCGGCAGCAGCCCGTCCACGTCCTTTGACTGCTCCGGCTTCGTCAGCTATGTCTACAATCAATGCGGCTGGAGCTTCGGGCGGCTGGGGGCGCAGGGGCTATACAACATCTCCGCCCGGACGAGCAGCCCCAAACCCGGCGACTTGGTATTTTTCACGGGGACTTATGACACGCCGGGAATCTCCCATGTGGGCATCTATGTGGGTGATGGTTGGATGCTCCATTGTGGCGACCCCATCAGCTACGCCAACCTCAACACAAGTTACTGGCAGTCCCATTTCTACGCCTACGGAAAACTATTTTGACAGGAGGTTTTTTATGGCTATCTCCAAAAGCGCGAAAATTCAGGCCGAGATCGAAAAGGTCACGGCCAAGATCAACGAGCAGCAGGCACGGCTCAAGAAGCTGGAACAGAAAAAGCTGGAGGCCGAAAACAGCGAGATCGTAGAGATCGTGCGCGGCATGAGCGTTTCACTCACCGACCTGCCTACGCTGCTCCAGACCATCAAGAGCGGCGGCACTTTGGGACAGATTGTCCCGAAGTCCGATTCCGCGGATAAGGAGGACAGCGAATGAACAAGTGGATGAAGAAGCTGACGGCGGCGCTCTGCGCCGCTGTTTTGATGTGCGGCATGGCGGTCACGGCCTACGCCGGGGGCGGTGAGGAATGGGATGGCCTTGCCCCGGTAGAGCCGCTGCCCACGGAAACCGTTGACCCCGGCGAGGGCTTCACCGAGGACGGCAACCTTGTGACCCGTGACCTGCTCTACGATAAGGCCACCAACAAGCAGTTCATCACGGTGCAGACCAGCGGCGGCAACACCTTTTACATCGTCATTGACTATGACAAGCCCACCGATGAGGACGGCGAGCAGTATCAGACCTACTTTTTGAACATGGTGGACGAGGCCGACCTGCTGGCGGCGATGCAGGCGGCGGGCGGTGAGCTGCCGGAGTGTTCCTGCGCCGACAAATGCGCCGTAGGTGCTATCAACACGGATTGTATCGTCTGTGCCGTGAACATGGGCGAGTGCCAGGGCAAGGCTCCCGAACCTGTGCCTGTGGTAGAGCCGGAGCCTGACCCCGAGCCGGAGCAGCCCAAGAACAGCGGCGGGACGCTCCTGCTGGTGCTGGCCGTGGCGGTCATCGGAGGCGGGGCTGGCTGGTATTTTAAGATCTACCGCCCCAAAAAGCAGCAGGCCGCCGACGCTGCGGAGGACTACGGTGACGATTACGACGATACCCCGCCTTGGGAGGATGAGGACGAAACGGAAAGTGAGGGAGAGGAATGAGATTTACCAACAGCCCCTATGAGGACTTTATGAAAGAAAAAAGCTACTTTAAGGGCGCTCCGCCCAACCTGCCGCCCAAAGGCTCCCGCTGCGACGGCTGCCCCTACTGGCATGGGATCGGCTGCGTGTTCTGCTACCGGGAACAGCTCAAGCCCAAGACAGGGGGCAAACATGAGCCGTGAACTGACCCGGCAGGAAAAAACGGCGATTCGTAAGCTGGTGACAAAATGGTGCGCCAACTACGATAAAGACTATGGCTGCCTGCCGCTGGACTGTCCCTGCTATATGCTGGGCAAGTGCTGGACGGGCGCCTATTGCCGCTATTTCCGTTCGGCGGTGCTGCCCCTTGATCCCGTACTGGAAAGGTCGCTGACCGTGGAGCGTATCACGGAAACCCGGCCTTGCCCGGTGTGCGGCAGGGCTTTTCTCCCAGATGGGCGGCAGCGGTATTGCTCCCCGGCCTGTGCCGGGACTGCCCTGCGGGAGCAGAAGCGGGCGTATATGCGCCGCAAGCGGAGGTAGTGCGTGGAAAAATAGTCCCGGAAAACGCCTGCATTTATAAGGCTTTTCCGGGGCGCTTTTGGGGTGGGCGGTATGTTTTCCCGCCAGCCCCTGTTTTCGCAGAAATGCTTTCCACATCCAAGCGCCGGGGCTTTGGGACATTTTGTCCCGAAGTTCCGGCTGAAAGGAGGACTTATGCCTAAATATTATGAGATCAGCGAGGCGGCGGCAAAGCGGGCAAAGGACATGAACAGCTATTCCGACTATGCCCCCGGCTCGGCCACGGCGGGCTACCGGGCGATGGTGGATGAAGCCTATGTGCTGGCAGAGAAACAAAAGGCGCAGGTCGATCCCATGTACCATGATAAGATCGATGCCCTTGTTGACTGCTACGCCCGCAGGCTGGCGGAAAACCTCAATGAGCGCAACGCCATTGACGCCCGTGTGCCGTCTATTCTGATTACCGGGGGCGGCAATTTCCCCGTGGCGAAAAAGGCCAAGCAGAACGCCGCCCGGGATCGAAATTACGGCGAGTACGCCGAAATTGAAAAGCTGCTGGACAAGATCCGCTCCACAGGCCGGGGCGGTATCAGCGCCGACGATGACCTTGCTGTGGAAAAGCTCACGAAAAAGCTGGAGGGAATGAAGTCACAGCAGGCCATGATGAAGGCGGTCAATGCCTACTACCGCAAGCACAAGACGCTGGAGGGCTGCCCCGATCTGACGGCGGAGCAGGTGGAAAAGGTCAAGGCGTCTATGTCCCAAGACTGGCGCAAAGACCCCGTTCCGTTTCCATCCTATCTGCTCACCAACAATAACGCCAACATTCGCCGTGTGCGCCAGCGCATCGAGGAGCTGAGCCATAAGGCGGAGTTTGTGGGTTGGACATTCCCCGGCGGCGAGGCCAAGGTCAACGAGGCGGAGAACCGCTCGCAGCTCATTTTTGAGGAAAAGCCGGATGCCGATACCCGGCAGGCACTCAAAAGCGAGGGCTTCAAGTGGGCACCCAGCCAAGGGGCATGGCAGCGGCAGCTCAACCAGAACGCCATCCGCGCCGCCGCAAGGCTGGACTTCCTGCGCCCGGAGGACGGCAAAAGCCCCTATCAGCTTCAGCCCTTTGCGAAACGGGCGGAAAAGGATGTATCACGGTGAGGAGGGTATATGGACAAAAACCAAGGCTATGAGATCATCAAGGCCGTCATGCTGGAAAACGGCAGGGGCTTTGCGCTGGGGCATAACCCAGCAGCCCCCTCGCCCTATGTCACATGGGCTTGCTATGATGACAAGGACGGCCAGCGGCAGTATGAATGGGGGCATTACGGCAGCGACCGTGCCGCTCTGGAACAGGACTTTGCGGCGCGGGTGCAGGAATACCAGCGCCTTTACAACGTCGATGTCAGGCAGGTCGAGGCTCCCGGCCTTTACAAGTATTACTCTACCCAGCGCCCTGTGGACATTGGGACATTCCCCAAGCCGCCCCGCAACGCCCCGGATGAGATCGTCAACTACGATCAGCGCGTCCCGGTTGAAAATGGATCATTTCTGGCGTGGGGGCATTTGACCTACACGCGGCCATTGACGAAACGGCAGGCGTCTGACTATGAGCTGCGGCCTGCGCCTGACAATCCCGACAGGCCCCGTTCGATCCGGGAACAGATGAAAACCGCCGCAAAGCAGGCCGAGGCTGACCGGGGCCAAGCTGCCCCAAAGAAAAATGCCCCTGACCGGGGCGACAGATAGGAGGACATTTATGGAGCAGGAACGCAATCCCAACAAGAACGCCGAGCTTGCGATGGAGCAGAACGGGAACATGATCGATGGCATCATCAACAATCTGCCTGTGCCGCCCCGGTCAGAAAAGCCGCTGGATAAGGTGCGGGAACACCCGCCCAAGCGCCGCAGCCGGGAGCGTGAGGAGCGTTGACAAAAAAGCGGCGGCGCTCTGTCCATCTTCATGTGATGGTGACGCCGGAGGAACAGGCGTTGATCGCTGACCGCATGACCGAGGCCGGGATCTCCAACATGGGAGCCTATATGCGGAAAATGGCGCTCAACGGCTATGTCCTCCATGTTGACCTCTCGGACATCCGGGAGCTGGTGGCCTTGCAGCGGCGGTGTGCCAACAACCTAAACCAAGTGGCCGTCCATGCCAACACCTACGGCATCTACCCCTCGGAGATCGCGGCGCTACAAAAGGACTATGCAGACCTGTGGGGGCCTTTATCTGATTTGCTAAAAAAACTTGCAGCAATCGTGGAGCAATAAAAGTAGGGGTGCAAGTCAATCAGACTGCACCCCTACTTTTTTCATTCATTATACAACTTCTAACTGTGCCAAGTATTCACGGAGTTTATCTATGATGGCGTCCAAATCAGACTGAATTTGCCGTGTGCGTTTCCATACTTCTTTGTATTCATCCTTACACTCAGCTATGTATTCTTCAGAGTCGGGCCGCAAACGAAAGTCAACGAAATCTCCTAATTGCTGTTTGCACTTAATTTCCAGATCACGAAATAATGAGTAAATTTCAGCAGGGATAAAAGGAGCACTGCCCGCAAGTTCATCTTGAAAAGCAACAGCTTTTTCAAGTGCAGTATCGTATCGTCCCTTATATGTCTCATAGTCGTCACGGGTATCGCGAGTAAAAGTAGGGAATAACTGGCTTACTTCTTTCACCATAGTAACTGTTATACCTGATAATTGGCGATAAATTACAAATTCCGCATCAAAACGGGTCTTGCTTACATACGACTTGTTTTCCAATGTATTTTTGAACGCTTCGAGTTCTTTGTTTAGTTTGAGATCATATTTTTTCTGTAAACTGTCTGCAATCTGATTGACCGAAAATTTTGTGACACCAGCAATTATTGCACCAGCACCACCAAAGGCAACTACTATTGCTGCTCCGATCTCCAATATTGTATTCCAATTCATAGCATTAGCTCCCCTTATTCATATTGAGCAACGGATACAACCTCGGGCCAATGTGGCCCGAGGCGAAAACCAGACATTTTAAAATCGCGAATATTTAGACACTAAAGATTGCGATATACCTAACATATCCGCAACCTCACGCTGCTTATATCCATCTTTAAGGAGTTGTTTGATCTGGGAAACTAATGCTTCCTTTCCAAGGTTGGCCTCAAATGAGGAATGGCGCTGGATTACGCCATGTTCTTCTCTTTTTACAGTTGTTGTATATTGATAGCCGCCCCGAGATCCTGTGATGCTTGCTGTACCTGCTTTGGTATTGATAACCGTCTTAACATTTTCAAGACCAGTTTGCGAGATAAAGCTTTCTAATGCTTGAAGTGCGGTGGACTGTCCCTTTTTCATCAGTTTGTCGCTCATATCATATCCTCCTAAATATTATTACTTACTAAATTTATTACATTGTAATATTTTTGAGAAATTTTGTCAAGTGGTTTCTCGAAAGTGTTTGGGGCATTTTGTCCCAAAGTAGCCCGGCCATCGACATCCTTGTTCGCCTATGTAGGCGGAGTTATAATATTGGTAGGAGGACAACCCATCAACTTTTACAGGAGGTAGCCGCTTATGATCGTTCTCAAAATCCTTGCCGTCCCCGTGATGGTGGCGCTGCCCCTGCTGGCCGCCATGGTCACATTCCTGTTCTGCGTGGCGTCCGCTGTGTGTGAGCTGGGCTGCATTGTGGTGACGCTGCTCTCCCTGATCCTGTTCATTGGCGGGCAGACGGTGGGCGGGATCGTGTTCCTCGTCCTTGCGTTCCTCGTTTCGCCCTTTGGCGTTCCCGCCATCGCTGAGTGGCTGGTGGACAAGCTACACTCGGCCAAGTTTGCCCTGCGGGACTTCATCATCGGCTGATACTTTGGGACAAAATGTCCCAAAGCTGAAACGCCGGCAGTTGTCAACAGTTGACCTATACCGACTTATGGGAGTCTTCACCTGTGTTGTCTAAAAGGCTGTCGGATATATAGGAAAGGTCAGGAAATGTTGCGTTACCTCCTGACCTTTCTTAATATCTTTGAAGGAAAGACTTTAGGTAAAATTTCAGAGCTCAATTGCCCTGTTGCTATCTGCAACAGTTTATTTGTTGCATTGTATAAATCTGTTGCATCTTCCTCACTTACCATTTTGCCCTCATGAACTAACTTATTTCTTGCCTTACGCACAGAGTAAAGGTTGGAATAAATTTCTTTGGAAATAATCCCTGTTTGATATAATATTTCTTGTTTAACCGATGTACTATATGTCCTATTATCTTGCTGAAGAGATGTGATCCTTGACGGAATTTCTGGATCTCGTTGTTTATCGGTTAAGAAAAAATTCAGCCATAAAAAATCAACTATTTGCTCCGTAACAATCCAAAGATTTGATACCGCTGCAGACCAGTTTTTATGCATCATTTCCGTAACGCCAAAAATCAAATAGAATGTACTCAAATTTTTTATCTGACTAATCATTTCGTTGCCTTTGCGAAATACCTGCGATAAATCATCAATGCTTTTGGCGGTATTACTCGCCCCATCCAACAATATGGTTTCCATATTATTGGCGAGCTTCATGCGTACTCTTGCGTGCATATTAGAAGATGCACTTTCTCCAAAACCAACTGGCCAAAGCATATTTTTCCCGTGTAAGTTGCCAATATCTATATCTTTATTGTCAATCGCTTCCACATAGATGCCGCCAATCAATAGCTTGCACAAGAAGTCGTTATATATCAGCAATAAATCATTTGAAGTAAATGAGGTGTTCTTTCGGCTAATCGCTATTGCTCCATCTCCACAAATTATATACTCTACTTTTGCACCTTGAAATATAGAGACTATTGTTCCAATCATTCTGCAAAGGATAGAAGAGTCGTAGGTAACATAGTTTATTTCGTCCAAAGAAAATTTAATGCTTTCATTCGTATGCTTAATAATGCGAAACGGGTTAAGATAAGTCACCCAATAAGTCTCATTTTCCAAGTTTATCACCCCATATCAAAAAACAATTATTATAGTATTCTATCATATTGCTTGGTACGAAACAAGTTTGAGAATTTTCTATCACAAAAGGAGGGCTGCCTACGGCCACGACCTACTACAAGAAGCACAAAATCAGCAAGGGCGAAACCATCGCGCAGTCCTTGAAAGAGCGCTTTGACTACGGGCAAAACCCGGACAAGACCGAGGGCGGCGAATTGATCTCGTCCTACGGCTGCGACCACATGACCGCCGATGCTGAGTTCCTATTAAGCAAGGCCAAGTACAAGGCTGCCACAGGCCGGGAACAGCGGCGGGATGCGGATGTGCTTTGCTATCAGATCCGCCAGTCATTCAAGCCCGGGGAGATCACGCCGGAGGAGGCCAACCGCATCGGCTATGAAACGGCGATGCGCTGGACAAAGGGCAAATATGCCTTTTTCGTTGCCACTCACACGGACAAGGCACACATCCATAATCACATTTATTATAACTCGACCTCGCTGGACTGCACCCGGAAGTTCCGGGACTTCATCGGCTCTGGCCGTGCGGTGCGGCGGCTCTCTGACCGCATTTGCCTTGAAAATGATCTGTCCGTCATCACCAATCCCAAGCTGCACAGCAAGGGACGCTTTCTCCATTACGGGGCGTGGCTGGGGACAGAGCGCCAGCCCTCGTACAAGGAGCAGCTACGGCTTGCCATCAATGAAGCTCTTGCAAAACGCCCCGCCGATTTTGACGCTTTCCTCCGGCTCATGGAGGCATCCGGCTACACGGTCAAGCATGGGCGCGGCGGTACGATCTCTTTTTTTGTTCCGGGGCAGGAGCGGGCTACCCGGTTGCGGGCATCCACCCTCGGGGACGGCTACGATCCCGAGGACATCAAGGCTGTCATCGCCGGGGCGCGACCGATCCCGGAGCAGCCTGTTCCCGTGCCTGCTGCCCCTCGCCGTGTCAATCTGATCGTGGATATACAGGAGCGGCTGCGCTCCGGCAAGGGTGCGGCCTATGCGCGGTGGGCAAAGGTCTATAACCTAAAACAGATGGCGGCGGCGCTTCAATTCATGCAGGAGCAGAATATCACCGAGTATGACCAACTCTCCGCCAAGGCCGAGGACGCCGTTTCCCGCTTTCACGCGCTGACCGAGCAACTCCGGCGGACGGAGGCTGACCTGTCCGTAACCTCCGAGCTGATGGGAGCCGTGGTGCGGTACGCCAAGACCCGCCCCGTCTTTGACGGGTACAAGGCTACAAAGTACAGCCGGAAATACCTTGCCGAGCATGAAGCGGAGTTGGCGGACTACCGGGCAGCCAAGGCCACGATAGGAGAACTGCTGGGCGGTGAAAAGCTGCCTAAGATGGCAGAGCTAAAAGAAAAACGCCGCCAACTGGCGGCGCAGAAAAAGGCGCTCTATACCGAGTACCGCTCGGCACAGGAGGAAATGCGGCAGGCCGTGGCGGTCAAGGCCAATATCGACCATCTGCTGGGTGTCACGGACGGCCAGCACAAAAAGGAACAGGAGCGATAGCGAACGGTGACGCAGACAAATTACTTTGGGACAAAATGTCCCAAAGCCGGGTTTGGGGAGGCTCCCCAACAAGCGTTTTTGCAGCCCGCCGGGATGCAAAAATAGCAAGTGTGGCTACACTTGCCCTGCTTGCCGTTAGTGCGTCCCCCGGAAACCCCACGAAAAACGGAGGCAGCGCCGTTTCTTACGCTCCCTCCGTTCCACGGTTTTCTATGATTGCATTGATAATACCCTCGACGAGCCGCAGCTCGCTTTCGTTGAGAGAATTAAGTTGAATGTTGATCCGCTTCTTTGCGGCTTCATCGGCGCTCATATCGGGGTAGAAGTATTCATCTACGGAGATACCGAACATTGTTACCATTTGGTAAAAGGCATTGAGACTCGGATGCTGTCCGTCATTTTCGTGATACATAATGGTACGCGGATCACGGTCAACAATGTATCCTAACTGCTCCTGCGTCATACCCTCGCGCTCACGGGCTTTCTTAATGGCAAGTCCAATCCCGTGAAAGTCAAATTTGCGCTCGTCCCGTTCAATTTTCATAGCATCACCACCTAATGTAATTTTACATTTCGGGTAATAGCATTTGAACGATGTTATATTTCATTCCTCTGCATATTTAATTTCATATATTTGCCGAGCAAATTCTCATAGTTGACAATGGCTGCGGTGTAGCATATAATGTACTTATCAAACAAGTACATTATATGACAGGAGGCGCAGCCTCATGGAAATCATTATCAGCAGTAACACCAGCAAACCTATTTATGAGCAGATCACTTCTCAAATGAAAGCTATGATCATGAGCGGTGAGCTTCAAACCGGCGACCCGATTCCGTCTATGCGGGCACTGGCAAAGTCGCTTCATATCAGCGTCATTACAGTGCAGAAAGCCTATGAAGATCTGCATCGTGATGGCTTTATTGAAACAACAGTAGGCCGTGGCAGTTTCGTATCGGCACAGAATAAAGATTTCTTTCAAGAGGAACAGCAGCGCCGGGCGGAAGAACATCTCCAAGAGGCTGCCGATATTGCACGCTCCGGCGGTATCCCTTTGAGTAAATTGGTTGAGATACTGACGATGTTCTATAAAGAGGAGGGCTGACGATGGAAAACATTTTGCAAATTGCAGACCTGACAAAACGATACCCCGATTTTTACTTAGACCATTTGACCCTCAATGTTCCAAGCGGTAGCATTGTCGGTTTGATTGGGGAGAACGGTGCGGGAAAAACAACCACCATGAACCTGATCCTCAATGCTGTTACCAAGGACAGCGGAGATATTCTTGTTTTCGGACAAGATAATCTTTCCCATGAAAAAGAGGTCAAACAGCGGATAGGCGTTGTGCAGGACGAATGTAATCTTCCCTTTATGTTCTCTCCCGCAGACATTGAAACCATCATGCGTCAAATCTATGCCCAATGGGACTCCAACCGCTACTGGGAGCTATTGAATAGGTTTGATTTACCTGTGAAACAGGAAATCGGCTCATTTTCAAAGGGTATGAAAGTAAAGATGAACTTTGCGATTGCCCTTGCCCATCATGCTGAATTGTTATTGCTGGACGAGGCAACAAGCGGGCTTGACCCCGTTATGCGGGATGATGTGCTCGACCTGCTGTTGGACTTTGTGCAAAGTGAGAAACACGGGGTACTCTTTTCCACGCACATTATGAGCGATCTTTCCAAAATCGCGGACTATATTGCATTTCTGCATGAGGGCAAACTGCTGTTCTTCAAGTCGAAAGACGAGCTGATCTACCGCTATGGCCTGATCCATTGCGGGGAAAAGCTATTTCGGGAAATTGACCACGATGACATATTGGCGTGGAGAAAGCAGGAATACGAATATCAAATCCTGGTGGCTGACAGAGAAACTGCTGCCCGGAAGTACAAAGACTGCGTGATAGACCCTGCCACGCTTGACAGCATTATGCTTTTGAATATCAGAGGTAAAAAAGTATGATAGGATTGATTATAAAGGACTTTTTGGTTTTCAAAAAGCGTTTTCATTTGACCTACAGACTGATTGGTGCCGCTGTCTTGGGGCTTGTGATTATACTCTATCCCGCCGAGGGAGCGCAGTATGTTGCGCTTCTCCTGCCTGTGATGGGTGTTGCCTTCTTAACCGAAATTGTTAAAGTTGAAGAAAAAAGCGACTGGAGAGATTATCTTCCCGCGTTGCCAATTATTAGCCGTGAAATCGATTTG
>ENA-OPWY01000977-OPWY01000977.1-human-gut-metagenome-genome-assembly--contig:-NODE-977-length-13198-cov-2.366203_pt1 | contig 13198 bp, 10 predicted proteins | sample MGYA00241515_ERZ502022 | MGnify/ENA primary metagenome ERZ502022 (study PRJEB25962, sample SAMEA2043045) | human gut metagenome | biome: human gut; feature: human-associated habitat; material: faeces...
AGCCGCCGCAAGAGGCGCAGTTGCCGGTGCAGCCGGAGGTGGGCTGACCGCCTTTGTCGTCTTCCGTTTCGCCGGTGACAACAAGGCGCAGGATGCGGTTCACATTGTCCATCATGTCCTGATACTTCTTCTGCGCGTCCCGCATGTCACGGATGATGGGGCAGTCGTTCATCGCCTGCTGCACGTCTTCCAGTTCCTGCGCTGCTTCGGCAAGCTGCGTCGGGTCGATGTCCGGCTTGCGCATCGCCTGTTCGACCGCCATGCGCTTTTCCATGTAGGCGGCAATCGCCTTCGTCGCGTCTTCGTCCTGCGTCACCTGCTCTTCCAGCGTGTGCATATGCTGGTAAACGTCGCTGTTCAGAATGGCTTCCGCCAGCTTCTGCGCGCACATCATAACTTCTTTCATGTTGATTGTCCTTTCTGATTTGCTGCCCGTTCAGATTCTTTCACCCGTGAGCGTGTTGTTCTTCGCGCCCACAATCTTCACGCGGACGATTTCGCCCACGTCGCTTTCCGTGCCGGGGAATGTGACGGACAGCCCGTGCAGCCCGTGGCCGGACACGTCCGTGTCGCTGCGGCGGCTCAGTCCCTCCACCAGCACCTCTTCTTCTGTGCCGATGAACCGCTTGAGCGCCTTCTTCTGGCATTCCTCCTGCACCTTCAGCAGTTCCTGAATGCGGCGGGAGGACACATCTTCCGGCACTTGGTTCGGCATTTTCGCCGCGCCCGTACCCGTCCGGGGCGAATAGATGAAGGTGAACGCGCTGTCATAGCCGACCTCGCGCACAAGCGACAGTGTGTCCTGAAACTGCTCCTCCGTCTCGCCGGGGAAACCGACGATAATATCCGTCGTCAGGCCGATAGCCGGAATTGCCTCGCGCAGCTTACGCACGCGGTCAAGGTACTGCGCGCGGTTGTAGTGGCGGTTCATCCGGCGGAGGATTTCATCGTTACCGTGCTGCACCGGCAGGTGGAACTGCGGCAGGATGTGCTTGGAATGCGCCATCACATCAATCAGCTCGTCGGACAAGTCCTTCGGATGGCTGGTCATGAAGCGGATGCGCGGGATGCCAACATCATCCAGCGCTTTGAGCAGCTGGGCGAACGTGACGGGCGTTTGGAGTCCCTTGCCGTAGCTGTTCACATTCTGCCCCAGCAGCATGATTTCCTTCACGCCGCTGTCACGCAGGGCTTCGGCTTCCGCCACAATCGCGCTCATCTCGCGCGAACGCTCCCGCCCGCGCACATACGGCACGATGCAGTAGGTGCAGTAGTTGTCGCAGCCGTACATAATCGTGATATACGCCGCGTCATGGCGCAGGCGCTGCACGGGCAGACCCTCGGCAATCGTGTTTTGCTCCTCCACCTCCACCACCGCTTGGTCGCTTTCCAGCGCTTTGAGCATCAGTTCCGGCAGGCGGTACAGGTTCGCCGTGCCAAACGCCAAATCCACAAAGCGGTACTGCTTCAAAATCTTCTCCGCCATGCCGGGCTGCTGAATCATGCAGCCGCACACGCCAATCATCAGGCGCGGATTCTTCTTGCGTACTTCCTTGAGCCACGTCACGTTGCCCAAGGCGCGGCGCTCGGCGTTGTCGCGCACGCAGCAGGTGTTAAACAGCACAAAATCCGCCGATTCGCGGTCGGCGGCTTCCTCCATGCCCATGTCGCGCAGCATTCCGGCAAGGATTTCGCTGTCGTGCGCGTTCATCTGGCAGCCATAGGTCACAACGTGGTAGCTCTTCGGGGCATCCGGCATCAGGCGAATCTGCTGAATATACTGCCGCTGCTCTTCCAGCTGTTCTTCTGAAATGATGACAGGCTTTCTGTCACTCATGGGCTTCCTCCTGTTTTGCAAGCATTTCCCGCAGCGGCGGACGTGACCGTTTGCGCGTCATTTCCACCAAGCCGAGGGAGGTCAAGCCGTGAATCACCGTCTTTACGCGGTCGGACGCGAACGCTTCTTCCAGCGCGTCCAGCACCATTTGCCGGTGTTCCGGGGTCTTCATGTCAATCATATCAATGATGATGATGCCGCTCAAATTCCGCAGGCGCACCTGCCGCGCAATCTCGCCGCACGCTTCCAGATTCAGCCGCAGCACGGTGTCCTCTAACTCGCGCTTGCCGGTGAATTTGGCAGTGTTGACGTCAATCACCGTCATCGCCTCGCACGGGTCGATGACCAGCGTACCGCCGCTGCTGAGCCACACGCGGCGCTCCTGCGCTTTTTTTAGCTGCGACTCAATTTTATAAATGGTCAGCAGGTTTTCAGGAATCACCTGAACTGGCGCAATGCCCGCGGCTTTTTCCGCCACTGCCGGGTCGTCCGTCACAATTTGGTCAATCCCGCGCGGGCGATAGTCATCCAGCACGGCTTCGAGCGTGCTTCGCGGCTGCATCAAGACGGACGGCACATGCGCGGTCGGCGCGGCGCGGCGAATCTGCTCCCACTGCTGGAACAGGCGCTCCGCTTCCGCCGCGAGTTCTTCCTCCGGCGCATTCTCCGCCGCCGTGCGCATCACCAAGCCGAAGCGCTCCTGCGCAATCGCCCTGCCCGTCTCCTTCAGTGCCTTCCGCTTGCCATCCTCCGTGATTTTGGACGACACGCCAATCATGCGGCTCATGGGCGTGAGCAGCATCGTCTCCCCGCACAGGCTGATGTCGCGCGTGAGGAACGCGCCCTTGACGCCCTGTGCTTCCTTGCGAATCTGCACAATCACCGCGTCGCCCGTTTTCGGGTAGGACAGCCCCGTGTTCTTCTCTTCCAGCGGCAGAAAGCCGTTTTTCTCCTGCCCAATATCGACGAACGCCGCCTTCATCCCCGGCACAATGCGCTCCACGCGCCCCAGCAGCACCGCTTCCGCCGTGTCGCCCTCCTGCGGGAAAAAGACTTCCGCCAATTGCCCGTCTTCCAATATGCCAATCAGCGGCTTTTCACCCTGATGCACAAGCAATGTTCTCATAGGTTCTCCAAGGGCGTCAGTTCGCCGTTTTCATCCCGACCCAGCAAGCCGTTGCGGATAATCAGCGCATCCGGGGCGCTTTCCAGCCCGCAGAAGGTGCTAAGCGCACTTAACAGCATATCCGGCTTGCACGCCAGCGTCTCCGTCAGCGCCATGACGGCATGAATCGCCGTGCCTTCGCCGGAGAGCGACACCAGCAGCGGGCGGATGTCCGTTTCCTTCATGCCGGATTTCGTGCGGCGCATGGCAAGAATGCTCGTCTGCTGGAGAAAATCAGGAATCGCCGCAATCATCTTGTTCGCCGCGTTCGCATCCTCGATTTGCAGCGTGTAATCCGCCGCCTGCACGAGCGCCATCATCGCCGGGTGCTTGTCATCCAGCGCACGGGCGAAAGAAAGCTGCAAATCCGGCGGCAGGGCGCGGTTCATCTGCTGGAGGAAATCATCCGGCGACACCTCACGCGCCATCGTCACATCCAGAATTTCCTTTTTTCCCGCCGCACCGGTGGACAGCGCCGACGCGAACGTCAGCAGAATATGCGGATTATACCCATTGGAATACGCCACGGGCAGCCCCGAACGGCGCAGCGCCCGCATCATCGCCCGCTGAATATCCAGGTGCCCGATGTGGCGCAAGCGGATGCCCTTTTCAAACACAGCCATTATCCGCAATATTTGCACACCCCTTTGAAGCGCTGCAGGCCGCAGCCGTTGCAGCCCTTGCGGCAGTCCTTGGTCGTCTGCGCCTTTTCCGCCTTTTCCTTCTCGCGCCACAGAAACTCCTTTGTCACGCCGCAGTCAATCACATCCCACGGCATGATTTCGTCCTTCTCGCGGCGGCGGTAGGCATAGAACGCTGGGTCGATGCCCAGCTCGGAAAACGCCTCGCGCCACATGTCGTACTTGAACAGCTCCGTCCAGCCGTCGAGCATACAGCCCTTCTGATACGCGCGGAGAAGCACCTGCCCCATTCGGCGGTCGCCGCGGGCAAAGCACGCTTCCAGATAGCTCAAATCCGACTCATGATAATTGAACGTGACGCCCTTGATATGCAGCTTCTCGCGCAGGTGGCTCTGCTTCTCGCGCACCATCTCCTGCGTGTCCTGCGGCTCCCACTGGAAGGGCGTGAAGGGCTTGGGCACAAACACGGACGCGCTGCACACCACACGCAGCCCCTTCGCGCGCTCGCCCCTCGGCACGGCAAAGTACGCATCGACGACCTTTTTCGCCAAATCCGCAATGCCGTCCAAGTCCTCAGTCGTTTCCGTCGGCAGACCCATCATGAAGTACAGCTTGACGCTGCTCCATCCGCCGTGGAAGGCGTCGGAGACTTTGCTCATCAGGTCTTCTTCCGTCACGCCCTTGTTGATGACGTCGCGCAGGCGCTGCGTTCCGGCTTCGGGCGCGAACGTCAGGCTGGTTTTCTTCTCCTTCTGCGTCGCCTCCAGCGAATCCTTCAGCACGCTGTCCAGGCGCAGCGACGGCAGCGAAATCGACACATGCTTCTCGTCCAGACGGCGAATCAGCTCGCGAATCAATTCCGCCAGACAGGTATAATCGCCGGACGACAGGCTGGACAGGCTGATTTCCTCATACCCGGTCGTGTTTTCCAGCTGCTGCGCCAGCTCCACCAGATGCTCCAGGCTCCGCTCGCGCACCGGGCGATACAGGATGCCCGCCTGACAGAAGCGGCAGCCGCGCGTGCAGCCGCGCATGATTTCCAGCATGATGCGGTCGTGGATAATCTCCATGTACGGCACGGGGATTTCCGTGGGATAGAACGCCTTGTCCAAATCGGGGATAATCGCTTTCAAGACCTTTTCGGGCGCTTCGGGGCAGTTCGGCTTCATGGACGCAATCGTGCCGTCCGCGTTATACTGGACGTCATAGAGCGCCGGGACGTACACGCCGCGGATGGCGCACAGGCGCTTGAGGATCGTCATGCGGCTCGCGCCCTCTTCGCGCCCCTGCATGATGACGCGGTTGAGGTCGAGAATCTGCTCTTCGCCGTCGCCGACCATGAACGCGTCAATAAAATCCGCCAGCGGTTCGGGATTGAACGCGCACGGCCCGCCCGCAACCACAATCGGGTCTTCCTCCCGGCGATTTTCCCGCAAAAGCGGAATGCCGCCAAGCTCCAGCATCGCCAGAATGTTGGAGTAGCTCATTTCATATTGCAGCGTAAAGCCCACGACATCAAAGGCGCTGAGCGGGCTGCGGCTTTCGAGCGTGAACAGCGGGACTTTCTCCTGCTTCATCAGGTCCATCATGTCCACCCACGGCATAAACGCGCGTTCGCAGAGCATATCAGGCTGCTGATTCATCGCGGCATAGAGAATCTTCATGCCCAGATGAGACATGCCGACCTCGTAGGTATCCGGAAAGCAGAACGCAAAATGCAGCTTCGCGCTGTCCCACGGCTTGAGCTGCGTATTCATTTCCCCGCCGGTATAGCGCGTCGGCTTCTGCACCTGATCGAGCATCCGGGCGATGGCTTCTTGGTTGATTTCGGGTTGCAAAGTGGAAGTACCTCCTTAACCGTACAGCGCAGAATTCGCGCTCATTATAATGTATCATTTTTCGCGGTCAAGGTCAACTGTTTGTCGGATGAAAATTTTGCCGCCGCCTGATTTTTGGCAAAAAACAGCCGTTTTTTGGACTTGACAAGGCGCAGCACATGGCATATAATGGTTTTACAAAATCTGTACGGGAGGTCGTTTTCCATGCGCAACAAACGGATTCTGTCGTTTTTGGTGGCACTCATTTCTCTGCTGACGCTGTTGCCCGCTGCTTCGGCGGCAAATGACGTGTACGTCGGGCAGACGTTCTGCTTCGGCAACTACGAGCAGGATGGCAACCTGCGCAACGGCGACGAGCCGATTCTCTGGCGCGTGTACAGCGTTGATTACGGCAGCCGGACAGTCCGCGCGGTGAGTGAGTACGGGCTGGATTCGATGGTCTACAACCGCTCGACCAGCACCACCTCGTGGCACAACAGCACCATCCGCTCGTGGCTGAACAGCACGTTCCTGTCCTCCGCGTTCACGTCGGCGGAACAGGGGCAGCTGAACAGCGTGTACGTCAGCAATTCGTCGGACTATGTGTACATCCTCAGCCAGTGGGAAATCCAGCAGTATTTGGACACGGAGCTGCTCTACGCCACGGAATACGCCCGGCAGTGCGGCGCGTACACCGCCAGCGACACAGGCACCTCCTCCTACTGGGCGCGCGTGGACAGCACGTCGACCTTCGGCGTGTTCGTCGGCGCGCACGGCAGCTTCTACGACCATGGCAACAAGGTGACGGAGTTTGACAACGCCGTCCGCCCCGCCATCTGCGTCTCATTTGACGTGGCGCTTGGCCGCTGGACGCCTTCTTCCTCCGACAGCAGCAGCGGACTGCTTGCCATGTCCAACCGCCCGATTTCGACGCGCTCCGGCCCGTCAACGAAGTACGATGAGCTTGGCACTTACTGGAACGATGGCGGCCACACGGTGACGGTGCTGTCCCGCGCGTCCGGCAACGATATCTGGTGGCTGCAGGTCGAGTTTGAGTACGGCGGCAAGACTGTGCGCGTTTACACGGGCGAGCAGCGCATCGACATTGATGTCAGCCGCGTGCCGATTGAAGGCGGCGCGATTGGTTCGGGGCGCGTGACCTCCACTACGACGGCGTACTACGGGCCGGGCACGAACTACAAGCAGCATCAGCAGAAGATTTCCTCCGGCACGACCGGCGCGGTCATGGCGTGGGAGAACGGCTATGTGTGCCTGGAGTTCCAGCCGTCTGGCTCGTACCAGATTCGCCGCGTATGGCTGCCGGAGAACGTCGTCTCCATCACCTATTATTGAGCCACGGCGGGCATCATCACCATACGCACCTGAAAAAGGCGGTTCAGCTTCATCGGCTGAATCGCCTTTTGGGTTATGTTTTCTTCCCGTGCCTGTGTCCCCCGGTCAGCAGCAAGCCGTAGCCGACCACGCCCGCCAGCAGCAGACCGCCGGCGAAAATCAAGCCCGTCACGGCACTGTGCTCCGGCACGTCCTCGCTGCCGGAAATGCCGCCAGCCGTGTCGCGGGGCGCCAAGGCGTTTGAAATCACCTGCGCCAGCGGCAAAATCGTGTTTTGCAGGCGGATTGGCTCGGTCTCCCGCGCGCCCCAGAGCATCCGGAGCGGCTCTTGCGCGTTCGCGGCAAAGTACACGTCCCGAATGAGCGTCGGGGCGGTATGGTCAAGCCCCGCCTTGACGGAGAGCGCGAAATCCTTCATCAGCGCTTCATTATCGCCGCCGCGGCGGACAATCAGGCGGATTTTCGCCGCTTTCTCGCCGCTTAAAAGCGTATCATATTCCGCGGAATTGCTGATTTCGTCCTGCGCGACGGTCAGCGGAAAATCCGCCTGTTCAGGATTCACCGTCACCAGCGCCGCGCCCTGATTCGCAAGCTCTTCCCGCAAATCCCGCACCAGCGCCGCGTCGCCCATCAGCCCGATGGTGCGCACGGCACTGGTCACAGGCTGCGCCGTCTCGCGGGCAGACCACGGCACATCGGGCAGCGTCTCCGTGCCATCCTCGCGCAAGACCGCCTGCTGCCCCTCTACCGCAATCACCCGGTGGCGCGTGCCATCCGCCGTCAGCAGCACATCCCCGACGGCGGGGGGAACATCCAGCCACGCCAGCAGCGTCCCCTGCTCATCCGCCAAGCGATACGCCGATTTCTCCGCCGCCATGGCGGAACTGGTGAGCATCATCAGCAGCAGCAAAAGCAGCGTCAGAAGCTTCCTCATCCGCGGTGTCCCCCTTTCACGCCCGGCGGGGTCAGCAGGAAAATGGCGGTTCGGCGCACAATTTCCGCCAGCGCGGTGGATACGCTTGCGCACAGCGCGCACAGCAGCGCCGCGTCCGTCCACGGCTGCACATCCGCGCGGAGAACCCCCGACACGCCCGCTGCGCCCTGCGCGACGAGCAGCCCCATCAAGCTGCACAGGAGCATCCCGCGCCGGCTGACCCCCAGAAAGCACGCCGCCGCCCCGATGAGCATCGCGCACGCCCAGAGCGCATCCGCCTGCCCGTCCGACAAAATCAGCACAAGCAGCCCCATCGCCCCGGCAATCACGCTGCCCAGCAGCACGCGCACCAGCTCCCGGCGCGGGCGGATGGTCATCATCAGGCGCACGGAAGCCGCCGCTGTCACCGCCAGCCCCGCCGGATTCACCCGCGCCGCGCCAAGCCGGAGATCCGGCATCAGCAGCGCCGCGAGCATTGCCAGCAGCCACGCGCTCGCCGTCCGCTGGCGAATCCCCAGCCGCTCCCACGCGCCGGAAAGCACGCCGGAGAACGTGAGCACAAGCAGAATGGTTGCCAGCAGCATCCCCACCGTCATGTTTTTCGCCTCCCTTTTCGGGTTCATACTATTTCCAGATGAAAAGGCGCAAGCAGATGGCGCAGGTGAATCTGGAAATAGTATCAGTATGCGCGCTGGAGGCGGTTTCATGCGCGGCGGAAAAAGATAGCGTCTTTTTGCGGAAAAACCCTGTCGAAACCCTTGACGATTCGCACTTTATTTGATAAAATTTTCATAGGGAGTGTTCTTTTATTTTATTACCTATTATTTATGGAGGCAATTATGAGCATCGACAATCAGCTTCTCTTCTGTTATCTGGAGGAGGACAATATCCAGCAGGCGTATTTTCGCGTTCGCCCGCTGCTGACCCCGGACGCTGACATCCGTCAAGAGGCGATGAACCAGTTTCCGGTGGAAGGCTGCCTGCGCATCGTCCCTGACCGCAACGAACAGCACACCTTCAAGAGCCGGATGCGCGACCTTGGGCATTATTGTCTGGTTGACTTGGCGAACCTGCCCGCCGAAGCTACAAAAATCCGCACAAACAAGAATTTCCGCCCTGACAAGGGGGAACCGAACCAGTTTATCCTCTATTCCGACACCGTGCATGAATTGCCCGCGCACAGCTTTTATGAGGTGATTTCCGCCCCGGCGGATGATGCCGCGGTGGTGGCGGAAACGGCGATTACGCCCCTGTTCTATCTGCGCGCGGACAACGTGCTGTACGGGCCTGTGTGCAAAAATGACCCGGAAAAGCCGCAAAAGAGCAGCGGGATGGCGGGAATGCTGTTCACGCTCCCCTGCCCGGACGGCGTGGAGCGCACGATTCTCTGCCTGAAGGATGCGCCCACAGCGGTGCGTCCCGCGCCAATTCAGCGGCAGATGCGCCCCAAGCCCGTCCGCTTTGACCGTCCGTTGGATGCGGCAGCCGTTCCGACGGCGGCGCCGAGTGCCGCGGCTGCCCCGGCTGACCCGATTGCCCCGGCAGACCCGGTCGTCCCGGCAGACCAGACCGTCCCGGCAGACCCGGTCGTCCCCGAAGCACCCGCTGCGGAAAAGGCGGACGCGGCGGATGAATCCCTGCCCATCGGCGAAACGCTGAACATTCTGGACGAAACGAAGGATTTTGAAGAGACGCTGCAAAGCCTGAATACAGGCGTATCCGACAGTGCGAACCTTCTGCATCAGCAGCAGACGCGCCCGGTGAAAATGCCGCCGAGCATGATGAAAACCGGCCCGCTGACCGGCACGCCGCTCGTCCGCACGCCACTGCGCACCTCCCCCCAGCCGAGCAAAAACCGCGTGCAGGAGACGGTGAGCAGCCAGTGGTACGTTGGCAAATACGAGCCGCCGGCGCAAAACCTGCCCAACGGCACATCCATGCGCCCCATTGACAACCCCGTGGCGGACGCGGTGAACGCCTTCCGCGCCGCGTGGCGGATGCCCGAAGCGCGCGAGCAGCTGATGGACTTCATGCTCTCGCTGGACGGGCTGCGCTCCAAGCTGGAGCCCCGCATTTGCAAGGACCGCAACATCACCGCGCTCCAGCGCGTGCTGCGCGACCGCCTGCAGGATTTGGAGGCGGAGCGCCTGACTGCCCTGTGCCAGTTGGACAAGGCGCGCCGCGACATGGACGGCTTCAAGCAGGAAATTATTGCCGGCATGGCGAACCGCCTGCAGAAGGAAACGGGCAAGCTGGAGAGCGACCGCGACGCGTGCGAAGCGCAGGTGGCGTCGCTCAAGACCGAACTGAACAGCCTGACCGTGCAGCGCGATTCCCTGCTCAAGCACATTGACACACTGCAGAACGATGCGCTCCCCGCGACCATCTCGAAGCTGCTGGGCGACTTGCAGCTGAACATCCCGCTGACGGGTCAGCCGCTGCGCATGAGCCCTGTGAGCGGGCAGCAGGCGACGCTGGACGAACTGCTGGCACGCCTGACGGCTGTGTGCGGCAAGTGCGGGCTGACGCTGACAAAGAATCAGGGGATTGCGCTGCTGCTCCTGCTGGCGATGAGCGACCGCATCGGTATTGTGTCGTCCACCCCCGCGCCCGCCGCGACGCTGATCCGCAACATCGCCGCTGCAATGGGCTGGGAACGCAGCTTTGCGCACCAGATTTCCGCTGAACAGCGCCCGATGGTTGCCCTGCGCCCCGTGGACGCAACGCCCGTGCTGCTTTTGACGAGCTTGCCGAACTATGCGCCGATTTCCGGAATGCACAAGCTGCTTTTGTCGCGCAGCAGCATCGGTTTGACCCGCAACGCCGCCTACGACGCCGGGCAATGGCCGATTCTGCCGCTCCCCGCGCTGCCGTTCATCCCGGAACTGCCGGCGGATGACGCCGCGCCAATCAGCCAAGCCGCGCTGACCGCCCTGCTGGACGCCACGAGCGTCGCCAAGACGTCGGACGAGGAAATCACCGCCGTGCTCTCCCCGATTTTCGCGATGGTACCGCCGCTTTCGGGCGCCGCGCGGGCGGAAATGTACCGCTTCATCCGCGTTGCCGCCGCCCTGATGGAGGGCGGGCTGCCCGTCGCGCTGGACTTCGCGATTCTGCTGTGGGTTGTGCCGATGGTCGACCGCACGAGCCGGAATTTTGCGGATTTCAAGGCGCTGCTGGATGAATATCCGCTGTCGCAGGCGAAGCTGTAAAATAAATGCAAAACGCAGTCTGACGAGACGTGTCAGGCTGCGTTTTTTGATTGCTTTATTTCCGATGCTGTTTCTTCATAGCGTTGCGCTGTCATGCAGAGATTTCGCCTCTGCGGAGGCGAGGAGGGGGCTTTCCGCTCGCCCCCTCCACCCCTTCGGCGCCGCAGCTTTTGGGGATAATCCATAGAATGAACGACTGTAACAATTTTCTATCAGCAAATCGTGTTTGGCGTTCTCCCCTGCAAAATCTTTTGTGGAGGACGATTCGCGCCCGCCGCGCTTGATTCCGCATTCCGAATTCCGAATTGCTCATTCCTCATTGCTCATTGTCTCTGCCTCCAGCGCATCAAGCGTCTCCGCAATCGCCTGCGCAAGGTACGGGATGCCGCAGAGGACTTCCTCCAGCGTGTTCTCGTTCGTGCCGCACTCAATCAGGATGCAGCGCGGCGCGATATGCTGGTTGAAGCGTCCCGTGCGCACCTTCACGTCGCGTGAAAGACCCTCGCATTGAGCTTCGAGCTTGTCCGTCAGCAGCTCCGCAATGTGCAGGTTCGCGGCAAAATCCGGCATTTCATGATAGCCGCCGGTCGTCCCCTTGCCAACAAGCACCATGAAGCGTGCCGCGTCCTCGCCGCCGATGTTGACGGTGCGGCGGATGGTGGAGGTGGACGAAATCGCGTCGCGGTGCAGGTCGATATAGAGGTCATAGGTTTCGCCAGATGCCGTTCGCTGCTCCAGCATTGTCAGGGAACGCGCGTAAGCATCCGCCAATTTGGGCGGCTCAAACGCCGTCGTGTCATGCACGACCGTATAGCCCAGCGCCGTCAGCGCACGGGTCAGCGCCTCGCCCACCGCAACGACGTTGTAGCGCTCGTCCTTCGTGCGCCACTTTTCCGTCTCCTGGTAGCGTTCGTCGGTCTGCCGGTACGCCTCCCAAGTGTGCGTGTGGTAGATGAGAATCGTGCCGTGGTGCTGCTGCGCTGCCGGGCGGATGACCGTCATCTCAAACGCGGGCGACAGTGTGATAGTCGGCGCGGGATTTTCCGTAGGCGCGGCGGTTTCGGGGACATCCGGCATCCCGTCGGTAAAGTCAAACGACGCTTCGCCCGCGGCACGCCCGAACAGCAGCGCCGCGCACACAAGTCCCGCCATCATCCGCCGAAGCGCCTTCATGTCCTCCACCGCCTTTCATCCATCGGTGGATTGTATGCGGCACAAATGCCAATTATGCCCGTCAGTGCAGGCAGTGCGACAGCTCTTCCATCTCCAGATTCGTTTGCAGCGCGCTGTTGATTGCCAGCGCAAGCAAGTCCGCCAGCCCCGCCACCAGCTCGTCGATGTTGCGCGGCGTAACCACGAAGTCGCGCGGATAGCCGCTGGTTAGCTGCTCCGCAAGTGCCTGTGCGTCGTCTGATTCGCGCTGCATCATATCCGCCAGCGCATCGCGAACGATGGTCGAAGCGTACACGACGAGCGGGATACCGACCGCAATCACCGGCATGTGCATCGTCTCGGCGGTGATGCCCTTGCGGTGGTTGCCCACGCCGCTGCCGGGGCGAATGCCGGTGTCGGTCAGCTGAATCGTCGTGCCGATGTGCGCCGTTTCCATCGCCGCGAGCGCATCCACCACTATCACGGCGGATGGCTTCACGCGCTCCGCCAGCCCCAGCGCCAGCTCCGCCGTCTCCACGCCTGTGATGCCCAGCACCCCCGGCGCAACGGCGCACACGCTCCGCAGGCGTTCCTCCTGCATGTGCCGCGTGACGAGGATGCCGCTGACCACCCGGTCGCCCAGCGCGTCCGCCGTCATCCGCCGATTGCCCAGCCCCAGCACCAGCACGTCACCCTGCGGCGGCAGCATCATCCGCAGCATCTGCGCCACCTCGCGGGCGATGTCCATCCGCTCCTCCGGCAGCATGTGCGGCAATTTCGGGTGTGTCAGCGTCCAGTACAGCGCCTTGCCGAGCCGCTCCGCCGCCTTCTCCGACGACACGCGCACCCACGTCACCTCCGCGCCCGCCTGCTGCTGCGTGTGCACCGAAACGCCCTCGCCCATGCCGCCGGGGCGGACAGTGCGCTCCATCGCCAAGTCTGTTCTGTAATCCATACGCATTCCTCCTTTTTGAGGAAGGATGCGCCGGATTTTCATTTTGTATACACGAAAAAAAGCGGTTCTTCACAGAATCTTGGGGGAAGAGCGGCTTGAGGGCGCGTCTGCGGACGCGCAAAGTTACTGGCA
>ENA-OPWY01000996-OPWY01000996.1-human-gut-metagenome-genome-assembly--contig:-NODE-996-length-12909-cov-1.800996_pt1 | contig 12909 bp, 10 predicted proteins | sample MGYA00241515_ERZ502022 | MGnify/ENA primary metagenome ERZ502022 (study PRJEB25962, sample SAMEA2043045) | human gut metagenome | biome: human gut; feature: human-associated habitat; material: faeces...
CACGTGAAGAAAGAAGTGTAGAGGTTAAGTTTGAAGGCTGGGTTGACGAAAGCTGGGACGGCGATTTCCACCACGTTAATTACAAGGATTGCAACACTGTAACCGCAGTTCCTTACGATATGTATGTTTCGGGTAAAGGCAAGGGAGTTTCAAGGCTTCGCCTTTGGGCTGCAAGCAAGCCTGAGCTTGATATGGGTCTTTTTAATTCAGGCTCATATATTAAGGCTATGGAGCAAAGCGCTATGGCTGAGGCTATTTCTAAGGTGCTTTATCCTGCCGATAACACCCCTGAGGGCAAGTCACTCAGACTTCGTCAGCAGTATTTTCTTGTTTCTGCTTCTATTCAGGATATTATTCAGCGCCATCTCACAAGATACGGCACGCTTGACAATCTTCCTGACAAGGTAGCAATTCATATCAACGATACTCACCCGACTATGGCTATTCCTGAGCTTATGAGAATTATGCTTGATGAATGCGGCTATGATTGGGATACCGCATGGAGTCTTGTTACGAGAACCGTTGCTTATACTAACCACACGGTTATGAAAGAAGCACTTGAATGTTGGAGCGAGGACCTTTATAAAAGACTTCTTCCCCGTATTTATTCAATCACTAAGGAAATTGATAATCGTTTTCGTGCTTACGTTTGGGGCGCAACAGGCGATGCGGATAAGGTTGAAAGAATGGCAATCGTTTCAGGCGGTGTAGTAAGAATGGCTAATCTTTGCGTTGCCGGCTCTCACTGCGTAAACGGTGTATCTGCGCTTCATTCCGAGATTCTTAAGGACACTGTATTTAACGATTTTTATACAATCACTCCTGAAAAGTTTACCAATGTAACAAACGGTATTGCGTTTAGAAGATGGATTTGTCAGGCAAATCCTGAGCTTACCTCGTTTATTACTGAACTTATCGGCGACGGATTTATAACTAAGAGTGATGAACTTCTTAAGCTTCGTGATTATAAAGATGACAAGCAGGTGCTTGACAGACTTACTGCAATTAAGCTTGCCAATAAGGAAAAATTTGCCTCGGTAGTTAAAAAGAGAAACGGCATTGAGCTTGACCCGACATCTATTTTTGATGTTCAGGTTAAAAGACTTCACGAGTATAAAAGGCAGCAGCTTAACGTTCTTAATATTATTGCCGAATATCAGATGCTTAAGGCTAATCCTAATATGGAATTCCAGCCGAGAACTTATATTTTTGCTTCTAAGGCAGCACCCGGCTACTTTATGGCTAAGAAGATTATCGAGCTTATCGCTCTTTCAAAAGTTGTTAATAACGACCCGGATATTAAGGGCAGAATTAAGGTCGTATTTATGGAGGATTATAACGTTTCTCTTGCGGAGATGCTTATGCCTGCCGCTGATATTTCAGAGCAGATTTCTCTTGCGGGCACAGAAGCTTCAGGTACGGGTAATATGAAGCTTATGTTAAACGGTGCAATCACTCTCGGTACTCTTGACGGCGCAAACGTTGAAATTCACGATGCAGTCGGCGATGATAATATTTTCATCTTTGGCTTGAAAACTCCTGAGGTTATGGAACTTCAAAAGAAGGGCTATAATCCTATGGAATATATGTATAATAACGAAACGCTCAAGTCTGCAGTTGAGTTTATTCAAGCAGGTGTAAACGGCAAGAGCTTCGGTGAAATTTCTTCATCGCTTATGAATGTTGACCAATATATGGCACTTGCAGACTTTGCCGATTATCAAAAGGCTCAAAAGCTTTCGGCACAGGCTTATCAGGATAAGGAAAGATTTGCAAAAATGTCACTTATGAACATCAGCGGCGCAGGTATTTTCAGCGCTGACCGTTCAATAATGGATTATGCAAATAATATTTGGCATACTCAGCCTGTTAAGTTTAAGGAAGAAGCGCCAAAGACTTCTAAAAAGAGTGCTCCTATGACTAAAGAGGAGAAAAAACCTGCCAAAAAGAGCACTGCAAAAAAAGTTGAAAAGAAAGCGGAGCCTAAAAAGGAAGCAAAAAAAGAAACTCCTAAAAAGGCAGAGCCGAAAAAATCAGCTAAAAAGACAACAAAAAAGTCTAAATAATAAGTTTTAAGGCGACCGATGGTCGCCCCTACGATACGTCGAAAGAAATTCCGTGTTTGAATGAATTTCTTTGAAATTCATAATAAACACTTCGTTACTTTCTCCTTTTCCCCACCAAATTTTCAATTTGTCGGGGACCCCGAATGGAATTTCGTTTTATAGCACGGCACGGTTTAGCCGCTTTATCGACAGTCAAAAAGGACTTGTATTTTTACAAGTCCTTTTTTCAAAGTTATTACAGTTTTATTTTACTCTTGTTAAGCCTATATTTTGACCTGCAAGATAATCATCAGATGCAGGATACTCACATTGATACTTAATATCAAGAGATGCACTCTTATCCTTAAGAACAGCCACGTTAGCGTGCTTAACATCAATATGAACAAGCATTGTGTAATCAGCCTTGGTAATCTCGTTAGTCTTTGTATCAATAACAAAAGTACCTGTGCCGCCCTTATAATCAACTACAAAGTTATCCTTAACCGTACCCTGTGAGAATGAAAGAACAGTGATTGACTCAACAACGGATGAAATATCACCGAGTGAATTAAAGAATCTGCCCTGTGAGTCCTCGCCCGGTGTTGAAAGGAGAGCCTCTTTTGGCTGAATAACCATTGTGATAGTGCCGTCGCCGTTATCCTTTACATTAGCTGCAAGAACATCATCAGCAGTAAGATGCGATGTTGTACAATCCATCTTTCCGTCATTTTTAGTATCGCCCTTAGGGTCTCTGTTACCTGACGGTGAAAGACCGTTTGTGCCGCCTTTGAAAAGGCCGCCTACGATACCCGGAACAAGCTTGTTGATAATGTCGTTTGACTTGCCCTCAACAAGAAGGTTATTAACCTCAAGAGTTTCTGTGCCAAGCATCTTATAGTAGCTGTGTGTTTCGCCTGAATCGGTTTTATATTCAGCAGTAAGCGTCTTGGTATAGTCGTAGCACTCTTTATAATAATTAACTACGTCTTCCTGAGTTTTAAACTCCTTGCCGCCGTATGTGCCTGCCTTGAACTCGTCAATAACAGCAACATCCTTTGCATCGGCACCGCCGTTAGCATCAGCAGCTTCAATCTTAGGATACTTGTTAATTACAAAAGCAGTTGCTGCAAGGCAAATTACCAAAACGATTGCCAAAAAACCGTTGAATTTACTTAATCCGGATTTTCTTTTCATACAAAAATTCCCCTTTGAATATATTGTTACTCTCTTATAATATACTAAAACGAAAAATATTTCAACTGTTTTTTTAATTTAGTCTTTAAAAGTAACAATAATCTCTGTTCCTTTACCCTCTTCGCTGCTGATTTCAAGCTTAGCGTCGTGAAGTTGAGTGATATGCTTTACTATTGCAAGGCCAAGACCTGTACCGCCTGTTGCCTTGCTTCGGCTCTTATCAACTCGGAAAAATCTTTCAAAAATTCTTTCCTGATATTTTTTGGGAATACCGATACCCGTATCTTTAACACTTACGCTTGCACCCTTTTCAAGCGGGGTAACCGTGACAGTTACATTTCCGTTTTCCTTATTATACCTGATTGCATTGTCGCAAAGATTATAAACAAGTTCCTCAACAAGCTGAGCCTTGCCCCTTATATAACATTCCTCACCTGTAAGGTTAAGCGTAACGCACTTATTAATTGCATTAATATTAAGCGCCTCAACACACCTTTGCGCAATTTCATAAAGATTGACCGACTCAAAGGACATATCCTCGTCATCACTCTCCTCAAGCTGAGAAAGCTGAATAATATCCTCGCTTAAATTTACAAGCCTTAGCGCCTGCTTGCGAATAACACCGGCAAATGGTTTGATATCCTCCGGCTTTGCCATTCCCGTTTCTATAAGTTCTGCATAGCCTGCAATAGATGTAAGCGGTGTTTTAAGCTCGTGGGAAACATTGGCAGTAAACTGCTTTTTCTGCTTATCAAGCATTTTTTGCTTTTTCTTTTGCTGCAAAAGCGCATTTACGAGCGGCTTGAGTTCCTCATCCGACTTAAATTTATCAATATTATCAAGGCTTTGCCCAAGTTGAGTAATCGGTTTAACAATGCTTTTAGTGATACCCATACTCACAAAAACTGCCGCAACTATTACAACAATTATACATAAAAAGATATATATAATATAATCCGAAAAAAACTTGCCAATGCTTTTAGCTTCAGTCGAAACACGCAAAATATTGCCGTTATCAAGCTGCTTTGCAAAATAATATACCTTTTTTCCCTGAGTGTCAGAATGTCTTGTTACTGTTGCTTCGCCGTTTTTGATTGCCTGCTGTATTTCCTGCCTGTTAAGGTGATTACCAAGCTTATTTGCACTCTCTTGGCTGTCCGCAATAACCGTTCCGTCCTTTGCAACAAGAGTAATTCTTACATTTTTGTCAATATGATTTGCAATAAAAGCTGTATCGTCATCCTGCGCAAGCTGATTTTCAACCACGCTTTCAACAACTCTGAGCTGCTCTTTTAACTGATTATCACTATAAGAATAAAAAACAGATAAAATGAGCACTGCCGTAATTGTGATTACCGATACGCCAAATGCAAATATTTTATATAAAGTCTTTTTAGCCACTTAATTACTCACCGACCTTGTAGCCGACATTTCTTATTGTTTTAATATGCTCGCCTGCAGTGCCGAGTTTTTTACGAAGCGACTGAATATGAACATCGACCGTTCTGTTGCCCTGTTCAAAATTATAGCCCCAAACGATTTCCATAAGCCTGTCACGTGTGAGAACAATACCCTTGTTCCTAATTAAATGCTTAAGAATTTCATATTCCTTATATGTAAGGTCAACCTCTGCTCCGTCAACCAAAACAGTATGTTTATTCTCATCAAGTTCGATGTTTTTATATACAAGAACGGTTTTAACTTTCTTGGCACTTCTGCGAAGCACAGCTTTAACTCTTGACACAAGTTCCATAACGCCGAACGGCTTTGTAATATAGTCGTCAGCGCCCAAATCAAGCCCTTTTACGGCATCAATCTCGCTTGTTTTTGCCGTAACCATAATAACGGGAATATCGGCATAAGCGCCCGTTTGCCTGATTGTACCCAAAATGGCAAGTCCATCTTCTTCAGGAAGCATAATATCAAGCAAAATTATGTCCGGCACTTTAATTTCCAACTGAGCCATCAAGCTTTTTCCGCTTTCAAAGCCCGTTACCTCAAATTCTGAATTTTTAAGAGCATATATTTCAAGTTCTCTTATGGATGCGTCATCCTCTACGATATAAACCGATTGTTTATCGCCCATACTCTACCTCTTACCTAACCGCATATTTATTAAGATATGTTTCAAATTGCTCCATAAATGTTTTATTATTTGAATTTTTAACACCTTTAAGATAGCTGTGGGTTTGATAATGACCCTGTGAAAATTCAATAATACATACTGCAAGATTTGAACAATGATCTGCTATGCGCTCAAACGAATTAACTATATCAAAAAACAAAATTCCGTTTTCAAAAGTACATTCGCCCTGGTCCATACGCTTTGAATGGCGTGCACGAAGCTCCGCTTTAAGATTATCTATTACCTGCTCAAGCGGCTCAACCGTCATTGCAAGCTCAACGTCATCATTAATAAATGCCTTTGTCGAGTTTTCAATAATCTCGGCAACTGCCCTGCCCATAATTTCAAGTTCTCTGTTTGCTTCCTCTGAAAAATGAATTTTATCCTGATGCATTTTTCTCTTGATTTTAAGAATATTATAGCCATAGTCGCCCATACGCTCAAAATTACCGATAGCATGGGAATAATTATTAAGCCTCATTGAGTCTGAAACATTCAAATCAATTGAGCTGATTTTAACAAGATACGTTTCAAGCTGGTCCTCATAATCATCAAGCCTTTTCTCATTAGCCTTGATTGCTTCGTCCTTTTTGTGGCTGTAGCTTTTTATAAACTCTATGCTTTGCGATATATTTGTTTGCGCAAGAGTAGCCATTTCGTCGCACTTATCTTTAACCTTATCAAGAGCAAATCCCGGACTGATAAGAAAACGTTCCTCAACAAGACCGTTTTCGTCTTTTTGTTCTTCCTTGTCGTCTTTGCCGTCTTTGATAAGAACACACATAAGCTTTTCAAGCTGCTTGCCGAATGGGAAAAGAATTATTGTTGAAAAGATATTGAAAAGAGAATGGATAATCGCAATAGTAGCAGGTGAAACATTATCGTTAAAGAACGGCAAACCGAAAATCGCATTTGAGCCGTAGAAAAGTGCCATTGCGATAACCACACCGATTACATTAAAAGTAAGGTGAGCATAAGCTGCCCTTTTAGCGTTCTTGCTTGCGCCTATTGACGAGATAAGAACTGTTGTGCACGAGCCGATATTTTGACCCAAAATAATAGGAAATGCGGAAGAAACGGTAATCGACCCCGTTGTTGAAAGCGCCTGCAAAATACCGACCGAGGCAGATGAGCTTTGAAGCGCCGTAGTAAGAAAAGCACCTGCCAAAATACCTAAAATAGGATTTGAAAATTTAGTTAAAATGCTTGTAAACTGCGGTACGTCCTTGAGCCCTTCCATAGAGTCGCTCATAGTTGTCATACCAATCATTAAAAGACCGAAGCCCAAAACAATATAGCCGACATTATGCTTTTTCTCGCCCTTGCAAAACATAACAAGAATAATGCCGATAAATGCAAGAACGGGAGCAAACGAACTCGGTTTTAAAAGATTAACAAAAAGATTTGAGCCTTCAATACCTGCAAGCGAAAGAATCCACGCAGTAACGGTAGTACCGATATTTGCACCCATAATAATGCCTATAACCTGCCTGAGTGCCATAATTCCGCTGTTTACAAAGCCGACTGCCATAACCGTAACAGCACCCGACGACTGAATAACAGCCGTAACGAAAAGGCCAAGCAATACACCCTTAATCCTGCTATCGGTCATTTTTTCAAGAATTGTACCAAGCTTGCTGCCGCCCATTTTTTCAAGGCTTTTGCCCATAACGTCCATACCGAAAAGGAACATGGCAAGCCCGCCTACAAGAGTTAAAAAATTATAAATAGTCATACCCTTTTCCTCGTATTACACAAAATTACAAGTAGATATTATATGCAGTCGATTAAATTACAATATAGTTTATGTTAAATTTACGTTAAATAATCATTCGCAATAGATTGGTGAAGTGATTGCGAGGGGCTTTTTTTCTCCGTCAACAGTACCCCAAAGCTCTGCACGGTACCAGCAACCGCTGTCAAGCCTTAAACGAACGTGCCTTTCGTCGTATCTTGTTTCAAGCACGCACTTACCGCCGTTTGTAACTATTTTTATTTCCTTATATACTATATCTTCCGTGCCGGCATCCTTTACCCTTGAATGTAAATCGGTAAAGAAACTGAAAGTATAGTTGCCCTTTTTTACAGTATCGCCGATACCGCTTGTAACGCCGTGGCGATGAACTCTGAATATGAACTTTGCGCCGTGGGAAATGACCGTTTTACCAAGCCTTATTGCACGCATTGCGGATTTTGCGCTGATATCATCAACGTCAACATAGGTGCAACCGTAGTGGCCCGATGTTTCCTCTCTGTGCCAATCCCTGCCGTAAGTTGCGGCAATTTTATATCCTTTGTCAAGAAGTGAGGTCCACAACTCAAGCGCTCTTTCGTTTTCTCTTTTTGCAGAATAAAGATTTTGATGCCAAACCTCGATATAATCAACGTTTCGCCAATCCCTTACATTAAATTCCCAGCGACCTCCTGTACAAAGCGGAGAGCCAAGCTGGTAAGGATGAGCAATTCCGACAATACCGCCGACAGCCTTAACCTGCTTGATTTTTTCATCAATATTATCAGGCTGCGCATCACGCCAATCAACAAAATCATTAGCGCCCAAAACAAGCATATGCCCAAAATAGGTTGTCCATTCAATGCCCCTGATTGCAGGGATTATATTATCGTCAAGTTCGTCCCAGCCTGAAAAAGTGTTATGGTCGGTTAAAGCAATAATTGCAAGGTGGTCGTCTACCGCCGCCTTTTGAAGTTCGCTAACCGTGAAATCACCGTCGGAATGAATAGTATGGCAATGAAGTTCGCAAGGTAAATAGCTCATTATTTTTCCTCCCCTTCAACAGTAATTTTATAATCGACGTCGCAACTAACCGAATGAACGTTAAGCGTTATTTTCCATTCACCTTTTGCAATATCCGTCTTAAAAAATCCGGCAGACGAAAAAGCGGAAGAAATAATGTGTTCCTGCTTATTGCTCTGCCTGTGCGCCGCACCGAGATGTTCCCTACTTGAATCAAGAGAAACGGTAACAAGATTTTTAATCGGCAAATAATTTTCTATATTTCCCTCCTGAACTTCACCGTATTTTTCCAAGCAATCCTCGGCAATCTTAATTTCCTTTGCTTTATCTTCTAAGGTTTTCGGTGAATATTCAAAATTTATTTTTAAAGATTTAAAATCATCTTTTATTTCAAAAGGCAAAACAATATTTGTTTTATTATCAGCTAATGTGATTTTGCCTGTTTTATTAAGTAATACCATATTTGCACCTCATTTGTGAATATACTATTCTAATTATAAAATAAATTGTTAATATTTTCAATTGATATTATTTACTAAAAATGTTATAGTGTTTTTGGTGATAATTATGAAGTTGAAAAGTTGGATGAGCAAAATTGACGGTAAAAACGAAGTTTTGAGGCTGAATATACCGGGTACGCACGATTGCGTTACTCAATTTGTTCAATTTTCTCACATTTCAAAATGCCAAAATATGAATATATACGAGCAGCTTTATTTAGGTGTTCGTGCGCTTGATATCAGGGTTGAATCAAGGGGCGACAGGCTTAAAATGGTGCACGGTGTCGCAAAAGCATTTAATACAAAAAATCACTTTTCAAAGCAAATGGATATGGCGGACGTTTTGGCTCATTGCTACCGATTTCTTGACGAAAATCCAAGCGAAACAATAGTTTTTCAGTTCAAAAATGACAGCGCAAAGGAAATGGAACGTTGCTTTGATTTGATGCTCAATAATTATATCAATAAAAATCCCGAAAAATGGTATACGTACAACAGAAGTCCTTATCTTGACGAGGCAAGAGGTAAAATTATATTTATCCGCCGCTGTAAAATGGATACAACTAAGGGCTATGATATAGGCAAAACAGGAATTGACTTTTCAAATTGGGTGGAGCAAACAACAGCCGTACCCAAGCCTTTGGTTCTTAATACTTCAGGCGAAAATGAAATAAAATTCATTATTCAGGACAGATTTAAGTACAAGCCTGAGCCGAGATGGAATGAGTGCATAAAGCCGTTTCTTGACAGTATGAATAAATGGGACGGAAAATACATAATCAATTACCTTTCAACCGCAGGCGGACTTAAAGGGCCATATAACAATTCCAAATACATCAATCCTAAATTTTTATCATACAAATTAAACAAGGATTACTATTACGGCACGATTTATATGGATTTTCCAACAAAAGAGCTTACGACAAAAATAATAGAAACAAATTTTTAAAGGTGAAATATGAAATTAGAAGATATTAATATCAGGGATCCTTTTGTTTTAAACGACGGCGGAGTATATTATTTATACGGCACAAGGGCAAAGGATTTCGGTTGCCATACCGGCGGGTTTGACGTTTATACATCAACCGACCTTGTTAATTGGAGCGAGCCTAAGGAGTGCTTCAACAGCGCCGAATACGGCTTAAACCGTGAGGTTAATTGGGCGCCCGAAGTGCATAAATACAAAGGTGAATACTATATGCTTGCAACCTTTACGCAGGAAAACGGACTGAGAGGCTCATACGTTTTAAAAGCGGAAAATCCGCTCGGTATGTTTGAACCGTACAGCGACGGAGCGCTCACTCCGGAAGAATGGGAATGTCTTGACGCCACGCTTTATATTTCAAAATCAGGCGAGCCTTATCTTGTTTTTTGCCACGAGCATACGCAAATAATCGACGGCGAGATTTGCTTTATCAAGCTCAACAAGGAGCTTAATGCCGCAATCAGCCTGCCGACAAGGCTTTTTGCCGCTTCCTCACCCTATTGGGCAGACAAAAAGCCTAAGGGTGAACATTACATAACCGACGGTCCTTTTATGTATCGCACAAAAGAGGGTAAGCTTCTTCTTATATGGTCAACCTTTGTTAATCACAAATACTGCCAATGCGTTGCACGCTCAAGCGATAACGAATTAAACGGTGTGTTTGAGCATTCCGCTTTTGATTGATAATGACGGCGGCCACGGAATGATATTTAAAGCAGAAGATAAGCTTTATCTCTCATACCATACGCCGAATACAAACGGCTTGGAGCACCCTAAGTTTACTTTAATCAAAGACAACGGTAAATCAATTGAATTAGTATAAGAAAAGACGGCAACTCCTAAAAGAGTTACCGTCTTAATTTTTATTGTAATTATAAAAGGCTTGCAACAAGGTCGCCCATTTGAGAGGTATTAACAGCCTCAAAGCCGTCCTCATAAATATCAGGTGTTCTTGCCTTGGTAAGTGCAATGTCAACAGCATTTTCGATAGCGTCGGCAGCCTCTGCCTCGTCAAAGGTGTAGCGAAGCATCATTGCACCCGAAAGAATAGTTGCAAGTGGGTTAGCCTTGCCTTGACCTGCAATATCCGGAGCAGAGCCGCGGATAGGCTCATAAAGACCGAATGTGCCCTGGGCAAGTGAAGCGGAAGCAAGCATACCGATTGAGCCTGAAATCATTGAAGCCTCATCTGAAAGAATATCGCCGAAAATATTGGAAGTTACAATTGTATCGAATTGGTTAGGGTTACGAACAAGCTGCATTGCGCAGTTATCAACATACATATAGGAAACCTCAACCTCAGGATAATCCTTAGCAGTTTCCTCCATAACCTTTCTCCAAAGCCTTGAGGAATCGAGAACGTTTGCCTTATCAACGCAGGTAAGCTTTTTGCCACGTTTCATTGCATATTCAAAGCCTGCCTTAACAATTCTCTTAATCTCCGGATACGTATAACGCTCTGTATCATAAGCGCCTACAACGCCGTTTTCTTCATAAGTTCCACGGTCGCCGAAATAGATACCGCCCGTAAGTTCACGAACGATAAGAATATCAAGACCCTCACCGATAATTTCTTCCTTAATAGGAGAAGCAGACTTAAGGGGAGCAAAAATCTTGGCAGGGCGAAGATTTGCAAAAAGTCCTAAATCCTCACGAATTGCAAGAAGTCCCTTTTCAGGACGATTGTTGCCCGGCTGACTGTCCCACTTAGGGCCGCCCACTGCGCCGAGAAGTACAGCATCTGAAGCTTTACAAGCTTTTGCTGTTTTTTCAGGATAAGGAACGCCAGCCTCGTCAATAGCGCAACCACCCAAAAGCTCATAATCATAATCAAAGGCAAAACCAAATTTTTCGCCTGCTTTATCAAGCACCTTAATACATTCATTTACTATTTCAGGGCCGATTCCGTCACCCTTTAAAACTGTAATTTTATAATTTTTCATATTTTAACCTTTCTGTATATCGGCAAGCGCCGAAAAATTCGCCTCTTTTATTTAACTGTAATCCCGACTATGCCGAAAGCCAAAACCTAAATAATTAATATCAGGCACGCTTATGATAGCTTATTCACAATATTGCGAAGAAGTTAACATTTATCAAATATACCCGGCATTGTGTCATCACGCATTGTGTCCTTTTGGTCACGGTTAATAGCACAAATAATACCCTTCATTGAAGCATAGCCGATATTGTGGCTTACACCGATACCGAATATATCTTTTCCGTTAGGATTCTTAATGTGAATATAGCTAATAGCCTTTGAGTCACTGCCGACTGAAATTGCATGCTCGCTGTAATCGACAAACTCATAATTTGAAAGTCCCGCTTTATTCATAGCCTCACAGAATGCGCCGATAGGGCCTGAGCCGTCGCCTGAAATTTTAACAGGCTCATTATCCTTATACTTAAGTTCACCGGTGAAATGAACAGTTGTAAGATAATCCTTTTCGTTCTTTTCTTCGGTAATTTTATAATTAAGAAGCTTGTAAGGACCGCAAACATTTCTGTATTCCTTTTGGAAGATATCAAATACTTCGTCAGGCTGAATTTCTTTGCCGCTTTCATCGCAAGCCTTTTGAACTACTGCGCTAAACTCACTTTGCATAGCCTTAGGCATCTTAATTCCGTAATCATTAGCAAGAATAAATGCCATACCGCCCTTGCCGCTTTGCGAATTGATACGAATAATCGGCTCATATTCACGTCCTACGTCGGCAGGGTCAATAGGAAGATACGGGATATCCCAATAATCTCCGCCGTGTTCATCCATATACATTTTGCCTTTATTGATAGCGTCCTGATGAGAGCCTGAAAAAGCAGTAAATACAAGCTCGCCTGCATAAGGATGACGAGGCGGCACTACCATCTTTGTTGCTCTTTCATAAACGCCTTTAATCTTGTTTATATCGTGGAAATCAAGCTCAGGGTCAACACCTTGGGTCCACATATTAAGTGCCAAGGTAACAATATCAACATTACCAGTTCTTTCTCCGTTGCCAAAAAGTGTGCCCTCAATTCTGTCAGCACCTGCAAGAAGCCCAAGTTCTGCTGCGGCAACACCTGTACCCCTGTCGTTATGAGGATGAAGCGAAATAATAGCTGCATCACGATTTGGAAGATGGCGGCAGAAATATTCAATCTGGTCAGCATAACCGTTAGGAGTTGAGCCCTCAACAGTTGACGGAAGATTAAGGATAATAGGATTTTCCTTAGTAATATGAAGTTCCTCCATAACCTGACGGCAAATTTCAACAGCGTTGTCCATCTCTGTACCGGAAAAGCTTTCAGGACTGTACTCAAAACGG
>ENA-OPWY01001007-OPWY01001007.1-human-gut-metagenome-genome-assembly--contig:-NODE-1007-length-12745-cov-1.795035_pt1 | contig 12745 bp, 9 predicted proteins | sample MGYA00241515_ERZ502022 | MGnify/ENA primary metagenome ERZ502022 (study PRJEB25962, sample SAMEA2043045) | human gut metagenome | biome: human gut; feature: human-associated habitat; material: faeces...
GAACTTACAGGTAAGATTGTAGGTACAGATGCATCTAATGTTACAAAGCTCGTGTTTACTAATAATACTAGTGGAACAGTAAATGAAGCAACAATAACAGGAGATTCATACAAGGTTTCTGTAAAGCCTGGTGAATATACAACAAGCGTAGAGACTAAGGATGGATCAACAACATATGACAGAGCATCTGTTAAGGCTGGTGTTGATAATGTTAATGATGTATATGTAGAGAAGGATGATCCAGCATCTAAGAGAGATTACAGCTATACAAGAGTTCCATCTCTTACAACAACAGGTAGTATTGCAGTAGAGAATGGAAAGCCTCACACAGTAGCAAGAGCTGATTCTTCACTTACAATTCCAGTAAAGGGAAAAGCTAAGATTACTATTTCTACTTACTATGCATTCAACTTTACAGTTAATGGAGAGAAGTACGATAGTACAGAAACAGATAAGGGTTATACATCAGTTGGTACAACATCTAAGACAGATACATTTGAGATGGTAGTTGAAGGTGATGCTGTTGTTAACTTCGGTGCAACAACATATATTACAGGAATTTCAGTTATTCCTATGACAGAATTCAAGTCAGAGATTAATGTTCCTGGCGATTATGATACATTAAATGAAGCTTCAGATGCTATTCTTGGTATGCAGAACAGACCAGAAGGCGAAGCAGGCAGAGTAACTATTAACCTTACATCTGATGTATTTGAGCAGGTAGTTATGGCTGCACCATATGTAACACTTAAAGGTAATGGACATACAATTTCATGGTATTATGGTGTTGGAACAAAGTATTATTCAATAGATCCAGCAACAGGTCTTTACAATAAGACACTTGCTATGGACAAATACTCATCTGAAGAAGGAAATGGAAGTCTCTGGGGTGGTGTATTCATTGTTAGAGGTAATAATTTTATTGCAGAGAATACAACATTCCTGAATACATACAACTATTACTTAACAGAGGCTGAGAAGACAGATATTGCAGGTTCAAATCTTGCAGTAGACAGATTAGCAGAAGGCGTAGATGTATCAGATTACAAGTTTAAAGAGAGATCAAATGCTTTCTATATTGAGGCTGATAATATTGAAGTTTTCAACTGTTCAATTCTTTCATCACAGGATACACTTGGTAGAAATGGTTCAACAAATTATGGATATCACGCATATTTCAACGGTTGTACAATCGGTGGTAATGTAGATTATATCTGTGGTGAGTTTGCAGCTGTATTTGATAACTGTAAGTTACAGTGGAAGACATATAAGAATGATGAAAATAACAATGCAAAGATTGGTTACATTGTTGCACCTAAGACAAGCCCATATGTATTCAGAAACTGTGAGGTTACAACAGATGGAGCACATGGTGATGCAGCAGTATTAGGTAAGTACGGTAGAACATGGGGTGCTAACTCTAATGCATCATTTATTGAGTGTGAGACTAACGGATATATTGACTCAGAAGGCTGGACAGAAATGTCTAATGGAGAGAAGGCTTCAGCAATCTTCAATGAGTACAATAACACAAACAAGGGTGAAGCATTTGTGACAACAGGCTGCACTAATAGTACATTAGATGCTGTTGTTAATTACATTGATTCAGAAAATGTTTCTGCTGTTGATACAGTTCTTGGTACATGGAAGCCAGTTCATTATAAAGAAGTTATCTCTAAGGATGACGATTCATCAAAGGGTGATGTAGCAGAAGGTGGAGAAACAGGAAAAGACAATAATGTTAATGGAACAACAGAGTCAACAGATGAAACTGTAAAGACTGGAGATACAACTCCAATTGCATTATATGTAGTATTAATGCTTTGTGCATTAGCAGGAATTGTATTTATATCAAAGAAAAGAAGAACATCTGTTAAATAATTATAATTGAATAATTGTTTAATATAACAAAATGTCCCGCGGTCGTTATGACTTGCGGGACTTTTTGGATAAAGATAAGGTTGTCTTAACCTGTCAGGTTACAGATGATGTGTTAAGATAGCCAAAAGAAGAAATATGTTATATACTTGCTAATATATGATAATTAATCAGGAGGATGTTATGTATATAATAGCGGGACTTGGTAATCCGGGTAAAGAATATATGGGAACAAGACACAATGCAGGATTTTCAGTAATAGACGAGCTTGCAGACAAATATAATATCAGTGTGGACACAGCAAAGCATAAAGGACTTATCGGAAAAGGCGTAATAGCAGGTCAGAAAGTAATACTTGTTAAGCCTATGACATATATGAATAATTCAGGCGAGTGTATAAGAGAAGTTATGGATTATTACAAATGTGATATAGATGATTTTCTTGTTATCTTTGATGATATAAGTCTTGATGTAGGTAAGCTAAGACTCCGTGCAAAGGGAAGTGCAGGTGGACATAATGGAATCAAGAGTATAATAGCACATCTTGGAAGCGACAAGTTCAAGAGAATAAAGTTCGGAGTCGGCGACAAGCCTAAGAACTGGGATCTTGCAGACTGGGTGCTTGGGAAATTTCCTACAGAGGAATATGCAACATTAAGAGAGGCTAATAAGAAAGCCTGTGAAGCTGTAGAATGCATACTTACAGATGGAATAGAAAGTGGTATGAATAAATATAACGGATAACTGGTGGTATAATATGAAAGCAATATTTGAGCCGGTGTATAATACAGCCGGTGTGGAACAACTTAATAAAGAGCTTGCTAAAGATGGTGGCAGAACAGTAATGGTAAGTGGCTGTATTGACACGCAGAAGCTGCATTTTTCAAGTGCCATAGCCAGCAATTATAATTTCCAGCTTGTTATAACCAGTGATGAGGGGAAAGCAAGGGATATGGCGGAGGATGCCAGATTCTTTAACGGCGGAAATGTAATGTATTATCCTGCGAAAGATGTAATATTTTATAACGCAGATGTGCAGGGACGACAGATTGCCGGGGAGCGAATCAGATGTATAGCAGCCATAATTGACAGATTGAATAAATCGGACATTGTAAAATCTGGAACGGAGAAATCAACAGAGGAAGCTTCAGACGGACCGCTTACAATTGTGACAACCATTGATGGAATATCAGATATGCTTCTTCCAGTCGACAGATTCAAGAGGGCAGTCATTAACCTTAAGAAGGGTGACATACTCGATGTAGAGGATATGGCAAAGAAACTTACAGCTATGGGATTCGAGAGATTCGGAATGGTTGAAGCCAAAGGACAGTTTGCCATAAGAGGCGGAATAATAGATATATTTTCATATACAGATGAAGCACCTGTGAGAATTGAATTGTGGGACGATGAGATAGACTCAATAAGGGCGTTTGATGCAGACAGCCAGCGTTCGATTGAGAACTATAAAAGTTATACAGTATTTCCTGCAACAGAGTTCCTTTTTACTGAGGATGAGATAGAGCATGGGATTGAAAAAATCAGACATGAGAAAGATGAACAGATGAAGCTGTTCGGAGCAGATAAAAGAAAGCGTACTAAGGAACAGATAGAGGCTGGCAATCATCTTAACAGAATGTTTGATGACGCGTTAAGGACAGGAGATTACAGCAAATTCATATATACATTTGCAGATAGAGTGAGCAGCCTGGCAGAGTATTTCCCTAAGGGAGATACTCTTATTGTCGTGGACGAACCTGTAAGGCTTAAGGAACACAGCGACATGACTTTCTATGAGTACAGTGAGAGTATGAAGAACAGATTAGAAAGCGGTTATGTGCTACCAAGTCAGACACATATGTTTATGGATATGGAGACAGCCGTTCTTTCAATGAACGGACATAAGCAGCTTGTGCTGACAACACTTGAATACACACCTGAATTCTTTGGGATAGATTATTCAATGCATATTGAAGCGAGAAGCATAAGCTCATATAATAACAGCTTTGAATATCTTTCAGATGACATAAGGAAGTACAAACGCAGTAAATATGCAGTTCTTCTTGTGTGCAGCTCAAGAACAAGAGCTAACAGAATTGTTGATGACCTCGGAAGGCTTGGAATTGAGAGCTTCTATACAGAAGACAGCAATAAATCCATGGCAGGCGGACTTGTGATGGTTACTTACGGAAGTCTTCACAGGGGATTTGAGTATCCGCTGCAGGGATTTGTGTGCATTGCCGAAAATGACATATATACAGAGAAGAAGCGTAAAAGAATAAAGAAGAAGGAGTACGATGGCAAGAATATTGCCGGCTTTAATGAACTTAATATTGGCGATTATGTTGTTCATGAGAATTACGGTATAGGCCAGTACAAGGGCATTGAGAAGATTAAGGTTGAAGGTGTTGAGAAGGATTACATCAAGATATCTTATGCAGATAACAGCAACCTTTATGTGCTCGCAACACAGCTTGACCGTCTGCAGAAATTTGCCGGTTCAGATGTAGAGAAAAAGCCGAAGCTTAATAAGATTGGCGGTTCAGAGTGGGGCAAGACTAAGTCAAAGGTTCATTCAGCTGTTGAAGAAGTGGCTAAAGACCTTGTTGAGCTGTATGCCACGAGACAGAGAATAGAAGGATACCAGTTTGGACCGGATACGGTATGGCAGCAGGAATTTGAGGAAATGTTCCCTTATGAGGAGACAACAGACCAGTTAAATGCGATAGAAGACACGAAGCATGACATGGAAAGCCGCAGGGTAATGGACAGACTTATATGTGGAGATGTGGGCTATGGTAAGACAGAGATTGCAATAAGAGCAGCATTTAAGGCGGTTCAGGAAGGAAAGCAGGTTGCTTATCTTGTACCGACAACAGTACTTGCAAGTCAGCATTTTACCACATTTGAACAGAGAATGAAGGACTTTCCGGTTACGGTAGCCCAGTTGTCAAGCTTCAGAACCTCAGCACAGAATAAGGAGACTATTGAGGAACTTAAGAAGGGCATGGTTGACATTGTAATAGGCACACACAGGCTTCTTTCTAAAGACGTGGTGTTCAAGGATCTGGGACTTCTTATTATTGATGAGGAACAGCGATTTGGTGTTACACACAAGGAGAAGATTAAGAAGTTAAAGAATAATGTTGATGTACTTACGCTCAGTGCCACTCCGATTCCAAGAACGCTTCACATGAGCCTTGCGGGAATCAGGGATATGAGTGTTCTTGAGGAGCCTCCGGTTGACCGTGTTCCGATACAGACTTTCGTTACAGAGCATAATGATGAGATGATACGAGAGGCAATCACAAGAGAGCTTGCCAGAAACGGTCAGGTATACTATGTATACAACCGTGTAAGAAGCATTGATGAGGCGGCTGCACACATTCAGGAGCTTGTTCCTGATGCAAATGTGGCATATGCCCACGGTCAGATGGCTAAACGGGAGCTTGAGAAGATAATGTGTGATTTCGTTAATGGTGAGATAGATGTGCTGGTGTCTACAACTATAATTGAAACAGGTATGGATATATCCAACTGCAACACAATGATAATTGAAGATGCAGATCGTTTTGGACTTTCTCAGCTTTATCAGCTAAGAGGAAGAGTTGGCAGAAGCTCAAGGACTGCGTATGCATTTTTGCTGTACAGAAGAGATAAGGTACTGACAGAGGTAGCGGAAAAGCGACTCAGCGTAATCAGGGAATTTGCGGATTTTGGTTCGGGCTTTAAGATTGCGATGAAGGATCTGGAAATCCGAGGTGCAGGAAATGTGCTTGGAAATAGCCAGCACGGTCATATGGCGGCTGTAGGATACGACCTGTACTGTAAAATGCTTAATCAGGCGGTCAACAATCTTAAGGGAATTAAGAATGAGTATGAGTTTGAGACAACAATAGATGTAGATGTGGATGCTTATATTCCGGCAACATATATTAAGAGTGAGTACCAGAAGCTTGATATATATAAGAGAATTGCTGCACTTGAGAACATGGATGAATTATCAGATATGAAGGACGAGTTATCAGACAGATACGGAAGTGTGCCATCATGCGCCGACAATCTGCTTATGATTGCGCTTATCAAGTCAAAGGCACATAAACTTGGCATGATAGAGATAAAGGGCGGCGTTGCGCATCAGGAATCAGGAACAGCAGTATGGCGTACAGTTATGACAGTTTATCCTAAGGCTGAATTAGACCCGGATGCTATAAAGAAGCTTCTTGACGAATATGGCGGTGCAATCCAGATGAGAGTAGACGCCAATCCTGCATTTATATGGACTGTAACAAAGAAGAAATTCACTAATGCGAAGGAATATCTTAAGGGGCTTAATGCGTTGATGGATGTGTTTATTGAGAGGCTGACGGTGAAGTAAAAATCTCACATTAACAGTTGACAACCTCGATAGATGTGTTATAATTCAAAACAGTTTAACGCTTTAAAGCGTAACGGTTTAAAGTGAAGCAATTCCAGGAGGAAATTTTACAGGAGGAAACAGGTTATGGCAGAAAACAGGGGTAATTTGACTTCTTACAGACCAGACATCAAGGTTATGGACTGTACATTAAGAGATGGAGGTCTTGTGAATAATTTTGAATTCACTGATGAGTTTGTTAAAGATCTTTATGAAGCTAATGTGGCAGCAGGCGTTGATTATATGGAATTTGGATATAAGGCTGATAAGGATATATTTAATGAGAAAGAATTCGGAAAGTGGAAGTTCTGTAAGGAAGAAGATATCAGAGCTATTGTTGGCGAGAATGATACACCACTTAAGATATCAGTTATGGCTGATGTCGGAAGAACTAATATGAAGAGAGATATTCCACCTAAGTCAGAGTCAGTTGTTGATATGGTGAGAGTTGCAACATATATTAATACCATTCCGGCAGCTATTGAGATGGCTAACTACTGTTCAGATATGGGATATGAGGTTACAGTCAATATTATGGCGATATCAACAGCAGGTGAGAATGAGTTAGACCTTGCATTAGAGCTTCTTGCATCACAGAGCAAGGCACAGTATATATACCTTGTTGACAGCTATGGTTCATTATACCCGGAGCAGGTAAGAAGACTTGCTGACAAATACATTAAGATAGCAGAGAAGTATGGAAAAAGTGTTGGTATACATGCACATAACAACCAGCAGCTTGCATTTGCCAATACAATCGAGGCATGCTCAATCGGCGTAAGCCTTCTTGATGCAACAGTAAGCGGAATGGGAAGAGGTGCAGGTAACTGCTATTCAGAATTATTATTAGGGTTCTTAAGAAATCCTAAGTTTAATATAGTTCCAGTGCTTAAGTTTATTGAGAAGCATATGGTTCCACTTAAAGCATCAGGTGTTGTATGGGGATGTGATGTACAGTACATGCTTACTGGTCAGACTAATCAGCATCCAAGAACAGCAATTGCATTTACTAAGGCAGAAAGAATCGATTATGCTAAATATTACACAGAAATTACCGGAGATGAGTAATGAAATGTTGACATGACATTTTTAAGAGCGTAAAATATGCTCAAAATCGTGTAAAACATTTTTTACATTGGTATCTTTAGATGAAAGGAAGTACTAACAATGGAAAAGAAGAATATTGACTGGTCAAGCCTTGGCTTTGGTTACATCAAGACTGACAAGAGATTCGTAGCCAACTATAAAGATGGCGCATGGGATAACGGAACACTTACAGAGGATGACAAGGTTGTCATTAACGAGTGTGCAGGAGTCCTTCAGTATGCACAGACATGTTTTGAAGGTCTTAAGGCTTATACAACAGAGGATGGTCACATTGTTATGTTCCGCCCAGATTTGAATGCAGCAAGAATGAAAGATTCATGTGAGAGACTTGAAATGCCAGTTTACCCAGAAGATAAGTGGGTAGAGGCAGTTGCTAAGACAGTAGAAGCTAATGCAGCATGGGTACCACCTTTTGGTTCAGGTGCTACACTTTATGTCCGTCCATACATGTTCGGAAGCAACCCTGTTATCGGAGTTAAGCCTGCTGATGAATATCAGTTCAGAGTACTTACAACTCCAGTAGGTCCTTACTTCAAGGGCGGTGCCAAGCCTATTACTATCAAGGTTTCAGATTTTGATAGAGCAGCACCACACGGAACAGGACATATCAAGGCTGGACTTAACTATGCTATGAGCTTACATGCAATTATGACAGCACATGAAGAAGGATTTGCAGAGAATATGTACCTTGACCCAGCAACAAGAACTAAGGTTGAGGAGACAGGTGGTGCTAACTTCATATTCATCACTAAAGATGGTAAGTTCGTAACACCAAAGTCTAATTCAATTCTTCCATCAATCACACGCCGTTCATTAATGGTTGTTGCTAAGGAATATCTTGGATTAGAGGTTGAGGAAAGAGAAGTTCTCTTTGATGAAGTTAAGGATTTTGCAGAGTGTGGTCTTTGTGGTACAGCTGCAGTTATCTCACCTGTTGGAAAGATTAACGACCATGGTAAGGAAATCTGCTTCCCAAGCGGAATGGAGAAGATGGGTCCTACAATCCAGAAGCTCTATGATACATTAACAGGTATCCAGATGGGCAAGATTGAAGCTCCTAAGGGATGGATTTACACAATCGCTTAATTGATATTCTTTAAATGTTTATTCGGTCTGGACAAGTGTTCAGACCGATTTTTTAATTTTCTAAAGTAGATTTTACATTAAAAATGTGATAACATACTAATATAACAGACGTTAGTAAAGAGGTGCAGCAGTATGTCAGAAGTCGGAACTAATGAACGTTTATTGCGTTCTGATGTAACATTAGAAGAAAGCAGAAAGATAGAGAGAGTGCTTAGAAGAAACAATATATCATATTTTGAGAAGTGGAATTTTCACACAGGCGTGTTCAAGTTCCTTAATAACAGTAAGAATTCTAAGTGCGATATTTATGTTCATATGGATTCTATGGACAAGGCAAAGGAATTGCTTGCAGATATGTAGAATATATTTATAACAGAATATGTCTAAGATGATGGTCAGAGTGATTTACTCTGGCCTTTTTTTATGCTATAATTTTTTCACTTTGTGTGAAAGGATAGAAATTATGACAAAGAAAAGGATAGCATTGAAAATAGTAAGGAGAGTAGGAATATGTATTCTTACCACAGTGGTTCTGCTTCTTATAGGGCTGTTAGGCGTTGTAAGAATTATGGAATTCGGACCATCAAAGACAGCAAGAAATCTGTTTGTTAATTCAGCAATGGAATCAAGTGCGGCAGTTGGTTCGTCCAATATAATAAAAGGGGCATCTTTATATAATGCGCGGGCGAGCATAAGACGTTGTGTTTCTCCACCTGAAAGCATAATTGCATTTTTGTAAACCTCACGATTCAGAAAAGTTTGATACTTCGCTTATATCAGATACAACAATTCTTACACAAGAAGAAAAATCAATGATAGAGGTTATTGATATAGAGAAGGATACTTACAGAGGTAAGATGATGATTGTAAGAGACCCATCAAGAGTTATGGTAGGAACAAGCGGAGAATATGGGAAAAGCTGTAAGGGAAAGAAAGTATCAGAGATAGCGGAAAGCTATGGCGCAATAGCTGCGACTAATGCCGGCGGTTTTCGGGATGCAGGAGGAGTAGGAACAGGTGGCGAGCCGGATGGACTTGTTATATCAGAAGGCAGGTTAAAGTGGGGGTCACTGGGAACAACTTATGGAATTATAGGTATAGACAATAATAATGTACTTGTAGTGGGAGATATGACAGCACAGGCGGCACTTGACCGGGGAGTAAGAGATGCCGTAAGTTTCGGGCCGGTGCTTGTTGTTAATGGAGAAGCGGTTGAAGTTAATGGGAGCGGAAGCGGTCTTAATCCAAGAACAGCAATCGGACAGAGAGAAGATGGTTCAATACTGCTTGTAGTAATAGATGGACGCCAGGTAAACAGTCTGGGAGCGTCATATTCAGATGTGATAGAGCTCATGCTTGAGTATGGTGCAGTTAATGCGGCTAATCTTGATGGTGGTTCATCATCACTTATGTATTACAATGGAGAATACATCAACAGTTGTGCATCAATGTATGGACCAAGAGATTTACCGACAACAATAATTGTTAAATAAATGTTTAAAAAGGGGCAGGCCGGAGGCTGAGAAAATAATGATTAAAAAGACAATAAAAATCCCGTTATTCTGGAAAATATATATAACAGTTGTCACTATAGTACTGATAGGATTTGTTGTACTGTGGAGCATCCTGTGGACAGCTTTAAAAAAGTATGAGCAGTCACGACCAGAGTATGCTATGGATAAGGTAATTGAACAGATACAATTACAGGACACAGGAGATTTCACAAAGTATGTACACACGGGAGAAAACGCTTATGAAGGCAGTGAAGCGTTAGATGAAGCTGTGAGAGAATATATTAAAAATGTATTATGTGAGGGAGCGTGGGCATACACTAAGAAATCTGGTGAGTACACTAATGATAATCCGGTATATCAGTTAAAGAAAGACGGGCAGAAAACAGATATAATAATATATCTTGAGAAAAGAAGTAAAAATGAGTGGACAATTGCGGATGTGTCAGGACTTAGCTGTGAAGGAAAGACCTATGAGATAATAGTTCCGGAGAATTCAGAAGTGACAGTTGATGGCAATAAGCTAGGAAGTGAATATGTAACAGAAACTAAAGATGCAGAAGTACTAAGTAATGTTGCCAAACACATTAATATGCCTAAGACAACAACATATCATATAGAGAATGTATATAAAGAACATGAAATAAAAGCAACAGGTCCTGTGTATAACAGTGAACTGGAGCTTATAAGCAGCACAGATAATGTATATGAATTTGGATTTGAAGCTAATAGCAAGCTGATAGAGGAACAGGAAAGCCGCATAAAAGAGATTACAGAAATTTACGGTAAATATGTAGTTAATTATGAAGGCTTTGCAAAGCTTTCACCATACATACTGCCTGGCTCATATGCATACTCATACCTGTCCAGAATATCAAAGACTAATATATGGTTAGAGGTAAGCAGGGAACCAGCATTCAGTGATATGAAAGTATATAATTACCAGTCATATACAAAAGATTGTTTTTCATGTGAAGTAAGTTTTGATTTACAAGTATCCTATAACAGTGGCAGCTTCAAAGATTACCCTACTCATATGGAGTATATATTCGTAAAAAGAAGCGGCAAGTGGTATATAGCGGATATGGTGATGTTGAAGTAGTATAGACAACGGTATTCCACCAGCTCGTCTGTATATGGCTTACGCTCTCATGGATTACTGCGCTTAGTGGGAGTAAATGCCGTCATCTGCAAAGGCTATTACTGTGAGGGAAAGCAAACGCGCTTCGCTTGAACGAGCTTTCACTCACAGACCTTATGCATATAACGGCATTAACTCCCACACAGCTCGTAATAAATCGAGCGTAAGTCATATACAGACAATCAGGTGGAAATATGTATTGTCTGATACATACTTCCACCTGATGTAATTATTAAGAATATTCTATTTACTCACTATCTTTCGGCAGCGACTGCATATACTGGTGCATTGATTCTGCCACAATCTTGCTGTGTGCGACAGCTTCTACTACGGTTCTTGCACCGTTGACAACATCACCTGATGCAAATATACCCGGACGGCTTGTGTGACCAGTCTCGTCTGCGTCAAGAAGTCCTCTTGCAGTAGCCTTAAGACCTGTTGTTGTATTGACGATACGGTTCTGAGGTCCTTGACTGATAGAGATGATAACACTGTCTGAGTGATGAAGTGTATCAGTGCCTTCTATGTCAGTGAAAGTTCCATCTTCATTCTCAATAATATCCCTGAATATAACGCCATCGTCCTTAATCTCAACAGGGCGTTTGTTATATTCAAATGTGATTCCTTCAAGCTGTGCATAGCTGAATTCATATTTGCTTGCAGCAACTTCCTTAGTGATAGAGAAACAGATGACATTGCGGGAGCCTTTTCTCTTGGCAGTTCTTGCAACGTCCATAGCGGCATTACCGGCACCGATAACAATAACAGTTTCACCAAGGTGGTAGCTGTCAGGATTGTTGAGGTAATTGATACCAAAGTGGACATTGCCAAATGTCTCTCCTTTAATGTGAAGAGAGTTAGGCTTCCATACACCTGTACCTATGAATATAGACTTGTAGCCATCACGGAACAAATCATCAATTCCGATTGCACCACCGATAGTGGTGTTAGGACGAATCTTGATACCCTTTAAGGCAAGATGTCTGTATTCAATGTCGTCAAGAACAGTCTTAGGAAGTCTGAATTCCGGAATACCGTATCTTAATACGCCGCCAATCTTGTCCTTTCCTTCAAATATAGTAACCTGATATCCGTATCTTGCAAGAATAATTGCAATAGTGATACCGGCAGGGCCAGAACCGATGATTGCGACTCTCATGCCGTTAGAAGGCTTAGGACCTTCAGTCATCTGGTTGGCATATGTACTTGAGATATAATTCTCAATAGTAGAAAAATGTACAGGAGCGCCCTTTCTTCCAAGTACACAGTGACCTTCACACTGGTTCTCATGATTGCAGATGAGACTGCACACGGTAGTAAGCGGATTGTTCTCGAAAAGCATTTTACCAGCTTCGTTAAGCTTATTCTCTTTAAGTAAACGGATTGCCATAGGAATGTTAGTGTTAATAGGACATCCCTTCTGACACTGAGGCACTTTGCACTGTAAGCAGCGGTTGGCCTCGTCCATAACATGTAAAGCCATAATATATCCCCCTTTAAAGATGTTATATAGTAGATTGCATGTGTGCGTCCGGTAGGCCGGCTGTCCGGCACCTGTCTGTGGCGCAGGAATTCAGTGTGTCTCGCTTAGCAGGAGTAAAAGCC
>ENA-OPWY01001021-OPWY01001021.1-human-gut-metagenome-genome-assembly--contig:-NODE-1021-length-12633-cov-2.366036_pt1 | contig 12633 bp, 9 predicted proteins | sample MGYA00241515_ERZ502022 | MGnify/ENA primary metagenome ERZ502022 (study PRJEB25962, sample SAMEA2043045) | human gut metagenome | biome: human gut; feature: human-associated habitat; material: faeces...
CCGGAGCGGTGCTTAAGCCGCAAGGCGGGAATTGTGCGGTGTTGCCCTAAACCTTCTGAGTGTACCAAGCAGCAGGGAAACACCACCCAGTCTCCAAATTTATTTTTGTCAATTATAGCACACCCTCTTGCAATTTGTAAAACCTGTGCTATACTCAAAGCTAGAAAGTCTGTTTCAGGGCGGGGTGCAATTCCCCACCGGCGGTAAATGGCATTGCCACAAGCCCGCGACCGGCTGTTGATGCAGCCGCTGATCCGGTGTGATTCCGGGGCCGACGGTATAGTCCGGATGAAAGAAACGGAAAGCTGTTCTATTTGCTTTTCTGCGCCCTGTTGTAAGTATAGCTTGCAACAGGGCGTTTTTATTTGCAATTATCAGCCTCCCGAAGCTGTTACTGGCTTTCCAAATCATTTTATTTGGGGCCGTGCCCCCAGGGAGGTATTTTTTATGAAAACCAAATTCAACACCCGCGTATTAACCGGAACCGCCATGCTTGCTGCCGTTGCCACAGTATTGATGTATATGGAGTTTCCCATTCCCATCATGCCCGCCTTTATCAAGCTGGATGTTTCGGAACTGCCAGCCCTGATTGCCAGCTTTGCTTACGGCCCGGTTGCCGGTATTGTGGTGTGCCTGATCAAAAACCTGATCAAACTGCCCAGCACCAGCACCGCTGCGGTGGGGGAGCTGTTTAATTTTGTGATGGGCGCTCTGTTTGTCGGCGTGGCCGGTATGGTATACCGTTTTAAGAAAACCCGCAGCGGCGCTATCCTGGGCGCAGTGCTCGGCGCTTTGGTTATGGCAATCGTCAGCGTTCCGTACAACTACTTCATCGTCTATCCGGCCTATGTGGTCATGTATCATCTGCCGCTGGATGCCATCATCGGCATGTACCAGGCCATTAACCCGAATGTCAATGGCCTTTTGAACTGCCTGCTGGTGTTCAACCTGCCGTTCACTTTCTTCAAAGGGATGCTGGACGCCGTAATCTGCTTTGCAATTTACAAGCCGCTTTCGCCCATTCTGCATGGCCGCAACAGCGGTGGCAAAAGCGTAACCGCTTAATTGCTGCTGATTGGGCAGCCATCATTGGTCATTTTTACCCGTTTTGACAAAAGTTCAATCCATTTTGTGCAAAGCTGACAATTTGCCCAACGCCACATCGTTGACTTTGCCGGTTGCCTATGGTAACATAAGCACGTTACATCAGAATAGCAACTTATCAAGAGTGGCAGAGGGAACAGGCCCTATGAAGCCCGGCAACCTGCGCGCAAGCGTAAGGTGCCAATTCCTGCGGGGAACCGAAAGATAAGCGTTCACGTGCGCTTTGGGTCCACACCCGGCGCGCGTTTTTTTGTTCTCGGCAAGTTGCCTTTCTGACCCTATATCTTTTAAGGAGGCAGCTTTTTATGTCCAAAGTTCTGTTCACATCCGAATCCGTTACCGAAGGCCATCCCGACAAAATCTGCGACCAGATTTCTGATGCCATTCTGGATGCCATCCTGGAAAAGGACCCTGGTGCCCGCGTTGCCTGCGAGACCACCTGCTCCACTGGTCTTGTCCACATCATGGGCGAAATCACGACCGACTGCTATGTTGATATTCCCGGTGTTGCACGCCAGGTCATCCGCGAGATTGGTTATAACCGTGCCAAGTATGGTTTTGACTGCGATACCTGCGGCGTGATCACCAACATTGACGGCCAGAGCCCCGACATTGCCCTTGGCACCAACGATGATGTTGCCGGTGCTGGCGACCAGGGTATGATGTTCGGTTATGCCTGCAACGAAACCCCCGAGCTGATGCCTCTGCCCATCAGCCTGGCCCACAAGCTGGCCAAGCGCCTGACCGAAGTGCGTAAGAATGGCATGATGGATTATCTGCGCCCTGATGGAAAGAGCCAGGTTACCGTAGAATACGATAACGGTAAACCCGTGCGCGTGGATGCTGTTGTTATTTCCAGCCAGCACAGCCCTTCCGTCAGTCAGGAACAGCTGCATGCCGATGTGATGGAGCATGTCATCAAAGCCATCATCCCCGCCAAACTGCTGGATGAGAACACCAAGTATTACATCAACCCCACCGGTCGTTTTGTTGTCGGCGGCCCGCAGGGTGATACCGGCCTGACCGGCCGCAAGATCATCGTTGATACTTACGGCGGTTATGCTCGCCACGGCGGCGGCGCTTTCTCTGGCAAGGACCCCAGCAAGGTTGACCGCTCGGCCGCATATGCTGCCCGCTGGGTTGCCAAGAACGTTGTCGCTGCCGGCCTGGCCGATAAGTGCGAAGTTGAGCTGGCTTACGCTATCGGCGTTGCCGAGCCCGTTTCCATCATGGTTGATACCTTTGGTACCAGCACCATCGAGCACGACAAACTGGAAGCCGCTGTGCGCAAAGTATTTGATCTGACCCCGGCAGCCATCATCCGTGACCTGGATCTGCGCCGTCCCATCTATCGCCAGCTGGCGGCGTACGGACACATGGGCCGGGAGGACCTGGGCGTTACCTGGGAGCGCGCCGACCGGGTGGACCAGCTGAAGGCCGCCCTGAATGTAAAATAATCGGGATAAACAGGCTGGCGAACCCGAAGCCGTAATTCCCCGTGTTCTTCATCAGGGATCGCCGAGATGCCATGTCCCGTGTTATTCTCTTGGCCATGAGGGATATGGTCTCGTTTCCGGATAAGCTGGTGCGGCAGTTCAGCTTTATCACATGAGACCATATCCCTCATAGCTTTTTTCACTTGTCCAATATGTATTGTGCACATAAATGACCGCAGCGAGAAAAAGCTTTGCTTTTCTCCCCTCGCCGTGGTATAATGGCAAAAGCTGAATATCCGGGTATAGCGAAGTTGGTATCGCGCCTGGTTTGGGAGCGGGTCGCTCCCCCTTCAAGCCGGAAAATACCGTATCCGCAATTCCTTGATACGTCTGCGATACAGGCACTTCCCCCGCAAGCCAAGATGGTCAAAAAAACTGCCTGACCACATGTTTGACCACATCTGGAGCAAAACTGAATACCCAAAAATCCGGGATTAGCGCAGTTGGTAGCGCGGGTGGTTTGGGACCATCAGGCCGGGAGTTCGAGTCTCCCATCTCGGACCACAGCCCCTCTGAAATCATTGATTTCAGAGGGGTTTTCTTATTCTTTGTCTATTGCGGCGCAGGATTTGAATACCATTGTAGGTGTCCATCGCCCTCGCCCAAATCCATCAGCAGCTGCGCTTCCGCAATCTCCGCTTTCATCTCCATGATCAGCACTTTCAGCTTCTCCTCGCACTCCTCGCGGGTGTCGGCATAGACATTGCGGGCGTGCTTTTTACCGTCGGACCATTTAGGGGAATAACAGCCTTCAAAGAGATGGTCGTTAATCTGACTGACGCAGCCGGTGCCGGGCCTGCGCTTGCGGCCCGCGTAGGGCTTGAAGTCGGTCATTCTCAGCTTTTCCGCCGTGGCCGTGGCAGTTTCCTGCCCCAGCTCTGAAGCGTCTTCCTGCGGCGCTGCTTTGCCGATGCCGTGGTCGATGTTGGCAGCGGCTGTAAGTCGCATGTCGTCGGTGATGTGAGTATAGATGTCCAGCGTAGTGGCAACCGACACATGGCCCAGCATGGCGGAAAGCGTTTTCTCATCCATACCGTTCTCCAGCGCCAGCGTTGCGAAAGTATGTCTAAGTCGTGGAACTTGATTCTTAATTTATATTATTCATTTTCGAACATTGATGAAATAAAATTGTAAAATAGCGCTTTCTAAATTCCAATATTGGTGATATACTGAAAATAGATTCTAGCTATTGAGGTATATGAGATGCATCCCTATACAGGAAATTATATTGAGCATATTGATAGCACCACAAATAACTTCAAATACTATACCTTTGCACCTCGTCCACTGATGAACGGGAACATGTATCAGATGGATGATAAATTAGCAACATTGTTAACTGAAGCCCACCGTAATATTGGCTTTCTAGAGGGCCTTATTTAGTTTGCCCCGAACAGAGACCCTTTTACAGAACTGATACTGTTGAAAGAGTGTACCTATTCCCGCATGATTGACTACACCGGTCCTAATTTCAAAGATGTGCTAACCATCTGCGGCACTGGTAAAGGTGATATATCGCCAATCATGAATCTGAAGTCGGCATATAGAACGGCGATGACTATGGAAATTGCCGCTCCTAATTTGAGTCGTATTTGTGGAATTGCCCTCAATGGAGATGAAGAAGCAGACTCGATTGGTGTTAGAGATCATCAAACTTTCTGGCTGGGTGCAAAGACAAATTTGAGAGAATACAATCCTACTGAACCTGATGCTGTGTTGCCGACACTGGCTGATGTTTCTGCATATCTGTATAACGGCGGAGAGGATCCTCTGATTCAGGCTGCGCTAGTACACTATCAGTTTGAAATGATACACCCATTTGAAAAATATAATGGGGTTGTAGGGCGTATCCTACCATTCATGGTTTTGAGAAAAATCGTAGGCAACGCATTACCCGTTCTGTGCCTCTCTGAACATCTATTATTAAATAAAAATGAGTATTTTGATATGCTCCGAACAACACAATATAGTGGTGGTTATGTACGTTGGATTAAGTTTTTCATACAGATCATTAACGAAGCTGCTCGAAATAGCGCAGAACTGCTTAAGAAATACGAAGAAGCAATAAAGCTGGATGAAGAAAGATTAAGAAATGCAATGCCGCAAACAAGTACTTTTTGGAACGTGTATGAGTACATAAAGGCTTTCCCGGTTACAAATATTCCTATTGTGGCACAAAATCTTAGCTTATCGTATAATTCTGTTTCTAAAGCATTTTCTACCTTGCAAGAGAACAATCTTATTATGCAAGGAAGTAGTGCCAAAAGGAATCGAGTATGGGAATACTCCAATCTTGACTTTATATTTTCGTTACCATACATCAATGAAACAACATCTATATTTGAAAAATAATTAATGCGGGGGCAGAAACATGAGTGAATGGCTAAATGGCATATTTGAATGCCTTGATATAAACAGCAGTACTGGTTTGGCTACAGAAGACAGCGTGCAAAGCATGAGCCCCTTTCAAAGACTATTCTATACACAAGTTCATGAAAAGATAGGAATTGACGCTGTGTTTTTTCTTCGCGATGCAAATGGGATTGCCAAAGTTCCGCTTATCTATTTTTCCGTTATCCAGAAATATGATGCAAAGCAAGTTGCAGAGCTGCATCGTCTTTCGTGGAATCTCGGAGAGGCTCCGCTGCTATTTGTAGTGACTCCGGACGAGATTTTGATTTATAACAACTACGAGGCACCTCAAACCGTTGAGGACGGAAATCTTGACCCCACCGCAGGGATAATTGAAACGTTAAGCTTAGCCAATGGATTGGCTTCACAGCGACTTGCATTACAGAAATATCATCGCTCAATGCTTGAAAGCGGCGAATATTGGCGGCAAAGCATGACTAGATTTGACGCTCAAGGCCGTGTGGATACCACATTGATGTCAAATTTGAGAATAATGCGAAGAACGCTGATCAATCAAATCAGCAAAAGGTGTGATAAGAGTAAGGAAACAATCACGAGCGTAGTTCACTCTTTGCTCAGTCGGTCGATTTTTATTAAGTACCTGGAAGAACGCAAAGATTCAAACGGAGAAACTGTATTTCCGCAAGGTTTTTATTCCGATTTTTTGGAGTCAGCAAAACAGTATACCGATGTGCTAAACAGTAAAGAGGCAACTTATCGCTTGTTTAGAACACTTAAAGAGAAGTTTAATGGTGATACACTGCAAGTTTCAGAAGTTGAAATAGAGATTATTACTCAAAATGACTTGGATGAGCTTCGCACATTTATTCTAGGTGATAGCGAATTAGAGAGCAAACAACTCGCGTTATGGCCATTTTATAGTTTTGACATTATCCCCATTCAATTGATCAGCAGTATCTATGAGCTGTTTTTTCACCTGTCAGACGAAGATGATGAGAAGGGCACGTATTATACGCCTCTCCATCTTGTCAACTTGGTCATGGATGAAGTATATCCGTGGGAAGGCGAGTATAAAGATACATCCTTTTTTGATCCATCATGCGGTTCGGGAGTTTTCTTAGTTGAGGCATACAGAAGACTTGTTTGCAGATGGATGTCCCAAAATAGTGTTCATACTATCACTTGTGATCAACTGAATCTTCTCTTAAAAAACAGTATTTTCGGTGTAGATATTAATGAAGAAGCTATTCGAGTTGCCTCGTTTAGCCTTAGCTTAGCTATGTGTGATTTCCTCGATCCACGAAGCATCTGGGATAAGCTTTCATTTCCGCGTCTACTAGATAACAACTTGATTTCAAGTGATTTTTTCGATGAGGATAAATCTTTTAATAACAGAAGATATGATATCATTGTCGGCAATCCACCTTGGCAGAGTAACATTACCGGAAAAACGAAAGAGTACTTGAAAAAAGCAAATCGCGTCATAAGTGACAAGCAAATTGCGCAGGCATTTTCTATCAAGTGTTCAGAGTTGTGCAAGCAAAACGGAATTATTTGTCTCCTTATGCCTAGCAAAGGATTGCTTTTTAATAGATCAGATAAAAGTAGGACGTATAGGGCAAATCTGTTTTCCGATAACAACGTCCTAGCGATTATTAATCTATCAGTATATAGAAAATTCTTATTTGATCACGCTAGTGGCCCTGCTGCTGCCATTATCTATACTCCTAAAAAGGAAGAGATCAATCAGCCAATAGTTTATTGTACGCCAAAGCCAATTTACACAATTGAAGATATCAGGAAGTTTTCTATTGATCCTACCGATATATGTAAAATACCCCGTGACATTATTGATGACGATAGGATCTGGAAAATTGCAATGTGGGGAGCGCCTAGAGATCTTGAATTAATAGGAAAAATGCAAAGTACTTATGCACCTATGGCATCATTTATTAAAGAAAATCACATGACAACTGCCGAGGGGTTCAAAAGAGGAAATAAGAAACACCAATGTTATGACTTCAAAGGTCTTCCATTGGTGGAAGCCAAATCCTTTAAACCATACTATGTTTCATCCAATGAGCTTCCGATAGTTGATTTTGATGATTTTGAGTGCATTGTTAAAAATGCCAGAGAAATATTTGCAGCCCCGCACTTGATAATTAAGCAAAGCCATAAAAATGGAACATTTCTTTCAGAAGTGCTGGATTATGATGCTGTGTTTAACCATAGTCTTTTAGGAGTACACGGCAACATAAATGAGCTTAAATACTTGAGCGTGATAATTGGCTCAAGAGTTTTTTCGTACTATCATATTCTTACAAATAGGAAATGGCTTGTAGAAAGAGATGAGTTAGAAGCAGGAGATATCTGGCAAACACCTATCCCCAGCCCAAGCGATGCAGAAATTGCTGAAGCATGCGAAATATTTGATGAATTGGCGATCTCACCAGCGAAAAAGGAAAACGCAGAACAATTTGTTCGCCATATGTATCGGCTAAAAGAATATGAGAGCTATCAAATAGACGATGTAATTGATTATGTATATGACTATTTCAAAAAAAAGCAGCATTCAGTATCCTTTGAGCGGCCGAACACCGGTGCTTACAAACTGTATTATGATTCCATTAGCGAGGTGCTGACGAACACATTTGGATCAAGTACAAGGTTAACTGGAGATCTATATTTTGGCGATGCTCCACTGTCTGTGCTTGTTTTAAATGTTGGACAACAAAACGATGCGGATCCAAATTTTGTAAAAAACAATGATAGGTTGAATGAAATACTCCTAAGCTTGGACAGCGCATTAGCCGATAAACAGAAAATGGTATTCATTAGGCGAAATCTCCGAATTTACCAGCCGAACAGGATATTTATCATTAAGCCGTCCCAACGTAAATATTGGACATATTCCGCAGCTTGCAGGGATGCAGATGAGATATTCGAAGATGTTTCCAAGGCGTGGAGGTGATACAATGAGCAGTATAAGAAATATAACAGCATCCACAGCTGTCCCGGATGATTTAGCAAAGCGGCTGGGCCCTTCTGGTGTTAATGAGATTTTATTGACCCTATGGCAGGGATATCATGATTTAATAACGGATACGAATATAACTATTTCTGAAACCGCTAAGGAAGATGATATCACCTTGGAATGGTATGGGAAAATATCGCAGCGGTGGGCCAACGAGAATCGGGCCACCATTCTGAGAATAAACAACATTGGACCTGTTCATCAGTACCCAGACCCCACGTTAAAAAAGGGCCGTGGATATAAACCTACGATTGATTTTTGTTTTCGTGATTGGGATACTTCAAACAGTTATTTTGGCGCAGAATGCAAGAACCTTTATAATCACAAGAAAGATAAAATTAAAAGATATGTTGATACAGGAGTAAAAAACTATACATCAGGACGCTATGGATCACAGTCATCAGAATCCTCAATTATCGGATATGTATTAAGCGGAAAGATTCCGGAAATTGTAACGGAACTGATTACTGAAATCGCAACAGTTGCACCAATAAGCAATCTGTCCCGAGAATTACGTTTCAAAGAACCGCAGTACGCCTCACAACACAAGCGCCCCACAGATGATAGTGAAATTACATTGCATCACTTATTTTTTGATTTTACACATTAAGAAGTAGTGCATAAAGTATCAAAATTCATTGCCTTAATTATAATGGGAGGAGTTCATATGCCTTTAGATATTGTACGCGGAAAAATATCCAATATTGTGGCTACAAAAGAATTAATAAAAATTGTTGAGCAGCATGGAAATCACGAATGCAGCGAAACCTTATATTTAGGTTATCCTCTTTCTGCAAATGCGGAGAGGACAGTCACCGTTGACGCCTTACTTCTTAGTGAAAAGAGTGGGCTGATAGCCTTCATTTTTTCAAAACTGCAAGATACCGCGTCAATTGTAGAAGAACAAGGGGAATTATATTACCAATTGATCAATACTTTGACCCAATATCCAAGTTTGAGGAAAGGTCGGTCGCTTGCATTCGAACCGCATGTCATCTCTATAACACCAAACAAACCTGACAATGATATTGAGGATGGTTATATATTAACTACTTTTAGTCAACTCTCGCAAGCAATTTCCCAAATACCAGCATTTGACACGAGTTATTATCGAGTCCTTGTGGAATCACTGCAAAAAATTGCAAGTATCAAGCCTCGAAAAAAACGCGAAAATGTAAAAAACTCAGGATCAAAAGGAGATATAATTAAGAAAATCGAAAAAGAAATTGCGAATCTAGATCAGTGGCAAAAGAAGGCGGCTCTAGAGATTGTTGATGGACCGCAGAGAATAAGAGGTTTGGCTGGCTCTGGAAAAACAATTGTTCTGGCATTAAAAGCAGCATACTTGCATGCACAATATCCTGAATGGGATATTGTGGTGACTTATTATACACGTTCTTTGTGGCAGCAATATCGAGACTTAATTACTAAATTTGTATTTGAATTTTCTCGTGATGAGCCCAATTGGGATAAATTACACTTGTTTCATGCTTGGGGTTCGCAATCAGAGCAAGGCTTGTATTCTGAAATTGCGCGTTCAATTGGCCAGGTTCCCATAAACTTTGCCAATGCCAAACTAAAGTACGGGAGAGAAGGCGCATTTTCTGGTATATGTAATGAGTTAAATCAAATTATGCCCAAAGACTACAAACCATTATATGATCTCTTGCTTATAGATGAAGCCCAAGATATGCCAGCACCATTTTTTAAACTCGCATATAGATGTGTAAAAAATCCAAAACGAATTGTTTGGGCTTATGATGAACTTCAAAATTTAAGTTCTTCGATTATGCCCTCAATCGAGGAAATGTTTGGCTCAGATGAAAATGGAAAGCCTCTTGTTGAGTTGAAAAATGAGCCTGATGAACCTATGCAGGATATCATACTCCCGGTTTGTTACCGAAATCCCCCTTGGGCGTTGGCATTAGCGCATTCACTTGGCTTCGGCATATACAGAGACCATTTAGTGCAACATTTTGACGCTTTAGAACTTTGGGAAGATATTGGATATAAAAAGGACAAAGGCTCGCTGGCCTTTGGTAAGAAAGTTACACTATCTCGTAGACCTGATGCAACCCCCAATTATTTTTATGAACTATTGAATCCACAAGATGTTATTAGAACAAGGCGTTTTGAAGATGTTGATACTCAATACGATTTCATTGCCAAGCAAATCAAGAAAAATATCACCGAAGATGAATTGGATCCAGATGATATTTTAGTAATTTTCCCTTCTGTAATTTATGCTAAGAGCCAATATCAAAGATTTGCACAGCATCTTGCTCGATATTCTATATCATCCATGCTTGCTGGTGTAACCAACGAACGCGATATTTTCCATATTCCTGGGAGCATTTCGTGCTCGGCAATTTATCGCGCCAAAGGAAATGAATCCCCAATGGTGTATATCGTCAATGCAGATTGTTGCTATGAAGGTATTGAGCTAATCAAATTAAGAAATACTCTTTTTACTGCGATTACTCGTTCGCGGGCATGGGTTAGAATTTGTGGTGTTGGTTCAGCAATGGATGGCCTAATTGCTGAAATACAGAGATTCATAGATAAGGAGTATGTTCTTGACTTTAAAATTCCTACGAAAACAGAGATGAACAAGTTGAGAACCATCAACAGAGAAAGAAGTGCATCTGACACAAGAAAAATCGAGGAGGCACAGAAAGGTGTAAGAACACTTTTAGATTTGGTAGCTAAGGGAGAACTTGATGCCTCTCAGATTCCTGAATTTGGATCTTTGATGAAGCTTTTTTTAAATAGCAAAGCTGGCGGTGAAGATATAGATGAAGAGGATGAATAGGCATGTTGAAGACACGCGAGATCAAATTCTAAACACATTGCAAATACTGTCTGGATGTGGACTGACACGCATTACTAAGGATGTGCTTTCGACTTTTGATCAAGACTGTGAGATATTAACATGGAACAATCATGTCTCAGGCAGACATAATGCCGGAAAATCATTTACCACTCTAAATCAATATATTTCCATCTACGAAACAGGCGCATATCATTGTATCCTTTTTGACGGCTCAATTATTCGAGCATGTTTTAAATTTCACAAAAACATACTTTTGCAAGAAAGCCTATTATATTGGCCTGCTCCAATTATTATCTCTGAGGAAGAAGTCGATGAATTAGGAATTCGTGAAGCGGTAAATATGTACTTTTCTGACGAGGATTCAAGAAATAAAAAAGCCATTATGCGAAGTCCTCTTAGATTTGATTTTGACCCGTCGAACACAAGTGACCTGCATCCAGCTACACATGTTCATATGCAACATGCTGACTGCCGAATTAGTGCTAAAAGACCAATCTGCTTTAACACATTTATCAAGTTTGTTTTTGAAAATTTTTATCCTAATTGTTGCCCTTCAATACTTGATGATTTGAAACGATTAAATTATTCAGGTTTCGACATTTTCGATAAGGCAGTAATATGTCTATAAGATATAAAGCGACTTCCAGTAGAATCTGATCTGAAGGTCGCTTTATTTTTTGCCGTGTGCTTGACATACGGGTGGCGAAGGTCGTGGAACCTCACATGCTTACAACCTGCGTGTTCCAGGATGAGCTGCAACCTGCGGCGCACCACGCCGGGGGTGATGGGGCAGTCCTCCTTCACCGGGGACGGGAACATCCAGCGGGAGTCCACCGTCTTTTTGTACTCCCGCAGCACTGCCACCACCGCGGGCGGCAGAACGATCTTTCGGATGGAGTTCTTCGTCTTGGGCGTGCTGATCTGGAGCTGGCCCCGCACATCGTAGACCTGCTTGTTCACATTCAGCACACCGGTTTTGAAGTTCAGGTCATCCCACTGCAGCGCCATGAGCTCACCCCGGCGCAGACCGGTTGCCAAGTCCAGAAGGAAGACTTCGTAGTAGCCCTCGAACTTTGCCTGAATGAGAAACCGTTGCAGCTCCTCCCGCGTCAGTACCTGCATCTCCCGCGCCTTCTTGGGCGGCAGCTTGCAGCCGATGGCCGGGTTCACACGGATCAGCCCATCCTGCACCGCCTTCTCCAATGCGGAGCGGCAGGTGGCGTGACACATACGCACCATTCGGTCGGACAGCCCTTCGCCGTACTTGTCGGTGAAGCGCTTCCGGCCACTTTTCTTGAGCCGACCGTAGAACTGTTGTAGGTCATTCTGCGTCAGCTTGTTCAGTGGAATGTCCCCAATCTCCGGGATGATGTGCAGGCGGATGCGGCTCCCGTAAGTCTCCTGCGTGGTGGGACGGATCTTTGGCTTGGAGTGATTCTCGTACCAATATGTCAGCCAATCCCCGAAGGCCATCTCGGGCCGCACCTTCTCCGGTTTCAGTCCGCCGCACTCCGCCTTGAGCTTCTGGAGCTTCTCGACGCACTCCTTCTTCGTTTTGGCGAGAACATTTTTCGTCTTGGGATAGCCGTTATCGTCATAGCCGATGACGATGCGCCCCTCCCACCGACCGTCTTTGCGCTGTCTTACGGTTCCGTCTCCGGCTTTTCGCTTTCTTGCCACGGTTTCAACTCCTTTCCGAAGATATCTTCCATGAAGCCGCCCACGATGCCGCAGGCTGTCTTCTGCATATCCGATGTGACGTGGGTATAGGTGTCCAGCGTGAAGGAGGCGTT
>ENA-OPWY01001062-OPWY01001062.1-human-gut-metagenome-genome-assembly--contig:-NODE-1062-length-12214-cov-1.406201_pt1 | contig 12214 bp, 9 predicted proteins | sample MGYA00241515_ERZ502022 | MGnify/ENA primary metagenome ERZ502022 (study PRJEB25962, sample SAMEA2043045) | human gut metagenome | biome: human gut; feature: human-associated habitat; material: faeces...
TGTTACGTCTCACCTGACGATTGCCTTCCTGACGAACTAACAAGAATATCCTGCCATGAAAGAAAGTTTAGAGCGGATAAACGTGATATCCAATATAGGACATCTAACTCAACATTTGAAAAGAATAGTTGAAAATCCAGATGATGAAGTTCATATCGGAGGTGATTACAAAGCGATAGCTCCTCAATCTCTTATAAAAAAACATAAAAAAGAATTTAAGTTCTTTATTGCAGAATTAAGCGAAAAAATAGCGAGTTGTTTATAATTTTATGCAGCCCCAACCAATAAATAACTTTAACTACCGTAACGGGCGTTCATGCGCTGGCGCAGTTCTTTCTGCTTGGTATTCTTGTAGTAGTGCTTCTCGATGGTTCGGGCGCTGTTGCCCGCCATTTCTGCAACATGGGTAATCGGAGTGCCCGCATCGAGTTCGCTGGAAATAAATGTGTCTCGTGCCGTGTACCACGTCATTTTCTCGTCGATTCCCAGAATCTCGCAAACCTTGTCCAATGTTTCACTTACGAGGGTTGAGAAGCTGTTACGGCGTCCCATCTTCTGTTTGTCGGTCACGTGTTTCTCAGTATAGACAGGGAAGACGTAGTTGCCGATCCCCTTGCCTCTGTATTTTTCCAGAATTACGATGAGACGGTCGATAAGCAGTGGCTTGGCCAGCTTGGGGAATTTGGTACGCTCATAGACAATCATGCCTTCCTTTTCGTTAATCATGTCCCATGTCAGGTTAACAACATCAACGTTGGCCATACCGCCGCTGTAAAAGCTGAAGAGGAAAAGGTCGAGACAAAGCTACTCCTGCTCGGAGAAGAGGCTGCGGTCCATGAACTCTATCCGGCGGATGATGTTCGGATTGACGGCTTTGGACTCGAACTGTCCCCACGCCATCTTTTCCGTCGCCGCCTCGAAGATTGCGGGGTTGGCTCCGTACATGTGGAGTTCGTCCTTGGCGTAGTTTACCAATGCACGGAAGATGCGAAGGAGCTGGCGCAAGCCGGCACGATTACCGTTTTCGATGCCGCGCCGCTCCAGATAGACGATGTATTCCAGAAGAAATTTCTGGGTAATGTCGGTGAAGTAAAAGCGAGACAGGTCTTTGTTGTACTGCCTCTGGGTGAAGGCCGAAAGCGAAGTGCGGAACTGCTTGTACATACTGGCGGTGCCGACACTCTTAACGAGTTTGCCGTTCTTGAATTTTTCGTGGTTCTCGAAGTATTCGATTCGGACGTTGATGAGCTTGAGAACCGTCAGCACTTTCAATTCCTGCTTTGCCTTTTCCTCTTCTTTGGGTTTGAAGCAATCGGCCCATTGCAGTACGGAGAAGTTACGCCATTCCTTTTCCCACCGTTCGGCAACGGACATGTACTTCTCTTTGAGTTCAAGCAGCAGTTGGTTTTTCTTGAGGTATTCGCTGGAAGCGGATTCAAAACTCAGGGTTTCATTGTTCCAGCATTTGTAAGCTCCGGTGATACTGACGACCCGGGGAATGCGGGTGTAACCGGTCTTGTAGAAAATCATTTCCAGTTTGACCATCTTGGGGTCCTGGGGGTCTTTGCGACCTTTGAATGTGATCGAACAATACATATCGTTAATTTTTTAGTGGTTCATGTATTCCTGCCGGTTCCCTACATGGGTGCCTACATAAGAATAGAACTATCCACCGTATTCGGGTGGAAACGGAGGCAATCCGTCACCCGAAGAATCAATTAACTTGTTGATATGTAGTTGTTTTAGTCTATGCTGATTTTAACTTTATTGGAGTTGGAAAATCTCTTAGATATATTACTATCTTCGGTGTGAGTGAAGATAAACAAATGACAACAAAAGTCTTTAAGGAGTGTTTTGCAGAAGGATATGAGGGACCTAATGATGTCAAGTTTGATTTTTCTTAATAATGTCAAAGACGGAGTCGACCTTTCCATAACAATTACTCCTGACGATACAGAGTCCCGTTATTTTTCCAAGATAGTTTCCAAGTCGGAACTTGCAGGAACAGGCATGTCAAATGCAGAATATATGCAGGCTTCAGTGGATCAGTATATTGTACTTGTCAAATCTTGAATAAAACTGCACATCAGGTTATTTCTGAAATAGCGTTATACGGCCCGAGTGAAAAGGAAAGCAAGTTGGAGTATGAGTCTTCAGACTATCTTTGCCTTGCTTGTTCGTTGACACCATATGGAACAGTGAATTCGGAAGTGGCATCTGTCGAGTTTGCTACAGGGAAGGTTTCTCCTTCGGACAATCAGATCGAGATTGTGCTGGGAACAGTTACTTCTGATGCTGTATCTTTCAACATTACCACAACAAATTCCGATCCTTATGCGGTATTTATGAAACCTTCTTCTAATTTTAAAGGGAAGAGAGATGAGGAAATTATAGCCTATTTCAAGGATCAGATTGCGAGAAGCAGATTGGAGCGCGGCGAAACCCAAGGTTCATATACACAACTGGATAGTAGTACTGAATATTCTATTTTTGCATTTGGATATAAAGGACAGTCTGTAACAACAGGGCTTTTCAGAAAAGATTTCACTACTGAGACAGATATAGCCAAAATTACCTTCAGTATTAATGTCGATATGTCTTGGGGTTTCCATAACATTCATATTATACCTAATCCGATAACTGCATTGTACTATTATGAGATAGTTACAGAGGAGACCACAGTAAAGGAATCTCTGCAAATCATTGACGAGATTGCAAAACAAAAAATATCGTCAGGATGGTGCAGAGACCGTGCTCATTTCTTTAAAACCTATGGTTTCGAAGGAGAGTATTGGGGCAGTTATATGGGACGCTTCGAGAAACTCGAGCCGGGAATATATAAAGTCGTGGTTGTAGGTGTTGACGCAAAAACAGGAGAATACAACTCAGTGGTTGCTTTCAGCGAGCCGTTTAAAACTGAAGAATATTAAATTTAACAACATTTCCATCATAGGATGGGTTGGCTTGCGGAGCAACTCCTTTTATTTATATTTAAGACACCTCGAGAATAACAGAGACCGTTTTTGTTCTCGACTTCGGGTTTCCTTTAAAATAAACGTTTAAACCGAGCGCAGAAAGCAAACCAGTTTGCACGCTACCAAAGCGACGTGATTGTAATCGAAGTTTATTGAAAAAATGCTGCGAAATTTACAGCATTTTTTATCCGTATAGCGATTCTTTTACACGCTCAGCGGAGTAACGCTTACATACGATTTGCTTTCGCGTTTTTTGCAGAAAGGAACCGTGCTGTCACCCAATGCGAAGAGTGTGTTATTCTTACCGATAATTGCTTCGGCCGGAATTCGAAAACCGTCCGACACTGGTACGAATTTATGTTAGGCGCCCCGGAGAATCACCTCCTTTTCGCCGTCGGGCTCCACGATCACCCGCTCCCCGCTGTACAGTTTGCCGTCGACAATCAGTCCCGAGAGAAATTCCTCGATGCATTCGAGCAGGGTGCGGACGCCGTATTTGCGCTGGTAGCCGATGACTGTCAGCGTCCGCTTCGCCTCGTCGGTGATTTCGACCTTATAACCGAATCTGTCGACACGCAAGGCAACTCATTGATTTACACATATATGACCTGCTACACATCCGAGAGATCGAGCGCACGGAAGATGACAAACAGGTCTTCACCATCCAATACATGACCTACCTTTCCACGCAGGATGAGCTGAAAACACTCTTACCGGAAAGATGATACTGGTCACGGGCATATGAAAAAAGTCTGCGGAAATACAGACTTCCACCGACTTTTCATTTACATCTTGATCCCTTTTTTCATGGAACCGTTCTCGCTCCCAAGGGGCTGCCCACATCCTCGATCACGGTGCGTCCCCGGAGGCATCGACAATCTGCCTCAGCCAAAAAGGAATACGGGCCGTTGTGCTGTGTTGTCTTCCCTCCGGAGTTCTTCAGCCGCGTCATACCGCACCTCCACTGCGTTGCATCACGGATCGGCCGTGCGTCAAAAAGACGGGACGACTCCGATGGAGGCGCCCCGCAAATTTTACAGCAGTATGCTGCTACGTTCGAATACACTATCTGTACTCGAACGGTATAGTAGACGACTTAACGGGAACGTCGATAGCATTGGTTACGGCGTAACCCTTATCGACAAGCTCCGTTACGAAGAATATCACATGACAATTCTTCACGACCCAACTTTCATCCAAGGTCATCGTAAAGAGATGCTCACCGGTACCGCCGGCAGCCAGCGCACCGACCTCATGGCCGGAATAATCCGAACCAGAGTAACGACTATTCACGTGGCGGATAACATTATTATGCGTGTTGAAATCGTAATCCCCCTTCATACCATTGTTCAGTTGAGTACCTGTCAGACCATCTTCCAGCACCCAAGCGCCTACGCGGAACGAACCGGAGCGAGCAGCCTTCACCGTAACACGAGCGACCAGTTTGTTTCCAGCAACTTCCATACCGACCGAAATACCGGCACCGGCATCCACAGAGAGCGATTTGTCGATATTTTTCTTGATGTTAGATACGTTGCTGTTGTAACCAAAATTACCCAACCCTGTCTGGAAATCGAAATTTACATAAGGATACGTGCTGACACCCATAGCGTAATCCAAAGGCACATCGGGCTGATAAGGATCACCCCCATAGGTGTGACAGGCTGCCAATACGGACTTGTCCGCATATTCGGCCGACTTGCGTACATCTTCCATCGCAGCGATCATAAAAGGACAGTAGCCGCAACCCAAGCCCGTGAACTGCGTGATGAGCGTCCGGCGGACGAACGAGGTGTTGTCCGGCTGGGGATCTTCCGGAGCGTCAGGCACCGAGAACTCTACAGCAGAAATGGTTGTCGGACGATCTTTGGTATTGTGGGTCTTATAAGCAACCCAGAACGAAAATTCACCCGGCTCGGTAACAGTGTACACAAGCGTGTTGTCCTCGATGGTGAATTTCGAAAGGTCGAGCACGTCGTTACTTTTGGCATCGTAGAAAGCGACTGCGTCGAGCGACAATTTCACTTTGTCATAATAGACATTAATGCGGGCGGCATCCTGCCCGTCGGCATTGATTACCGTCGTCGATGCCGTCACCTGCAGACCGTTTTCGATGTTTTCATTCGTACCCCCATTGCCGTTTTGACCGTTACCGGGGGTCACCGGATCCTGCCCCGAACATCCCGCGCTCAACATAGCCATACAAAGCGCAGGGATAATGAATTTCTTGAATTTCATAATCTGTTTTTTAATTAAAAGGATGAAGTGATCACAAGGTTCAGACCCGTGTAAGCCGGCATATAACGACACGCCCCTCCCGAACAAACATAGCCTGCACGATTGCGGCCGTAGCTGAGTTGAATACGCGTACGATTTTTCAGGTAACTGAATCCTGCACTGTAATAATTCGTTTTAGTAAAGGAGTTAGCCTCGGTCTCGTCGAGGTTATACATATCGCTCACAAAGAAACTCCAATGCGGCACCATGTTGAACTCCACCAAAGCCGCGACCCAGTCACCCTCGTAGTCGGTCGAATAAAGGTATTGCGCCTCGACGCGCAACGACTTTTTCGAGTCGAATTTGTAGGTGACATCGCCTATGAAAATGTTGGATACGTAGGTCTGACGCTGGAAACCATGACTCGGGTTGCGCTTCTGGATCGAAACAAGCAGCGAGGTTTTGAGTTTCTTGTTCCACTGGCGCTCTACATCGATGTTAATATCACGCCACATCAACTCCCGCTCGCCCGATTCGCTCTGCTCCGAACGCAGCGTATAGAAAGTGGATAAGTTGGCGTGGAAATTCCAGTAGCGATGACGGTTCGACTTGCTGCGATACGTATAGTAGAGATCCACCTGACCGCCTATTTCGCCGTCGGTATTAACGATATACGGTTCCAAATTGGCCAACAGGTAAGTGTACTGGCGCGTCAGAGAGGGCAGGTAGTTGAGTACATTGCCCGTACCAGAGCCGTAAAGCGAAAGCATCGTCCCCATACGGTCTAACCGGCGGAAACTACCCGAGATGCTGAAAGGTCCGTAGTTATAACCGGCCTCGACCAAGATGGCGTTGCCGGCTGCGGCTACGTCCGCAACAGTCGAGTAGATGTCCTTCCCCTTATATACGTATTCGCCTTTGAGCGAAAGCCCCTTCCAGTCGAAATTCAGGCGACCCGAATACATGTTCAGGTTGGGCGAGGTAAGTCCGCGAGAGGCGAAGTCGATCGTCTGATCCTTGTCGAGCGACTCGTAGCGGTTGACGTAGCTGCCCTCAGCCGAGAACTGCGCAGCGTTCCAACCGAAAATATCATTCAATGAAATGTGCAGATCGGCACCGCGCACCCACGAATCCGCATAGTCGGTGTAGAGCCGGGGACGACCGTACATACCTTTCACCTCGACGTAGTCGCCGAAGCGGTAGATACCCTGCACACCCTCGATCGAATTGTTGAATCCCAGCTGACGGTCTTCGAACGAACGAAAAATAAGTCCGCTGCCGAACTGGTCGAAAATATCACCCACCCGCACGGAATAGTTGTGATCCTGCCACTGGATATACTTCGAGGAGAGATAGAAGTGATAGGCTCCGGGCTGCTGGCCGATCTCATATCCCTGCAATGCAGGGAGATAAGCGTCAATCTGGAGTCCCGCAGAAAAACGACCGTTCATGTAGTCGAGTTTCATGTAGTTGTTCGAACCGAAACGATCGTCGGGAGCAGTGCCTGCTGCACCCAATCCCGAGTCGTCCTGGTAGTAGATCGAGTTGCTCTCGAAACTACCGGAGAGCTGGCCCTCCCCCACGCGAACCTGCGCCGAAACGGCAAGCGTCGCCAAGAGTGCAAGCGCCAAGCCAAACAGTTTTTTCAACATATCGGAATCTTTTTTCGATTTAAAGAGTAACTCTCTTCTGCTTCCATAAAATACGCCTCCGCACCTCCAGCGGATTTGCGCATCCGGTTATTTTATAAAAGCATAAAGCAGGGGGAAAATTCCCATTCCGGGTACCTCCCCCTGCCTTATTTCAAAAGAGTCTGTTAGCGACGGATATATTTACCTGCCGCCCGCTGCTTCCAACGCTCGCGGAGCGACTTCTCGGCAAGAGGAGTAACCTTAAGCGGCTCGTAGCTCTTCGCATCAGATACGCTCGTGCGGCTCAACGGGCGGACAGCACGCTCGGCACCCAGCACATCGTTCGTCGTCACGGACTTGCCGCCCTTGACAACCGACTTCACGGACTCACCATTCCAACCCTTGGTCAGCGTCAGTGCGCCGCATACCCGGGTGTCGGTCGAATACTGTCCTCCGTACATTATCTTCGCTGCATTCGGGTAGTAAGTATCACCTTGGTACTCATATCCCCCTACAGTGATCGTAGAGTTATCGCTGCTAATCGTTACGGGGAACTCACCCTGCGTAATCGCCATTTTGCTGATACCAATGAAATAGTACTCGGCCCCCTTGTTCCATAACGTAAGCGGCGGCAGGTTGGTTACGTCGAACGGAGCGACTACGGAACCGTCGGATTTCATCTCGAGATACCACTTCGGACCGAAATCGAAGAACATAGACTCCGTATCGTAGCCGTTGTACTCTTTCGTAGTTGCGATGAAAAGGTCGTATGGCGTCTTCCAGCCGGCCAGGTAGTTGGTACTGTACTCGTACTTCGGACGGTCGATATCGAGTCCCAGGCAAAGCAGGCGGTTCTGGCCGCGCAGACGCTCATTGTAGAGCTTAAGCTGCTTCTTGAAGCCCTCGTACAACTTCTCTACCTGCTCTTTCGAGTAGTTTGTGTTATTCAGATAGTAGTCAATGACCTCCTGGGACAGACTCTCCGGACACGTCAGTCCAGAAACGATCTCCACCTTGCAGGTCATCGGCGCCTCGCCGCCCTCGTATTCAGCCGACAGCGTCCACTCACCCAGCAGATTTTCGAAATACTTCGAATCTACCGGCTCTTTATCAGGTACAGGCATAGAACGCTTCTTGCCGATGGCAGAACCATCTTCGTCGGGATCGTTGCCGGTACCCTCGTCATTGTAAGCGATTACACCCAGGTAGGTGTTGGCGTCGGGACGGGTCGAGAACATTACGTTGTAACCCTCGGCCGAGTTGATCTTCTCGATCTCATCCGGAGTAAACGCGTTACCGTTTTCGATCAGGTCGGTGTTAGTCCTGCCGGCGTTGAGTTCGACCTCCCACTCACGCTCGTAGTTGGCAGCGTACTTGGCAGTCACCGCGTCACCCGTAGTACATTTGATATTGAACCAAACTTCGTAGGGCGACTCCTCATGACCTTCCGGAGCATCGATACCGGTAACGGTTACCTCGGGAGCCGGTTTCGTAGGTTCGGGCAGCGTAAAGCCTTCGAGTTTGGCGAAAGCCTGCTTCGAACCGGTATTATCGTTGATACCCACCGCATAGACGTAATACTTCGTACCCGGCGTGAACTTAACGAAATACTCCGTCAGGTTGAAAGAGAGGTCGGTCTGCCCTTTGGCTATCTCATAAGTCTGGGCATTGAGGATGTAAGGTGCGTTGTAAGAGGTCAGCGCCCACTGCATATTCGACAGGTCGCCTTTCAGCATTGACGTCTTAATCACCTCCATATCATACTCCTCGAAAATACCAAGACACAGGTAGGATACCCCCTCGCACAACTCGAAAGTGAGCAGACCGCCGTTGGGTCTCAATTTATCGGTATTGATCTTGATCTCACCGAGTTTTTCGGGCTTCTTGTTGGTAACCTCTATCTTCTGGTAGTAGCCGGTCCAGAAATCGCCCTGCTCTACATCGTCGGCACGGGAACCGGCTTCTCCCAAGATACCACCGCCACCGTTGACAGCTTCGTAGTATGCGTCCTGATCCCAAAGGGGCAAATAGTATCCCTGACCGAAGCCCCAAGGGTGCTCGCCGGATGCGAACTCGCCGAGCAGCACATAATTGAGCTGTCCAGGCACCATCGGGTTCCAGAGCGTTATCATCGAGCCTTCCTCATCGGTCACAGGCTCGCCGTTCTCGTCGCGTAAAATCGAATTCTCCTCGTTGAATACGAAAACGGTGTTCTCAGTGATATAGTTGTGATATATATCGTCGAAGAGATTCATCATGTCGGCGTCGGTATAGTTCATCATACTCTGATAACTATGCGTCAACATGTCTATCAGCAGATATTTGATCACATTCTCGGGATCGGTCGGCTGGAATTTCACGTTCATGCTAAAACTCATGTAGTCCACGTCAAACACGTCGTACGCGTTATCGCCGAACGAAGCGGTCTTGGCCTCAACCTCGAGAACCTTCTCAAAGAACTCTTCGTTCGCAGTGGTGGCAGCCACATAGATCACATACTCCGTATCGGGGTCCAGTTTACTTACGGTCAGCGAAGAAACGCCGTCCGCAATCGCAGATTTGACGCCGGTCGCAAAGACGATCGTTGCCGTCGGGGTCTCCTTGGCATCGGCCTTGGGCGTCGCCAGGTAAGCAATTTCTGTCAAATTAGCGGCAGTCACCTCCAATTTGACTGTCGAATACTGTGCTTCAAGGAACTTCACTTCCAATGAAGGCCAAGTACCGGGGTCTGGTTCTGTCTTGTCGTCGGTACACCCCGTCAATCCTACTCCTGCAAGCAGCATGCATACAAGAGAAAATAAATTAACAAATAAATGTTTCATAAAAAAATTTTTAATAAGGCAATTAAGGGTTTCTTCGTTTACAATATTATCATATCACCATTCGTCTGCGGTTAAAGCAAACCATCTGCATGGCCTTTTCGCAAAATACGGGTGTAAATATAAAAATTATTTTATAAAAAAACAAAAAACAGAAAATTTCACCAGCTATCTATTTCCGCAATAAATGATCCACGACGAGATTCCTGCTTTCGGCGAAACGCCGGATCTCATCCTGCTGGTTGGCAAGATGCTGTTTTCCCATGCTGACACGTAAATAACCTATTATCATAATACAAATGATTTTAACCGAGGCAACGTCGCCTCGGTCGGTAAAGGTAAGCGTATGCTTCGGGAGCACCGGAATACAAAACCTTCCGGCATAAACAGTCCGGACCAGCCGCAAAGCCCGGAAAATAGATGGAATTATCATATTCGTTCGCACCGAATGATCCCCACAGCGGTTTTCTACCTCCGAATTTGGATTTTTGCCGGATTTTGCTTAATTTGGTGATATTGATCCTCTCGGACAAAGGCTACCTTCCATGACGAAACACACGATAATATTTATGACATTATTCATTTGTTCGAGTTGTCGTAGCTTGCAGGGCACGGTATTTTGCATCGATCGGCAATCGGACAATCTCAACAATCGGTTAAAATTATCGGACTACACCCTGGACCGAGCAGGCAATTCCATGATTACGGATCGGGATACGATCTATCGGTTAGCGCTGCTTTTAGGTAACGATACGACGGGATACGGAAATTGGAAACAATATTATCGAATTCCTTTCGACGGGAATCGTACCATGAGATTGGTCCTCGACGGAGGCGACGATCCGGGGCCGCGAGAATATTTAATATTGCACGACGAACACGGTAAAATTGTTCGCTATATCGAAGTTGCGGCGGAATATGGAGATGGTCCCCGCTCAAAAAAAATATATAGCGTGCTGACTAAAGACAGCCTGTATGTTTACACGGTTACTACGGAAGCATTTTTGACCGGCGACGATTTTATAGACGATACGAAACCTGCAACAGCGGATACGATGAAAAAAAGCTACCATATCGGCGACTTGACAGCGATTTACAGGTAAAACTTAGTTAAAGATTGTTCGGGCAAAGCTCAAAATTTCTCAGCAGCTCAAAATAATTCCGACATTTTACGGCATCGGATTTGGCATTATCGGAAATATTGCGTAATTTGGGTTGCAATTCGATACTCTTTGATGGCAAAAGCGACTGTACGAATTTTCAAAAATCACGGATTCAAACAAATCAACCGGAATATCGAAGAACTGAAATTTACCCTATTAAATTATAACACGGTCAGTTTCCTACGTAAAATCCGGCAGGAAAAACCGCAGCGGCAGCGAATATGAAACGAATAAGTTTTCTGGCGATATTCTTCGTCATCGCTTCTCTCGGTGCCATCCACGCCCAACAACGCACGGGTTTCGCCTATTACGACCTCGACCGCCTCTACGACACGATCCCGTCGCTCTTCTACGACGACACGGACTACACACCCGAAGGACGGCTGCGCTGGAGCGGCGAGCGTTACCGCGCCAAAGTCGAACGGGCGGGCGCTGTAATCGGCCGGATGGCGATGCCGCTCGCAGGAGTGTATGGAGTCGAAAACGAGGAGGTTGTCAAAGACTTGGTCCGGGCGTCGGACCTGCCGTACAGTTATGTGCACCGCACCCTCAATACGCTGGACGGGATGGATTTCGCCTTGCTCTACTATGCCGACCGGTTCTTCACGGAACGTATCGAAACAGGTTATGGCTACCTCTGCGTCGATGCTGGACGGCAAGCCGACAGCCGTATTGCTGACACGCGGCGACCGGTATGCTGCCGAACTGCTGGAGGAGCTGCGCGAACGAACACCCGGCATCCGGATCCTCTGTGCAGGCAAGCTCCCGTCCGGAACTGCGGAAAAACTCTCGCTCAGGGATGCATTGGCTCCGGCCGAGCGCCGAGGGCGGGGCAATGCCTACGCACGGGGCGGCTGGTGGCTGCACGACCGAATCCTGACAGACACGGCGCTAACCGTCATCCGGGCCGATGTTTTTGCCCGGCGCGACCTGCTCGATCCCCGCAGCGGAACGCCCCTGCCGACCTATCGGCGACAACGCTATACGGGTGGCATCGGCCGATATTTTCCAATATTTTTATATATTAAATAAGTTTTTTGATTATCCGAAAAATCATCGTATCTTTGCCCCTCCGGAAAAGACGGTTTTTTCACCGTTGCCTTCCCAATGGAAGGCCTCGCCCGCAGCCCGGCGGAAACAACTCTGAAACAGCACATTTATTGGGAAAAACACTATTATAATCAACAACGACAAGTTATGGCAGACGTTAAACGAGTCTATACCTTCGGCAACAAGGAAGCGGAAGGTAACGGCAAAATGAGGGAACTGCTCGGCGGTAAGGGTGCGAACCTGGCCGAAATGAACCTGATCGGTATTCCGGTTCCCCCGGGATTCACCATCACCACCGAAGTATGCAGCGAATACTACGCACAAGGACGCGAGAAAGTCGTGGGGCTGCTTCGCCCCGA
>ENA-OPWY01001069-OPWY01001069.1-human-gut-metagenome-genome-assembly--contig:-NODE-1069-length-12138-cov-2.927005_pt1 | contig 12138 bp, 13 predicted proteins | sample MGYA00241515_ERZ502022 | MGnify/ENA primary metagenome ERZ502022 (study PRJEB25962, sample SAMEA2043045) | human gut metagenome | biome: human gut; feature: human-associated habitat; material: faeces...
CGGTCTAATACTGCATTAGCTAGTGTTGCAGAACCGAAGAATTTACCCCACTTTGAAAATGGCATATTTGTTGTAATTATCGTACTATTCTTTTCATAACGTTTAGCTATGAGTTGGAAAAACACATTTGCAGTATCTTGATCAATAGGCATGTATCCTATTTCATCAATAATTAATACTCTGTATTTAACATAGAATTTTAGCCTGTTTTCAAGCCTGTTTTCTTGAATTGCTTTCTTTAACTGAGTAATTAGATTTTCAAATGTAATAAAATATGTTTGATACCTTGCTTTTGCACAGGTTATTCCTAATGATGTTGCAAGATGTGTTTTACCAACACCACTAGAACCGACAAACACTACATTTTCGTGTTTGTCTACAAATCCTAATGAGTTTAACTCTAGTAACTCTTTTTTGTTTACGTTTGGTTGGAAATCGAATTCATAATCATCAAATGTTTTTAAAAATGGGAAATTGGCAACCTTTACATTTGCTAAATCTCTTCTTTTTTGATTTTCTTTTTTTTCGATTTCAACTAATTCCTCTAGTGCTTGGGTAAATGATTTTTCACCATTATTAACCAGATTGACATAAGTGTCTAGATATTCCTGCATTTTGTGTATGCCAATTCCTCTAGACCAGATAATAAATTTTGATATGTAGCCATGATACCTCCTTACAGGAGTTGATCAAGCTGCCTTAGGTTGCCCTCTGCAAGTTCATCTATCGTAGCGTTATCTTCGATACAACCAGATAAAAGTTGCTTGTAATGTGAAGTTTTATAATTAAGCTTTTTGTCACTTAGTCTATGCTTTGCTATTAATTCCGTGCTATAATAGATTTCAAGTTGATCATTGATTACACACAGTCTTACTGGTTTTTCAATGTATTCAGCTGGTACGGAATACTTGCATTTCATGAAAGTGACCATAGAATCTTTTCTGACAATGGTTTGTCGATCGCACGTAAGATAAGACTCTATTACTTCTTTGCTTGGTAATGATTGCAGGTATTCCTTTTCTTTTTGGAATAGCAAAAGAGGTGGTACACCTGTTTCATCGCATGTACGACGAATTACTTTAGCATTTATTTTTTCAAGGATAGCTATAAGTTCTTCCTCTGTTTCAAACTCTCCTTCGTAAGGATATATCCAAGCTAGAAATTTATTTAAAACTTCGACTTTACATTTTGTAAAGGGATGCCTTGTTTTACAGAGCTTGATTTTGAAGTTAAAGTCTTTGGCAAAAGCTTTCATTCGGTTACTTATATTTCGCCTGTTACCATCGCGGTCAACGACAGATGACATGTTGTCAAAAAGGATTTCTCTAGGTACTCCACCTGTAGCTTTAAATGATGCTATAAGTCAGTCGATTACATCCTGTCTAGTTTTATAAAGTTTGTAAGTAAAGATGGGGTATCTGGAATAGCCCAATTTATAATCAAACACCTGAAAGGTGAAGATTTCTCCATAGCAGTTGGCAATTTTTATGTCTTTCTTCCAATCAACCTGGGCCTGAATGCCTGGGGCTGTTTCATATCGTGGATGTCCTTTAGCTACGGTTTTAGGTCGAAGATTGTTAGCGACGACATATTTATTGAAGTTGGAATAAGTACATACAAGTAAGTACAGTAAATTTGGAATGGGCTTTGACAAAAACTTTATAGCTACGCAGGGGGCGCACCCGGTAATGTATGTACCTAAAAATTATTCCATTGTAGAACGTGGTGATGGAACACAAGAAGGAAAATCATGTATACCCAGAAATCTGGAACAATATTTTACATATCTATTGCAGATGTCCATGAATATTCTTCCGCTTATGGAAATGGGGTATATAGGAGATAGCTTAACTCAAAAGGAGAATTGTTTAAAAGCAGCTGGATTGGAAAAACATTTAGATCTTTTTAATGACCAAGTGCGAAAAGCTTTTTTCTCTGGAGAATTTCATCCTATGCTTTACAGTATCATGCAAGGAATTGAAAATCAAATGTCATATGTAAAGCTGTATGATGCAACTTTACCAGATGATCATCCGGATAACTATTATATGGAAAGAGAGTGGAGATGTTTAAAGAATATTACATTTTCGATTGATGATATTAAATCTATATATTTGCCATCAGATGAGTATAAAAAACGATTTGTTAAAGAATTACCGGAATATAATGGAAAGTTTTTTATATTTAACGAATAATTGGTGGATTCAGTTATTAATTTGTCATTAGTTGTGCCAATTGGATATTAAACCACAAGGACACAGCTTTAAACTATACAGACAATGATATATGTATATGTATTTGATAAGCTGTTATTGGGAGAATAATTCTTCTGGTAATAGCTTATTTTTATGGAAAGAGGCATCAGGGAAATGAAGAAACCTATATATGAAATTCTAAGCAATGACATAGAAACGGTTGAAGAAATGATTGATGCACTTATGATTGCTCCAAAGGGGTATAAGTTGCATCCGATGGAAAACAAATGTGCTTTGGCAGTTGATCATATTTATGAATGTGTGTATGCGAATGAGAAAATGTGGATTAATGATTATGAATATGAGATTGTCAGTGAGGCAAAAGAAATGGCATTACCTTTAGAGACAGATGTGCCGGATGAAAAGCTTGCAACATACGCAGACAAGGAACTATATGTTGTTATTGGCTATGATGATGTATGTGGGAATGGTAATTATGAGGCGATTCTTTATGGGGTGTACAGTACGGAGCAACTTGCAAGAGAAGCTGCGGAGGAACTTCTTGAACTGGGGAATATACATCATTATGAAATAGAATGTCCTAAGTTAGATGAATTTGGTTGGAGATAGGGAAATGTGGTTAATAGTTTCATAAATCACATTAAGGAATTAAACAGCAAAGACACAAGAGTAAACTGCAAGGACTGTAATGGGTAATTTGTAGGAGAGTTATTTGGAGAAATCCACATGTAAATGATATTTTAAGAAAAATAATACAAATGATTGACAATGTAAACCGAAAAGATATAATATAATTATAAGAGATGCATATAATATTATTATTGTATTTTGAGATGGAGGCGATTTTATGGCTACAGTACCTACACAAGTAAGAATAGATGAAAATTTAAAGAAACAGGCAAGTGAACTTTTCTCACAGTTAGGAATGGATATGTCCGGTGCAATGAATATATTCTTGAAACAGTGTGTATTAAGAGGAGGACTTCCTTTTAGTGTTGAGCTGCCGCAGTATAAGCCGGAAGTATTAGAGGCAATGGAAGAAGCAAAGAGAATCAGCAAAGATCCTAATACAAAGAGATACTCAAGCTTTTCAGAGGCTTTGGAGGATATTGATTAATGCAATATGAATTAATACTAACCGGGAAATTTAAGAAAAGTCTCAAGTTGGCAAAGAAACGAGGCTTGGATTTGAAACTTTTAGATAAAGTTATTACTATGTTGCAGAATGATATTCCTCTCGAAGAGAAATATCGTGACCATGAACTAAAAGGGAAATACCAAGGGTTCAGGGAATGTCACATTCAGCCGGATTGGTTATTGATTTATCTGAAGGAGAATGATGTTCTAACGTTGACTTTAGTTGATACCGGAACACACGCAGATTTGTTTAATTTATGATGAAATAAGCAAAGGTGCTTTATAGTGGTTTGAGTGACGGAAAATCCAAAGCACCTCATAGTGGTTTGAGCGATGGAAAATCTAAAAGACCTCATAAAAATTTGAGTAATAGATAATGCAAAAAAAATGATACATTTGCTGAAATGCAGATGGATACTGGGATAGAACCTGTTTTTGCTGGTACTAAAATTGTAGTACCAGAGAAAAAAGAAACTGAAAAGGGGCAGTTTCAGATGTATAATATGGTTGAAGATCGGATAATTAATAACATTTAATCTTCGTGATACTAAATCAAATGTAAGCCACTTGACACCCAAAGAATGATAAAAAGGCTGCTGGTACTAATTTGGTACTAAAAAGTTTCAAAACAGGGTGTGAATAAAAAGAAATAGTGAGTTTTCTAACTTAAAAAGGTTAGAAAAATAACGGGAAATAGAGTTTAATTCGCCATAACTTGGCGAGTTTGAATAACGGACAAAAATGCCAAAAACCTGTATTTATGCGGGTTTCCGGCATTTGTTTTATCGAATGGCTCTAGTTTGGCTCTATTTTTTTTATATGTGTAGCTTGACAAAAAATAGTAGTGTGGGTATTATGATAGAAAGTGATGAAGAGAGATAGTAAATATTTTGGATATTGCAGAGAGGAGTTGTTTGGTGGAAAACTCCATTGAAGAAATATTGAACCAGTCTTGGAGCCGTGTACTGACTGATTTATTCATTAGGCTACACTGGGAACGCCCATTACAGCGTCAGAGTATCGAAAGAAATTTCCGTACTTGCTAAGGTCTATATTGCGAAATATAGATGAATTAAAGTGGTAACACGAAGCTATTAGCTATCGTCCTTAAAATTTATTTAAGGAGGGTAGCTTTTTTTATACTTAAAAGTGATGTGAATCAGAAGATTGGAGGCGTTTATATGAATTATGTTGTTGAGAGTTATGAAAATTATAAAGAGGAAGATCGTTTGACTACGAATAATGCAAGAAAGATTGAATTTATAACTACTACTAGAGTTCTAGACGAAGTTATTGATGCTGAAAGTAAAATATTAGACTGCGCAGCGGGAACTGGTGTTTATGCATTTTGGCTTGCTGATAAAGGACATGATGTAACTGCTACTGACATTACACCAAGGCACATAGATATTATCAACCAGACGCTTAAAACAAAAGAATACTCTATGAATACAGCGGTTTTGGATGCTACAGATATGTCCTGTTTTGCAGATGACACCTTTGATGTTGTTTTAAATATGGGACCTTTTTATCATTTGGTTACAGAAGAACAGAGAGAAAAATGTTTGAAGGAATGTTTAAGGCTGTTAAAGAAAGGTGGGCTTTTAATTACTGCGTATATTCCAAGATATTATGTATTTCAATATGTTGCTACAAATAATGTGAAATATTTAGATGGACATTTGGCAAAACAGCTTATAGAAACAGGCGTATTAAAACATGATGATGAGAAGTGTTTCTGGACGGATACCTATTATTCATCAAAAGAAGAAATGGAAACAATTTATGGAGAACATGGTCTGAAAATTATAGATCATTTTGCACAAGATGGTTTGTCGCCTCTTTTATCGCAAAAGATAGACCAATGGGATGAAAATCAGTTTAAAATTTGGTGCAATTACCATTATAGTGTATGTCGTGAACAGTCAGTGCTTGGTGCAAGTAACCATGTTATCATAATTGGCAGAAAATAACATTTATCCTTGCAGAAACATAAGTGCTTATGTTAGGATATTGTTTAAGGAAAGTACCCATGACAGGGTGGTAGCCTCCCGGGTTTTATGATACCGGTCTACCGGAATAGATAGGAAGGGAGGTGGCGCCGATGACGGCTTATGAGATCATTTCGATTTTCATTGGGATATTAGCATTAGGTGTGTGTTTAATTCGTTCTGAATATGTACTGTTAAGGTTATAAAAATTATTGAAATGTTTCATTTGTTTTCCTCCTAAGTTGTTATTCTCTGTTTGAAATAAAAAAAGACGGATGTTTGACACATCCGTTTTTTGCTTTCAAAAATTACATAAGTAGTATGACTTTTTTAGAATCATTTAAGATTGGTACTAAGGAGGTAAAAGATTAATTTAAGTAATAGAATTTGATAGTAATAAGATATTGATTTATTAAAGGTATGTAAGATACAAATTTGTAAATTTGATAATCACTGATATTGACAACCATTCTCAACACAAATATAATTGGTTAGTAAAAACTAACTAATTGCATTTAAAGGAATTTAATATGTCAGAGAAAATAAAAGTTGATTTAAACGGAACTGCTGAAACTATGCTGCAAAGCTTTTATGCAAGAGCAAAGTATTCAAAAAGTAAGGAAAATAAATTTTATGATGCAAAGGCAGTAGAGCTTGTAGATAAAATTGATTACGATTTTTCGTCAGCACATAATGACTCCACTATGAGTAATGGTGTTATTGCAAGAACAATAGTCTTTGATGAGTTAGTAAAGGATTTCATAGAAAAAAATCCTGAATGTACAGTTGTAAATATTGCGTGTGGCTTAGATACAAGATTTTACAGAATGGATAATGGCAAACTTACTTGGTACAATTTGGATTTGCCTGAAACTATTAAGGTTAGAGATCAAATTTACAATGAGTCAGGTCGAATATCTACAGTGGGAGTTTCTGTATTAGACCCACAGTGGGCAAAGGAGATAAAGACAAAAGGAAAAATGTTATTTATTATAGAAGGTTTATCTATGTATTTAACTCCTGAGGAAAATAAAAAAATGCTTGGAATTATTAGAGATAACTTTGATAATGCAACAGTAATGATGGAGTGTTTGGCAAAGAAGTGGGTAAATAAAGAGGACATTGAGAAATCAATTCAAAAGACAGGTGCAAAATTTGTTTTTGGAGCAGATTCTTTTGATGACTTGGGAGATGTAGCAGAGGGCTTCAAAAAAGTTAAGGATGATAATATTACAAGAGGAATGGTAAAATTGTTTCCTATACTAAAGCCTTTTGGCGGCTTATCAATAATAGAAAAGTCTACTCAAAAAATTTTGATTTTTGAGAAAAAATAAAGTATTTATGCGAATTGATATTAAACAATGTTAGTCATAAATGAGAGTAGAATAATATTAAGTGGTTTAAATCAGATATATGAGTAAAGAGATGTAAAGCAACATAATCTTATGTCTGTAATTACATAAACATAAATGTATAAGCATTAACATATTACTGAGTCATTTGTCGAGCATAGAGATGTGTTAAAAATAGGTAGAAATGAGTGTAAGCTTTTAAAGAATAAAGACTGCTATAAGTAAGTGAAAATAAGTGTAGCCTTGCAGAATATAAAAGGTACTATATGTAATCACAAATGAGAGTAAGCATAAATAAATATAAATAATCATAATAAGTCAATTTACAAAAATTAAAAAATAATAAAAATAAGATTGGAAGTGTCATAATGAAACAAAATAAAAAACATCTCCCTGTGTATGGAGTAGGACCTATTTACGGAGTAGTAGTAATTCTTTTAACTATTACAGTGTGTGTAGCAGCTAATATAGGAATAATGGACAGCTTTAAAATTCCAGATACAAGTCTTGCCTTTACAATAATTGGCATTTTGGCAATTATAATTGGTGTAGTTGTTTGGCTTAGTGCAGCAATTAGCATTGATAAATATATAAAAAACAACAAATTGTGTACCGAAGGAATTTATGAATGGGTTAGAAATCCTTGTTATTCAGGGATAATGTTTATATGCACAGGAGCAATTTTTCTGACTAATAATATGCTGTTACTTTTATTGCCAGTCGTTTACTGGTTGTTTTTAACAATTCTTGTAAATTGTACAGAGGAGAAATGGCTGACAGAATTATACAAGGACGATTATAAAAAGTATTGCAAAGAGGTTAATAGATGTATTCCTTTTCCTGGCAGCATTAAACATACATATAAAACAAAAATTTCAGATATGCTTTGGATAATATATGACATCCCAGGTAATGTAGGCTGGATACTTTATGCTGTAGTGTTAGTGCTTATATTTAAGGAAAAGCCAGAATATATTAAGACTACAGAAGGCTTTACACTAATGATTTTTGCAATAATACCAGCAGTAATTATGCTTATTGGAGTTTTTGAGCTTATTAATGAAAGAATAAATAAGCTTGACAGAGTATTATCGCAAAAAAGATTATTCCGTGGATTTGGTTCATTGCTTTTTGGAGGAATTACAGGAGCAATAATGTCAGTAATAATTATAATTGTTAGTATAAATACAGGCTTTGAGGCTTCCAAGCTTAAATATGTGTGGGAATTGTTAATAGGAAGTGTGTTGTTAATTGTATTTGGAGGATTATTATTTATAAAATATAAAAAATAGTTAAGTAATAAAACCCTCTTAAAATTATAAAAACCAGTTGAAAATGAACTCTTATAAAGGTAATATTAATCATATACAAGCAAAGTACCTAAAGGAGTGGCACATATGAGTTTTGTTGAATTAAAGAATGTAGTAAAAGAATATAAATCAGGAGAAATATCAATAAAGGCGTGTGACGGAATTGATATGGAAATCGAAAAAGGGGAGTTTGTGGTTATTGTAGGACCTTCAGGAGCTGGAAAGACCACAGTTTTAAATATCTTAGGTGGAATGGATACATTAACCTCTGGAAGTGTGCTTGTAGATGGCAGGGACATTTCAAAATATTCTAAGAAAGAGCTGACTAAATACAGAAGGTATGATATAGGCTTTGTATTTCAGTTTTATAATCTTGTGCCAAATCTTACTGCTTTGGAGAATGTAGAACTGGCAAATCAAATAAGCAAAAATCCCCTTAATTCAAAAAAGGTATTAGAGGAGGTTGGACTAAAGGATAGAATGAATAATTTTCCAGCACAGTTATCCGGTGGTGAGCAGCAGAGAGTTTCTATAGCCAGAGCTTTAGCCAAAAATCCAAAATTGCTTCTATGTGATGAGCCAACAGGAGCGTTGGATTATAATACAGGAAAGGCTATTCTTAAGCTTTTACAGGATACCTGTAGAGAAAAGGGAATGACCGTTATTGTTATTACCCATAATCAGGCAATAGCGCCTATGGCTGATAGAATTATTAAGATAAAAAATGGCAGGGCAGAGGAAACTAAAATTAATGAAAAGCCTGTATCAGTAGAAAATATTGAGTGGTAATGGAGGTATTTTTATATGAAAGCATTAAGAAAAGATTTCTATATGGAAATACGAAAAAGCTTTAGCAGATTTATCTCCATATTTTTAATTGTAGCGTTGGGTGTGGCTTTTTATGCAGGAGTGCGTTCTGCAGAGCCAGATATGCGATTGTCGGCAGATAAATTATATGACCAGACAAATTTGCTGGATATTAGAATTTTATCTACTATAGGAATTGACCAGACAGAGGTGGATAAAATTCAAAATATGGATAGTGTTAAATATGCAGAAGGAGTATATCATTACAACTTTCTTAATTATTATGAAGAAAAAACAAATGTAGTAACAGTTATGTCAATTAATGATAATGTATGCAAGCTTACATTAGTTGACGGCAAAATGCCATCTAATGATAAAGAATGTCTTGTGGATTTAAAATATTTAAAAGGCAAGAATATGAACATTGGAGATAAGGTCACGATTGCAGCAGGAGATGAGAATAGTGTAACTGACACTTTAAAATATGAGCAGTATACTATTTCAGGTACTTTTACATATTCCTATTATATGGGAGTTGACAGAGGAACAGCAACTATAGGTAATGGTAAGGTAGATGGATTAGTAGCACTTAATAAGGAGTGCTTTTTGAGTGAACAGTATTCGGAAATGTATGTTTTGCTTAATGGTACTGCAAAACTTGAAAGCTACTCAGAGGAGTATGACGATAAGGTTGAGGAGTGTACAGGAAAAATTGAGGAAGTTTTTAAGGAGGCTGCTGATAAAAGATATGAGGATTTATCAGCAATGGCAGCTTATCAGGGAATAACACTGGACAAGCTGGATACTTATGTGCTTAATAGAAATTCAATACAAACCTATGTGGAATATGATCAGGATTCTCAAAGAATTGGAAATATAGGAAAGGTTGTGCCAATGGTATTTTTCCTTGTAGCAGCCTTTGTATCCCTTACAACTATGACGAGAATGGTAGAGGAGCAAAGAAATCAAATAGGCACTTTGAAGGCTTTAGGCTACTCCAAGTTTAAAATTTCATTAAAATACATATTATATGCACTATTGGCAACATTTTCCGGTGGGCTGATAGGTGGTTATATAGGAAGCAAAATTCTTCCAAAAATTATTATGCAGGCATATGAAATAATGTACACCTTAGGAGAAATGGTTACACCGATTAATGCAGGATATTTTGTAAGTGCAGTATTATTAGCAGTAATTTGCGTATTGGGTGCCACTATATTTTCTATATATAGCTCATTAGCGTCAAGTCCAGCTATGCTTATGCGGCCAGCAGCACCTAAAAAAGGCAAAAGAGTGTTATTAGAAAAAATAGGTTTTATATGGAAGCATCTTAATTTCAGCAAAAAGTCTACAATAAGAAATTTGTTCAGATATAAGAAGCGTTTATTTATGACATTATTTGGAATAGTAGGCTGTATGGCACTGTTGTTGGTAGGCTTTGGACTAAAGGACTCTATTAATTCTGTTGTAAATGTACAATATAGTGAGCTTAGAAAATATGATATGGTTTTAAGTGTAAAGTCTGAAAACAGTAGTCAGGAGAATAGTGATAATACCAGCAATGATAATAATGGGGAAATTATAAAGAAAGCAGATGATGTTGGCGCTATTGTAAAGAAAACTAACGGAATACAGGATTGCCTCAGAGTACAGGAAACCAGCGTACAGTTTACAAATGGAGATAAAAGCTATACTGGTTATCTGAATGTGTTTGAAGAAAGTAGTGCCTTAAGTGAATTTATGGTGTTTAGAAGTAGAAACACCAAAAAGGAATTTGAGCTGTCAGATGAAGGTGTAATAATTGCAGAAAAAACTGCCAACAAGCTAGGTGTAAAAGAGGGTGATACAATTACAGTTAAGCTTTCTGATGTAGAGAGCTATCAGGTAAAAGTAGACAAAATATGTGAAAATTATGTTTATCACAATATTTTTATGACAGAGAAATATTATAAGAAGATTTTCGGTGAGCCTTCCTATAATTCTGTTTATGTAAAGCTTACAGAGGAGAAAAAGGATAATGAAGAAGCTATAGTTACAGATTTACTGAAAAACAGTAATATTACAGGAGTTACCTATATAAGCAAATTGAAAGAAAAATTTAATGATATGTTAGGAAGTCTTGATATTATTACAGTAGTCTTAGTAGTGTCAGCAGGAGGTCTGGCATTTATAGTTTTATACAACCTGAACAACATTAATATAACCGAAAGAATAAGGGAACTGGCAACTCTTAAGGTGTTAGGCTTTTATGACGGAGAGGTGTGTGCATATATTTATAGAGAAAATATCTTCATAACACTTGCAGGCATAATTTTGGGAATGTTTTTCGGCTCGGTTTTGCATAAATTTGTAATAGAAACAGCAGAGGTAGATATGGTAATGTTTGGAAGGGACATAAGTGCTGTAAGCTTTATGGAGGCAGCATTATTGACCGTATTATTTGCGGTTATAATAAATGGAACAATGTACTTTAAGCTAAGGAAGATTGATATGGCGGCCTCGCTAAAGAGTGTGGAATAGGAAATATTTTAGAGGACTTGAGATGTGGGTGGTTACCTTCTTGTAGAGACCGCTTCCGCTTTGTTGTGATATTATTAAAATAGAAATTCTTATACAGGAGTGATTATATGAGCATATTAATTAAAGATACTACCAAAGAGGAGCGAATTGCGTTAATAAAATCATGGGTGTCTGTTGATGACGGCTTATCAGATTGTGACATTGATTTGTGGGATATGTATGCTGATTATATAAATGGAAAACGGGAAATAGCAGAGATTAATATGTCCTTTAATACAGAATATATTTCTGAAGATAATAATTAAAATTCAGAGCTGGGACATAAACAAACATATATAAAGGAGAAAAATAAAATGACAAACGATGGAAAGAATGTAATAATGAACGAAACAATTAAAAATCTGGAAACAAGAAGAAGCTGTAGAAGCTTTAAAACTAATTGGCCAGAGAATTTTGACCCATTTTATGGTGGACCAGTGGTGCTTATTGTATTAGCTGATAAGACCGTTCCTACATATGTTTACGACGGTTCTTTGGTTATGGGTAATCTTTTAAATGCAGCCACAAGCTTAGGACTAGGAAATATATGGATTCACAGAGCAAAAGAAACCTTTGAAACTGAGTTTGGAAAACAGTTGCTTAAGGATTTGGGAATAGAAGGAGAATACGAAGGAATTGGAAACTGTGTATTAGGCTATGAAGCACAGCCGCCAAAGGCAGCAGCACCAAGAAAAAAGGATTATGTGTATTATATAGATTAAAAAATAAGTTTTTAAATGTATATTTTTGAATATTTTTCTTTTGT
>ENA-OPWY01001072-OPWY01001072.1-human-gut-metagenome-genome-assembly--contig:-NODE-1072-length-12123-cov-1.712628_pt1 | contig 12123 bp, 9 predicted proteins | sample MGYA00241515_ERZ502022 | MGnify/ENA primary metagenome ERZ502022 (study PRJEB25962, sample SAMEA2043045) | human gut metagenome | biome: human gut; feature: human-associated habitat; material: faeces...
ATAGGAATTATATGTCCACAAGTTAAAGATAAACGTAGAGCGTATATGGAAATCGAATCTGGATTGAAAAAATGGGAATGTATTGATTTTTGTATAACATCTGCAAGCTGTACATCGGTTGAAGCTTGGAAACAAATTGGAGGCTTTGATGAATGGCTGTTTATTGATTTGGTAGATAATGATTTTTGTAAAAGAATGAGAATTGCTAATTATAAAATCATTCGAATGAATGAATGGGTTTTGGATCAGGAGTTTGGGCAAATTACACCAAAAGAACCTAAAAAACAGCAATTTTGGATTAAACTGAGTAAGTTGCTTCATAATGCCAATATAGCTAAGTTTTCATATAAAAAGGTTGTTAATCCAATGAGAATATATTATACATGCAGAAATATTGTGTATGTTAATAAAAAATTAAAGTTATATGGAAAAGTTGGGTATGAAAACTATAATTGTAAAGGATATCTTGGATTTGTGATATCTTTTATGGCTCCAAGTATATTACGTGCAAATGACAAAATTAAAGTGATGAAAGCATGCATGCAAGGAACAAGAGATGGATTAAGGAAAAGAGTTGATCCATGGAACAATGAAGAGAGGTATGAGCAATGTGGAGTAAGGCAATAAATAAAACTGCATATAAAGTTAAAGAATTATATGAACTTGGATTTGATGCAAGAGAAAAGAAAATAATAGATTCGGTTCTTGATAGTACTAAATTTGGTGAGAAAATTATTAATACTAGTCCCAATCAGGTGAAAAATGTGGCATTTATAGTTCCTGGAATTGACAGATACAGTGGAGGAATAACATCAATTTTGAGGTTAGGAACATACTTGACCAGGATGGGATATAAGATTGCTTATATTGATTTTCAGAATAGACCAGTTGAAGAAAATATATGTAATGCAAAAATTAATTTGAGTTATGTTGAGGGAAAGTTTGAGACGTTGAATGGTGCCGATAAAAAGGAATTTGATGTTGTGATAGCTGGAAATTGGCAAGCAGTATATTACCTTAATGATTTTGATGCATATAAAATGTATTTTGTTCAAGATTATGAACCATATTTTTTCAAACTGAACGAAAGATATCTTCTTGCAAAACTAACATATCAGTTGGGAGAACATATCGTAAGTCTTGGAAAGTGGAATATAGAGCAGATATCAAAAGAATGTCATATCGAATCAAAAATGGATTATATTAGTTTTCCATATGAGCCTAGTGAGTATTCAAAAACAATAACAAGAGATTTTTATGGTTATAAATCGAAAAAAAATATTAAAATTGCAGTATATACTAAGGAGGAAGGAAAAAGAATTCCTAATATATTACAATCTATTTTAGAACATGCATCTGAATATTTTGCCGAAAAGGGTATTGTACTTGAAATTGCTTATTTTGGAATGAAGAAAAATCACAAGGTTCGTTTAGGTCAAAATTTGGGAAAACTGAACAAAGATCAAATGCTCAAACTATATAATGATTCAGACTTTGGAATGGTTGCATCAATGACAAATATATCTTTAGTTCCATATGAAATGATAGCAACTGGTTTGCCTGTAATTGAAATGCAGGATGGATCTTTTTTATCATTTTTTCCAAGTAATTCTGCCTTGCTAATTGATTATAATTATAAAACTCTCGTAGAAAAGATAGAGGAATCTTTAAAAAATCCTGTAATTTTAGAACAGACTTCTAAGAATGCACTTAAAGCGATAGAGAATTTATCGTGGGAAAAAACTGCCGCAGAATTTTCTGATATTTTAAGAGGACTTTGAATATAAGTATATAATAATATCCATTGCATAATTCTAATTCTTGATATATAATATAATGACATATGAGATTATATTGCTACGAAAAGCCAATAGGAGGATATGATGACAAGAACATACGCTGTTAAGTATAAGAGTAAATCAAAGATGTTAACAACACCTGAGCAGGTTGCCCAGACTGAGGAAGATATCAAGGCTTTAGAACTTGTTAAGGACGCAGTTATTAAGGAAGACGGACAGGTTGTTTCTGTTGAGGTTGAGAATGAGGAAGATTTCGAGAAGGTTATGGACAGAGTAGTCAACATTTTCAGAAGAATTGATGACAAGTCTGAGGTTTCATACAAGTTCGGTCTTAACCGTGAATAATTCGAAGACTATTGATTAGAGTAAGCCTGTGAAGCCGTAGACTGCGTCACAGGCTTATATTATGTGTATGCCGAAATGGGTATGAAGCATTTATGTATTATGTTTATAAAGGAGTAAAACAGTGAGTTTAGAAAGTGAAATTAAGAAAAGAAGGACATTTGCCATTATCTCTCACCCGGATGCTGGTAAGACAACATTAACAGAGAAGTTTCTGCTTTACGGAGGAGCTATTAACCTTGCAGGTTCTGTAAAGGGAAAGAAGACTGCCAAGCATGCGGTTTCTGACTGGATGGAGATTGAGAAGGAAAGAGGTATTTCGGTAACTTCTTCTGTTCTTCAGTTCAACTACGAAGGTTACTGTATTAATATTCTTGATACTCCAGGACATGAGGATTTCTCAGAGGATACTTATAGAACTCTTATGGCAGCAGATTCTGCAGTCATGGTTATTGATGCTTCTAAGGGTGTTGAGAAACAGACTATCAAGCTTTTCAAGGTATGTGTTATGAGACACATTCCTATATTTACATTTATTAATAAGATGGATAGAGAGGCTAATGACCCATTTGAGCTTCTTGATGAAATAGAGAGCGTACTTGGAATTGCTACATGCCCAATTAACTGGCCTATCGGCTGCGGTAAGGAATTCAAGGGCGTGTATGACCGTAAAGAGAAAAATGTTTCTTTATTCAAGGCAGCAATGAATGGACAGAAGGAAGTTGATACTGAGATTGTTGACGCATCAGATGAGGCTGTTCTTAAGGACAGAATTGGTGATGCTTTCTACGACAAGCTTCAGGAAGATATCGAACTGTTAGACGGAGCAAGTGCAGAGTTTGACCAGGAAATGGTAAGTGCTGGTGACCTTACACCAGTATTCTTTGGCTCAGCGCTTACTAACTTTGGTGTACAGACTTTCCTTGAGCATTTCTTATCAATGACAACTTCTCCGCTTCCAAGAAAGTCTGACCAGGGAGTTATTGATCCATTTACTGAGGATTTCTCAGCATTTGTATTCAAGATTCAGGCTAATATGAATAAAGCACACAGAGACAGAATTGCTTTTATGAGAATATGTTCAGGTAAGTTTGAAGCTGGAATGGAAGCTAACCATGTTCAGGGTGGCAAGAAGATCAGACTCAGCCAGCCACAGCAGATGATGGCAGAGGAGAGACATATTGTTGATGAGGCATACGCAGGAGATATTATCGGTGTATTTGACCCGGGAATATTCTCTATCGGTGATACTATCTGCAAATCTAACAAGAAATTTGCATTTGAGGGTATTCCTACATTTGCTCCAGAACATTTTGCAAGAGTAAGACAGATTGATACTATGAAGAGAAAGCAGTTCATTAAGGGTATCAACCAGATTGCACAGGAAGGTGCGATTCAGATATTCCAGGAGTTCAATACAGGAATGGAAGAGATTATCGTTGGAGTTGTCGGTGTCCTTCAGTTTGAAGTTCTTGAATACCGTCTTAAGAACGAGTACGGTGTTGATATCAGACTTGAGCCGCTTCCATACGAGCATATACGCTGGATAGAGAATCCTGAGGAAATTGATGTGAACAGAATTGTCGGTACATCAGATATGAAGAAGATTAAAGACCTTAAGGGCAATCCGCTTCTGGTATTTGCCAATAGCTGGTCTGTCAATATGGTACTTGAGAGAAATGAGGGCTTAAAGCTTTCAGAATTTGGAAGAAACTAGTTAATACGATACATTCAGGAGTCAGGTGATTACATGAAATCAGGATACAAATGTAGTGCAAAAAGAATAGCCGCAATTGGTGTCATGTTATGTATGCTTGTGCTGACATGTCTTACGGTTATTTCTGTACTTAATACTAAGGCGGAAGAGTCCATTGGTCAGGGCCATGTTAATTATGATGTTACAGATCTTCGTATAAGGACATCACCAGTCAGTGGTTCAGTCATTACCAAGGTGGATGGTGGCTTTAAGTTTGATATATACGAAGAGACAACTGACGATGACGGCGACACATGGTATGGCATAGGTTTTTATCTTAATGGCAGTTATGAAAGAGGCTATATATATGGTGGCTACATAACTGTTGATAAAAGAAGTGATTATGAGCCGGATGCGGATTTTGAGGAATACCTTGACTCACAAGGATTCCCGGATAGTTATAAGGATGGTTTAAGACAGCTTCATGCGCAGTATCCTAACTGGGTGTTTGTGGCGGACCATAATGGAAAAGACTGGTCTGATGTTCTGGAAAACCAGAATGTGATTGGCCGAAGCCTTACATATGGTTCAGCAAAGTCATCATGGAAATCGGTTGCTGATGGCTGCTATGACTGGGAATCAGGACAGTATACACAGCTTGATTCAGGTGGCTGGGTTCAGGCATCATCTGCACTTGTTGAATATGCACTTGACCCTAGAAACTTCCTTAATGCAGATAATATATTTATGTTTGAAAATCTTTCATTTGACAGTTCATTACAGGATGAGAGCGGCCTTGAGAGTATGGTTGATGGTACATTTATGGAAAATTCAAGCCATGACCTGAGATATGATGGAAGAAATTATACATATATAACCGGTCTGCTGCTTGCAGGACAGGAATCAGGGGTAAGCCCATATCATCTTGCTTCAAGAATATTACAGGAGCAGGGTAACAGTGGATATGGAAGCAGCATATCAGGAACACAGTCTGGCTACTACTGGGGTTATTATAATTATTACAATATAGGGGCATATGCTAGTGGAGGATTGACAGCAGTCCAGAATGGACTTAAATATGCTTCAAGAAATGATGATGAGACATTAAGACCTTGGAATACAAGAATGAAATCTATTATTGGTGGAGCAATATATCTTGGGAAAAGTTATATAAACAGAGGTCAGAATACTCTTTATTATGAAAAGTTTGATATGACTGGAAGAGGTCATCAGTATATGACCAATGTACTTGCTCCAAGAAGTGAATCAGTTAAGAGCGCACAGGGGTATAGCGACAGTAATAAGAACAATATAGCATTTATATTCAGAATACCTGTATATGAGAATATGCCTGAAAATGTATGTGAAATTCCGACAGGAGACGGCAGCCCTAATAACAGATTATCTGACTTATATGTTGAAGGCTATTCACTAACACCAACATTTAGTCTGTATACAACAGAGTATAGTCTTATAGTTGATTATGATACTTCATCTGTATATGTTGGCGGTTCGGCACTTGATTCTTCAGCAGATGTAAGCGGACTGGGATATCATGATCTTTCAGTTGGAAGTAATGATATTACAATTACTGTTACGGCAGCTAATGGCGATAATCAGGACTATACTATAACTGTTGTAAGACAGGATAAAGAACCTGATCCAAAACCGGAACCTGATCCAGAACCGGATGTTGCTTATCCAGGATTTTCAACAACATTATCAGTTGATGAAGATGAAAAATACATAAGTGGTTTAACTGTATCAGATTATGTACAAGATGTGCTTGATAAGATTGATAATTATAATGGTGCTTATTCCAAGATACTTAATAAGAATGGCAATGAGAAAGATGGATTAGTTAGTACTGGCGATATCCTTATAACATATAATTCTTCTGGCGAAGAGGTCAGCAGATATGAGATTGTTATATATGGGGATGTCAATGGCGACGGAGAGATTGATTTGTTTGATTTTGCACAGATAAAGAGATCTATATTAGGTATAGCAGACCCGTCAGGAGTATATTGGAAGGCGGCCGACTGTAACAGAGACGGAGAACTTGATTTGTTTGATTTTGCAAAGGTTAAGAGATATATTCTTGGAATAGGAAGCATTAATCAATAATTATTGTTTGAAAGGATGACTATGAATAAGATAAAAAAATTACTTGCTTTTATAGGTGTACTGGCAATGTGCATTGCATTGATTCCTGTGTATTATGCTAAGGCTGACGAGCAGGCTTCTATATCTATAAGTTCAGCAAGCGGAACAGTTGGAAGTACGATAACGGTAACGGTTATTATATCTGCATCTGATGTTATTGATGCAGCCTCTGTTCCAGTGTCATATGATAATTCAATTATAAAACCTGTAGGTGCAGGTGATAGTGGTGTTGTATCATTTGCACTTCTTGATGCATCAGCATATGGCTCAAATGAATCTATATCTATGCAGTTTGAAGTTATTGCAGCAGGAACAACGACGCTTAGTGTTGCAGGTGATGCAAAGATATCTGTTAATGGTGAACGTGCAACAGTCAGCAGTTCCTCATCAGGAAAGGTAACTGGTCGTGCTCCAGCCAGCTATTCCTCAGACAACACATTAAAGTCCCTGCAGATAAGTCCGGGAACGCTTTCACCAGCATTTTCACCAGACAGGACAACATACAATGCAACTGTTGATGCTGATGTTACAGAGCTTGTTGTAAGTGCTGCCGCTAATGACAGTGCTGCCAAGATAAGCATAAGCGGTAGAAGAATGGACCCGGGAAGTAATACAACAACAATTACTGTTACTGCGGAAGATGGTTCAGTTAAGAAATATATAATATATACAACAAGACTTGAGGATGGTCAGGAAGCAACAACAGAGGCTGAGTCAAAGGCAGAAGAGGTTACTGAGACATCAACCCAGACTGTTAATGACGATGGAACAGTTACAATAGATGGAAAGAAATATTCGGTTGTAAAGGATTATTCAGGAATCACAATTCCAGATGGATATCAGGAGATTGACTATGATTATAATGGTCAGAAGATAAATGCGGTTAAAGGCATAAAGACAGGTCTTATCCTTATGTATCTTGAAAGTGAAGATGGAAAAGGCGGGTTCTACATCTATGATGAGACTGCGAAAACATTTTCACCATACAATACTGTTGCTGAACCAGAGATAACATATGTTGTTCTGCCTATAACGAACTCGTTAGAGAAACCGGCTGGCTATGCTCTTACCAAGTTTACCATGAACGGTAAAGAGGTACAGGTGCTTATGGATGCCGACAGACAGTACTGCCTGTTCTACGGAGTAAGCTCACTTGGCGAGAAAGGCTGGTTCAGATACAGAGTAAGTGATGGAACTATACAGGCATATTCTGTTGTTAAGACAACAAATGCTGATACAGTTGTCAAAGCTGATAATAATAAGACATTTGGCGGTAACAGGTTCTGGCTTACAATAATTACAATACTTGGCGTGATAATCGTAGCGTTTCACAATTATACTGGCTGCTAAGCTTTCTAAGGTTAAGAAGGTATTTAATATGGCTTCTAAAGACGGAGTTGACCTTGATGAGTATACCGAGAAAGAGATAGAAGAGTATGATGAAGACAGTGAGGATGACGAGGACGCTGGTTTCGATGCGGATACTGGTTTTGACGAAGATGATTCACTATACAAATCTTACGGTGATGATAAATCCGGCAAGAATGATGTTGAAGAATTAAAGTTGTTTGATATTGATGACGAAGATAAGTAAATAAATGCTTAATGCCCTGATGGTTATAGAATGGATTTCTATAATATATCAGGGCATTTGTCACATAGGGTTGATTTTTTCGGACAATCGTAAGATACTTGATAACATGATAGAACATATGTTGTGATGAGGAATAAGCCATGCCGAAGAAGAAATCTTCCAATGAACCAATAGAATATATAGACAGCTGGGCTTTCGATGAAGCGAAGGAAAAGATAATCGGCAAGAGCCACAATGACAAGGGGATAGGCACTTTATCGGAAAAGACACTGCATGCAGTACTTAAAATGTATTATGAGCCCGATGAGGATAATCATGAGGTTGCAATAGACGGTTACTATGCGGATATATATAATGAGCATGGGATAATTGAGATTCAGACAAGACAGCTTAATAAGTTAAGGGATAAGCTGTCGGTATTCTTAAATGAATATCAGGTAAGAGTTGTGTACCCTATGCCTTATGAGAAGTATTTAAGCTGGATAGAGCCGGAGACTGGGGATATTACTTCAAGAAGAAAGTCTCCGAAGCGGTGTTCCATGTATGACGCGATGTTTGAGCTGTATAAGATTAAAGCATTTTTAAAAAATCCAAATCTTAAGGTTACATTGCTGCTGATTGATATAGAAGAATATAAGCTTCTTAATGGCTGGAGTTACGATAAGAAGCGCGGGAGTGTGCGCTATGACAGGATTCCGGTGGGGATAAGAAAGGTTATAGAGCTGGACTGCCCGCAGGATTATATGCAGTTTGTACCAGAAGGGCTTGAGAATGGCTTTACTTCAGCGGATTTTGCAAATGCAGCGCATATTGACAGGCAGACTGCTGCCAGCGTACTTGCAATGCTTAATTACATGGAACAGGTGAAAAGAGTCGGAAAGACAGGCAATGCCTATATATACGATATTGAAGAACATTATTGAATGGAGATAGTATGTACTCTGTAAATGGAAACTGCTTTCGAATATCTGTAAGAAATCTTGTGGAATTCATGTGTGCAGAAGGTGATATTGACAACAGGAATACCGGCAGCAATGATGTGAAAATCATGCAGGAGGGTGCAAGGATTCACAGGAAAATCCAGCACAGCATGGGCACTATGTATCATGCCGAAGTGCCTTTAAAGATTGAGATACCGCTTGTATCTGACTTAGGGATTGAGTATGTATTACAGGTTGAAGGCAGGGCTGACGGTATTATTGCAGATATTAATTATGATGAGGATGGCAATAAAGAGCCGGAGAGCGATGTAATAATTGATGAGATAAAGACTATGCAGACAGATGTTTCCCTGCTGAAAGAACCGGTCTATGTGCATAAGGCGCAGGCACTGGTGTATGGCTATATATATGCAAGCCAGAAGAAACTGCCAAAGATTGGAATTCAGATGACTTACGTTACACCAGAGCCTGAGACAATCAACAAGTTTCTGGAAGAGTACACATTTGAACGTATTGAAGAGTGGTTTAATAAGCTGATTACAGGCTTTAAGAGATGGACTGATTATACATTTGATGAAAGACTAAAAAGGACGGAATCAATAAGAGAACTTAAGTTTCCTTATGAATACAGGGAGGGACAGAAGAATCTGTGCGTGAGTGTATACAGGGCTATTGAAGATAATGCCAATCTATATATTCAGGCACCTACAGGTGTCGGAAAGACGTTGTCTACTGTGTTCCCGGCTGTGCAGGCGTTAGGACAGCAGATGGCAGACAAGATATTTTACCTGACATCCAAGACGATAACGAGAACTGTTGCAGAGGATACTTATGCTATTCTGAGGGATAGCGGGCTTCATATGAGAACTGTTACTCTTACAGCGAAGGACAAAATATGTCCACTTGATGAGCGTAACTGTAACCCTGTTGCATGTCCGTATGCCAAGGGACATTTTGACAGGATTAATGATGCTGTGTATGACATAATAACGAGCCAGATGGTTATTGTAAGGGATAATGTCATGGAATATGCCAACAGGCATAAGGTCTGCCCGTTTGAGATGTCACTTGATGTTTCGTACTGGTGTGATGGAATTATATGTGATTATAATTATGTATTTGACCCGGATGCGTCGCTTAAGCGGTATTTTGGCAATGGTGCGAAGGGTGATTATGTGTTTCTTGTGGATGAAGCACATAACCTTGTGGACAGAGCAAGAGAAATGTACAGCGCAGTGTTGAAAAAAGAAGATTTTCTTGCGGCTAAGAAGCTTGTCAAGGAGATGGACAAGCGACTTGCAGGTGCACTTGACAGATGTAACAAGCAGTTGCTTGAATATAAAAGACAGTGTGATACATTCCAGGTTGTGAGCGGTCTTGGCACATTTCCAGCCAGCCTTGAACGTGTCATGGGACTTATGCAGAAGTTCATGGAGAGACATAAGGGCGAGCCAGTGACTAACGAGCTTTTGGAGTTTTTCTTTGTGGTGAGACATTTTCTTAATATGTATGATTGTGCTGATGAAAAATATGTCTACTATAATGAGCATGATAACGATGGAAACTTTCTTGTACATCTGTACTGCGTTGACCCGTCTGGCAACATAAGTGAGAGACTTTCACAGGGCAGAAGTACGGTATTCTTCTCAGCAACACTGCTTCCGGTGAATTATTTTAAGGAAATGCTTTCTGGTGATGTGTCAGAAAGGGCGGTTTATGCACATTCGTCTTTTGAACCTGATAATAAGAGAATTGTCGTGGCCACTGATGTGACAAGCCGTTATACAAGAAGAAATGTAAGGGAATATGCCAAGGTACACGATTATATTATGCATATGATTTCTGGCAGAAGCGGCAGATATATGGTGTTCTTTCCGTCATATTCTTACATGGAGAGTGTTCTTGAGTGCTTCAGGTGGAAAAGTGGTGTTAATGTGACCGAATGTGGTGGAGAAGATACATTTTTACCAGAAAGCTGTGTGAATGTGCTTGTGCAGGGAAGGTTTATGAAGGAGGCTGACAAGGAAAATTTCTTATCAGCATTTTACGAGGAACTTCCAGAAGGGGCTTCGCTTGCAGGCTTCTGTGTGCTTGGAGGAATATTTTCCGAAGGAATTGACTTAAAGGATGAGAGCCTTATAGGTGCTGTTATTGTCGGAACTGGGATTCCGATGGTGTGCAGGGAGCGTAACATTTTAAGGGATTATTTTGATGAGTTTGGCAAAAATGGATATTCTTATGCTTATGTTATTCCGGGAATGAATAAGGTGCTTCAGGCAGCAGGAAGGGTTATAAGGACGGATACGGATAAGGGTGTGATTGCGCTTCTGGATGACAGATTCATGACTGGTGAATATGAGAGCATGTATCCTAGGGAGTGGAACAGGATATATCCGGTGACACTTGGCAATGCAGACAGATGTATACGCGATTTCTGGAACGAACAAGACTTGTAGACACATTTCAGGTGTGATAAAATTCAGATAGATATTAATAAGGTCCGGATATTGATAATCCGGGGAATAATGGGAGAATGATATGATAGAAGAAGTTGTTTCTGTTGAGCTTCCGGTTCATGAAAGACTGGTAGTCAGGAAGAACAGACTTATGAATAAAGATGAGAATCACAGCACACCAAGAATATCAATTGTTACAGGTACTCATGGCGATGAGCTTGATGGTCAGCTTATATGTTATGAGATTATAAGAAGAATTGAGAGAGAAAAGGATAAGCTTAAAGGAATTGTTGACATTTATCCTGATATTAACCCTCTTGGTATTGATACAGGTTCAAGAGGAATTCCTATGTTTGATCTTGATATGAATAGGGTTTTCCCTGGTGATAATAATGGCGCTATGGCTGAATATGTGGCAGCAGGCATTATTGAAGATATTATTGGAAGTGATCTGTGTATTGATATCCATTCAAGTAATATATTTGTAAATGAGATGCCACAGGTAAGAATTAATGATGATACGCAGGAAAAGCTGCTTCCATATGCGAAGATGATGAATGCACAGTTTGTATGGATATATTCATCTATTACTGTACTTGATGCAACTCTTGCATACAGTCTTAATCATCTTGGTGTGCCTACTCTTGTTACAGAGATGGGAGTTGGGAACAGAATTACACCTAAGTACTGCAGGGATATTGTTGATGGTATATTTAACCTTATGTCGCATATGGGAATATGGGATGATGAGCCAAAGGATGTTAATGACCCTATTATCTCTACAGAAGGTGAAGTTACATTTCTTACTGCTAAGGAAAGCGGAATATTCGTATCAGCAGTTGATTCTATGGGAAGGATTGGAATTGGAACGCATATAGGAGATATTATCGAACCTATTGAGGGAAGGATAATCCAGAGAATTGAATCACCTACAGATGGAATTATATTTACATTAAGAGAGAATCCGGTAGTGCATAAGGGGGCTCTTATAGCAAGAGTTTATGGTGGCAGATAATGAAGAAAGAGATTATTTATTCGTTAAAGGGTATATATAGAGAAGATTATCAGATAGAAGGCTATAGATTCGGAGGTGGTGAGAAGTCGGCATGTATTGTTGGTGCATTAAGAG
>ENA-OPWY01001073-OPWY01001073.1-human-gut-metagenome-genome-assembly--contig:-NODE-1073-length-12116-cov-1.681701_pt1 | contig 12116 bp, 15 predicted proteins | sample MGYA00241515_ERZ502022 | MGnify/ENA primary metagenome ERZ502022 (study PRJEB25962, sample SAMEA2043045) | human gut metagenome | biome: human gut; feature: human-associated habitat; material: faeces...
TTCAGCAGTTTTTTTGCTTTTGTCAACAGGTCCCTTATTGTACCTTATCCTCACGAGAGTCCCGGAAGAATCCGTTATGACTCAGTCTGTAAAACAGCAGCCAAAATTGTCAATATTGTAAAAGTAGAACATACACTACCCTTGCGGGATGGTGTATGTTCTACTAATGCACAGATAAGGGATGGCAGCAGCTATTTAGTAATACGAAAATCCGGAACTACAGTTACTCCTCACCTATATTCACTTGAATGATTTTTCTGGTAGGATAATTTGTCACTTGCAGCCAGATACTGCTTTGCTCTAAACCATTCCATTCAGAGGACGTGAATCGATATCTATACAGATCAAATGGCAGCAAAATATCACATGAGGCGCCATCCTGTAACCGAATTCCGGTAGCACCGTCCAATATAGGATTAACCACGCCCAAGAGATCCCAATCCATATTCATGAGCATATCCGTGGTGTATAATGATAGTTCCGTTAAAGGGAATCCTTCTGCGGAACTATTCTGCTGAGAAACAGTAACGCTAACCAACGCAATCTTATCGGGAATTCGACTTCGATCGGTTCCGTCATACTGCAAGGCGGAAGTATAGGCACGATAATCTACAATTTCAAAACGGTTGACCTGAAGCATATAGCCTTCAGCCGCCAAATTATACCCTACAAAATCCGGCGCAATAGGAACGATTTCTCCAACGGAGTATGTCTTCTCTGTATTGGCAGACCATCGTTGACGATAATCCTGATTAATTGCTTTATAGCGGATTATCCAAACAAAGAGCACTACTGCCGCAACGGAGAAAATCAGCCAGAATTTCTTTTTGCCTTTCATTTGCCTATCACCGATGTTACCCTTCCCGCTTGTATTTGAATAACAACATCCGATACACTCTGCACAAAGTCAGCATCATGACACGCAACGACCACTAATGCACCGCACTGACATTCTTTACGGATCAACTGTGCGATCATAGCAACGCCCTGCTCATCCAGTGCATTTGTTGGTTCATCCAAAATCAGCAGATCGGGCTTTTCCATCAAGGCCGCAGCAATACCCAGGCGTTGCTTCATGCCTAATGAATATTTTTTGAAAGTCCGTTTATCATTCGGGTCCAGGCCAACCGCCTGCAGGGTGTTATGGATGTCGGAAGCCGAAATCAGCTGTTTTAGACCGGCAAGCAGCTCCAGATTTTTTTGCCCGGTATACTCGTCAATAAATGCGGGACTCTCGATCATCACTCCCACAGATTCAGGGAAATCCAAATCCTTCCCCAGGCGGCGATCATTTACTGAAACACTGCCCTCTGTTGCATAGATCAACCCACACATCAGACGTAAAAGCATCGTTTTACCCGATCCATTTTCCCCTTGCAATCCGTAGACTTTTCCGCTTTCAAAATTCAAACTGATGTCTTGCAGCACGACCGCTCCGTGAATGGTTTTTGTGACATGATCCACCACAACATTCATCGTATCACCGTCCTATTTTTCAAGAGATATGAGGTCTTTTCTTTGTATCAGTAAATATCCTGCGCCTATTGATAAGAGCAACAGTAGCAGTGTAAACACCAGTTCTTTACGATAACTCAATCCATTTGCATCAAAAAGCTGGTATCGCATCACCATCGCTCCGTTGCCGACCAACCATTCAATAGGGAAATATGCGGCAGCAATATATGTGACAAAGCATATTAGAAAGCTAATGGCCGGACGGACGACAAGGTTTAAGAGTGTTTGCAGCATACATACGGCCGTAAGAGTCACAAACGGAAGTATCAGAGCATATAGGATAACGCTTGCCGGCGTGAGTGAAATTGTCTCTCCACACAAGACCTCCGAAAACAAGAATGCGGTGATTTCGGGCGTGTTGTTCAGGCCGAAGGTAACGGGTGTTAGAATCGCTGTGCCTATTATGGCAATCATTTCACAGGCAAAGTATAAAGTACAGCTTGCTATGCACCATATACACTTAGACAGCCACCATTTCACACGCGATGTGCGTAGGAAAACTTGCTGACCTTGTACACTGATACCTTGCGCAGGATATGCTGCTGTTATATACAGGCAAAAGCCGCACACAATCAGCCATTTGATGGGAATCGACACCTTTTCTTCCATAGAGCCGTGTTGCATGATTGCCATGCCACGAAATAGACACAGCATATAGTCGCCAATTGAACCCCGGCTTGAAATGGATTCCACATGGCAATAGAATTGCACAGAGCGATATACTGCGAATAAGCGCATGGAAAAGAGGAGAGTGGCAATCAGATAGTTTCTCCTTTGCAATCCCTGCCGCAGATCATAGCGCAACAGCCTATAAAACCTCATGTCTGTATTTCCTATATATCCCCGTAAGAACAGATACGAATGTCAAAAGAATAAGTTCCACAAGTACGATCCATGTGGGGCTTGGATTTGTACTTGCCAAATTGCACAGCCTTAAAGGCGAGAGCTCTATATACCAGTTCATTGCGTCGGCAAGCATGGGGGTAACGAAATCAAGTAATAGGAACAGCAGAAGCGGAGTTGCTATCACAAAGAATCGGTGTTTTACCTTATGCCCGACGATAATGCACAGACTGGCAGCAACGCCGCCCCAGAAAAACTCAATAACACACCAGATAATTGCATGCAGCCAAGGGTGAGTATAGTATAGCTTCGCCAAAAAGGCTGTGCCCGAACAGAATCCTGTAATAGGCAGCGTGACCCGAGGAATACAGGCGGGACATATCATCGCAGATGCAAACAGATCTGCAGTTACCGGCAACGCAATAGCAATGCCGCCACTAACAAATACAGCCGCCATTTTGGCTGTTAGGTATTGAGAATACGGAACTCTGGTAAGAATATTATTTGTCATATGAGACCTGTTGTCCTCATACAATGACCACCCATAAGGCATAGCAGCCAAGAATGGCCAAACGGCATAGAAGACTACAGCCCCGACGGTGACTCCGTTGACGCCGATCCAATTGACAAATAAGCTGCACCCATCATATCCGCCCGGGGAATGTGCATAGGATGCGCCTAAGTCACTGACGGTAATTGCAGTTTGAACCAAATCAGCTATGACAAGAATAAAACCGATCAGCAATGCACTGCGCATCATTTTGTTGTGAAATGCTTTCCACATTTCGGTTCTAATACAGTTCCCCATTATGTTATTCCTCCGCTAATGTTTACTGCTCCATCTCGGCTTGTATTGAAGTGTTGCATGGATGGTTTTTCCAGGCTTGGCGATAGACACCCTGCATGTAGCTGTTGTTCCATTGATGGTGATTGAAGCCGACGGCGTAGCTGCTTGTACGGATGTAGCTTGCGCTGTCGCGGAGCAGGATAACAACAGGATCAATGCAAGGATGAGAGAAATCGTCTTTTTTTTCATAAATACACCCCCTTTCTCTATTCTTCTAAGCATTAGAACGGAGAAAGGGGGTGCTTTTTGGACACCATAATTACATGATTTTATTATTTTGTAGGAATCGACAAAATAAGGGATTGCGCTATGTGCACTATGTCCTCGTTGCTGATATTTCCCTGTATATTAAACACAACCTGATTCGCTTCGTCCACCCATATTAAAGCTTTTTCTGGTGAAGTTTCATTGCCAATGTATAAATCTGCTGGAATTCCGTTGATATCGACTTTGACTACTTCGCTATACTCCTGTGCTGTTGTGCTCATGCTGGTATGCTGCATCAAGGTATATTCAACAGAAAACATTTTTTCTCCGGTATCGTTGGCATATACGCGAAGACAATAATCGCTATCTTGATAGTTATCTACCAGCGAAAATCCGTCCGGTATCCACGACGGCTCATAACAGATGTGATCTATTTCATTATCTTCGCTATTGAAAAGATAGATCGTTATGCTCTCGTAGATTTCTTTTATCCATTGGAAGGCGCGCTCTCTTGCCTGTATATCAACTGTCAGCCATGTGCTGACAGACAGAATCGTCACAATTAATATTACCGCAGCCCGCTGCCATATTTTATGCGCAACAACCCTACGCTTGCTTTTTTTTCGTAATATCTCCATGCTATGTTCAAAATCATCGGAAAATACATGTTCGCATTCACTGGGAGACGGGAATGAAGTAAGCATGGACTCTGCTACACGCTTTGCCGCGTTGGCCAGTTCCTGTTCTGACCATGCCATGTTTGACATTTTACGCATCTCCTTTCAAATGTTTTTGCAAAGCGGCCTTGGCTCTCCAAAGCTGCTTTTGTGCGGTATCCTTTTTTATATGCAGCATAGATGATATTTCTCGTACAGAGTATCCATTATAATAGCGCAGCAATAGGATATCACGATAGGCAGCCGGTAATCGTGCCATAGCATCGGCCAAACCATGATCACCAGGCAATGGGATTTCGATGCCATAGGTACTCTCCCAAAATTCCATATCTACCAGTTTTGATCGGCTGCGAATGATATCTATTGCTTTCCGTTCTGTAATAATAACGATATAAGCTCTGGTTTTTGGACATTTGACATCCGATATTTTTTTCAGATTCTCAATAAGGGATAGAAACGCCTGATGTACTGCATCCTCGGCATCAAATTCATTCTTCAGAATTTTCATGGCAACATGGAACATCAAGCCCTTGTACATTATGTAAAGCTGTTCAAACTTGGATTTATCTTCGTCGCTTTCTATCATCTGTAAGTAGATAATCAACGAAATTCCCTCCTACAATAATGATGTCATTATATGTCGTTAATTATATCATCACACGATGTAGAAGACAAGAAGCAGCTTGCCGCCAGGCACCGGGAGCTGAGCAAGGTGAAGAATCGTATTGCTGAGATTGACACATTGCTCAGGAGTCAGTAACTGGTACTGGATGACAGTTACAAATTACAGTAGCTAATAAAGGCTAAAGGATCGTTCCGACGAGAAGGAAGCGAAAGACGGCATGTCCGCCGAGGATGCGGCATACGAGAGAAAAGTGAGGATAGGCAATACCCTCCGAGCTCTTTTCCCGATACTTGCATTTGTGCTTTTCGGGGTGCTCATCATGCTTCTCCAGGGCGGAAGATTCTGATCATAGGAGCTATTGTTTGTTCTTTCTCTGTCTTAATACCTCCGATAGAGTGAGTCCTTCTGGATGCGCCATGATGACACTACCCTCGTGACAACTCGAGAGCGCACCTTCCCCTTGGTGGGAGGTGCGCTCTGTCTGCGTTCATTTGATGCGATACAGGCTGCTGGTCAAGCTACCATTGGGACGACGGCGATGGGTGCACTCTAAGAATCCGTGATGCGTCAAGTCCGCCAAGGCCCGCTGCACGGTGCGGCGGGACAGCTTCAAGTCCTCCGCGATCCTGCGGACGCTGGGCCAGCAGGTGCCGTCGGCGTTAGAGCGGTCCTTGAGGTACATATAGACCGTCTTGGCCCGATGAGATAATTCCTGATCCGCATAGATGCTTCCAAAGTAGCTCATGTCTTTGCATCCTCATTGTAAAGTCCCATTGCCGAATAAGGACTTCTCCTATGGTAATAGAAACGGATGCGGACGAGGCCAATTATGGCAATAACGAAAAAGATGTATCTGTACATGCGAAATGCGCAATTTCTCTGAGCTCCGGAAATGGTGGTACAGTGCGAGGAACGGGCAGTTATAGCTACGGCTCTACAGTAACTATTTCTGCGATTCCCAATGAGGGCTATATGTTTGAGGGTTGGTATGAAAATGGAAGATGCCTTGATAATATTTCTGATGATTATACCTTCACCGCCTTCACGAACCGCACAATAGAAGCAAAGTTTGTCCCTAATGATTTGACGATTTCTAATGTCGAAGTAATTGGTGACAAAGAGCCAGAGGAGACGTTGATTTTTTCGGCTAAGGCGGAAGGCGGATGTCGACCGTATGTATGGGAGTATACTATTTACAAAGGTGATACTCTATACTATACTCTAAGTGGTTCAACATTCGACTATCTTGAGTGGTCGCCAACAGAGACAGGAAACTATACCATTGTTGTCTGCGTTATAGATAAAACTGGGTTTAAGGCAACATACTCGAAACAGTTTTCTATTATTTGAATCAATCACAGGGAAGTGGCATTAGCCACTTCCCTGTGATATAACAAATCGCTATGGATTCAATATGGAGAATAAGATGAAAGAAAGAAACTGGAAGTATAAAATCACCGGTAACTGGTTTGGACCTATGGTGATTGCAATCACGACGGCGGTCTCCGGAGGATTCACATTCTGGCTTTACACTGCACACGATGGTGCCTTTGTTGGACTCGGCGGCCTAACAGCCTTTTTTGCTATCATCTGCGTCCGCATACGGTGCAATGTCTTTCAAGTTGCTTGTGGATAAAGACGGCTTTTATTTTCGGACCAAACCCGGCAACGGGCGGTACTACCGCTACAGCGAGATTTGCAACATGTGGCTCAGCTCCGGCAGAGAGACGGACACACAGGAAGCAACCTACTGCAACTTTGAAACGATAGAGGGAAAGCGGTCGAGATTTCTCGTACTTGACCCCCACCTTGATGCGGTGGATTATATGATTGAACGGGTTGAGGCCGTGGGAAGCAGACGTGGGGATGACGACTTCGACCGCGAGATCGTCATTACCGGGAAGACGGAGAGTGTGGTTATCATAATCCTTGTGATTTTTGGTTTTCCCATACTTTACTTGTTGCTTTTTGGATGGACCACCATGCCGCTGATTTTCCGCATGATTCCGGTCGCCATTTTGCTGTTTTCAATTGTGCGGGCTTTTTCTCACGGACTGTTTTATATGCTAAAGATTCAAAAGGACGGCTTTTATTGCCGCACCAATCCCTTAAATGGGCGGTACTACCGCTACAGCGACATTCTGGACTGCTGTCTGGTCGAGTCACAGCGGAACATGCGCAGAAGCGCAACGCGTTACGGTTACTACATGAAATTCACCGACTGCGAAAACCAAACACACAGGGTTCCTTATAACAAATCGTTGTACGAAGGGGAAATCGACGAACTGGTCGCCAGGATCAAGAGGGCAAAAGAAGATGAAGCATGAATCGGCTGTTCAGGCCGTGAAAGAACTGATGCGGAAGGACTCAGTTTTTCGGTCTGTAATACAGGGCTGGGGCGTTGCGACGCTGCTTATCGGCCTCTTTATGTTTTATATGGGGGCCAATACTTATATTCAATCATACAAGCAGACGGATTGGGTATTCGGCAGCGCATACATTACGGATATTTCCGAGTTGAACAGAAGCAAAGTTGGCAGGGGTGGCATCAACTATTCGATGACCTACGAATATGAAGTGGATGGAACGCATTATACAGGTAAATATGGCCCCCTGGCAAACTCTATCGAGGTGGGCAGGTCCATCCGCATCAAATACGATCCGAGCGCCCCGGAAAACTCCACCGGCTTTCTGGCGCCGAGTGGCAATGATCTTGCCCTGGTGATCATAGGAACGATTCTTGCCGTGCCTGGATTTTTCATGTCGGGCATCCTCGGCCTTCTGCGGAGGCTTCTGCGGGGACTGCATCGAAGCGAGATTCCAGACTACGCACCGCCGGAAGAGAAACGCACTGCGCCCCCCAAAGCCCCCGCGCCCTCCGCCTGCGATATAGTTATGGGGGTACGCAATATCCTCCGAACCCTTGCGCCGATACTCATATTCCTGCTTTTCGGATTTATCCTCATGCTCATCCAAAACGCAATATCCTAATCACAGGAACCATGTGAATTACATTGAATGTTGCCCGCAGAAAAGATCGTGTAATTGCAAGGTTAAATATAAGCTCAAAAGTCAGGCGCTTATAAAGGGCCGCCATCTTAAGAGGCCGTTTCTCACGACTTTCGGGACACTCACGCATAGCAGTTTTTTCGGCCCAAACTGGTGGCGTTGTCAAGATTTATACGCAAAAAGGATTTTATGTTCAGGCTGAAAGAAATTTACCGAGTTTTCCTCCAGATATTGCATAGACCATATCCTTCCTTGTTGGCATCACCGATTTTTTATAAGACATGTTGCTTGTTCTTTTCTCTGTCTTAATATCCTCCGATAGAGTGCTCTTTTCCATGCCATAGGCTTTATATCCCCCGGCAAAGCGGGGGGTCCTCTTTTGCGGCCAAAAGGCATCCCGGTCACTGGATTACGCAGTGACCGGGATGTTTAATACATTTTATCCGAATGTCTTCATTTTATTTTCAATAGCGTTCACTCCGACCATCGTGTTTGTTGATGCAAGACTCTGCAATTTAGCCACATTAGTCCTCGAAACCATCGGTTTTACTGTAACAACTCCCTCATTGACTCCAATCACTTTTCCCCGTGCAATTGTATCAGTAATCCTAACGCCAGATAAGCTATTTGTTTTTCTTACCATTTCAACCTTCGCTCTCGACGGAATTGTAACAACTAAGCTATCCCCAACTTTTGGAGTTTTACTAATATCCCCAATTCTAATCACAAACTTATCATTAGAGGCCGAAACAATTTTTGCTTGCAATTTTTTTCTTTTTTCCATCATATTTTATATCAATGTACAGACGCCTACCAATGAGCCGGCTTGCTCTGGATCGCGGATATGAGACGGGCGCTGTTCACCGAGGGCTGGAGCTTCTGGGCATTATCGGATATATCCCCGCAATTCAGTTCTCCAATCCACCTGAGAAATATGGATTCTCCTACGATCCACAGCTCGACGCATTCATCTGTCCGAAAGGAGTTCCTCTTACATATCACAGGCTAAATTGCAGCAAATCGACGGGCAAATATCTGCGTTGCTACCAGGTCGAGGGCGATGCCTGTATGCGCTGTCCAAAACGACCGAGCTGTTTTGACAAGGCTGGAATTCGGCGCAGAGTGCTGGCCAGCAGTTGCTATCCGGCATTTTTCAGAGGGCACCAGCGCGTGGGAACTCCAGAATACCTGGCCATGATGCGGCTTCGTAAAATCTGGGCCGAGGGCAGCTTCTCCGTCTTGAAACGGGAACACTGTATTTCAAGGATTCGAAAAAGGGGCATTCTTGCAGCTACGGAAGAATGCCTCCTTGCCGCCATGGCCCTAAACCTCAAGAGGATGGTAAATGCCATCTTTCGCTATCCCCAAATTTACTGTTCTGCTGGGACCACTGTGGGTTTCAGCAGTTTTTTTGCTTTTGTCAACAGGTCCCTTATTGTACCTTATCTCTGAGTTTGTCAGAGTTGTGGTCGGACGGACAGGTGTGCAGATTGCGGCACTGGAGGAGGTCACTTACCGCAACGGCTGGATCAATAAGGAGCAACTACTGCTGGCAGCTGATACTTACGGAAAATCTCCCTACGGGCAGCACCTACGGAATGTGGCAGAGGGCAAATATTAAGGAGGAACGACTATGACCATCATCGTCACCGGCGGCGCCGGTTTTATCGGCAGCAACTTCATTTTCTATATGCTGGACAAGCACCCGGAGGATCGTATTGTCTGCGTGGACAAGCTGACCTATGCCGGCAACCTGTCCACGCTGGAGAGCGTCATGGACAAGCCCAATTTCCGCTTCGTGAAGGCGGACATCTGTGACCGCAAGGCCATCTATGCTCTGTTTGAGGAGGAGCATCCCGACGTGGTGGTGAACTTCGCCGCCGAGAGCCACGTGGATCGTTCCATCGAGAACCCGGAAGTCTTCTTGCAGACCAACATTCTGGGTACGCAGGTCATGCTGGACGCCTGTCGGAAATACGGCATTCAGCGTTACCATCAGGTGTCCACCGACGAGGTGTACGGAGATCTGCCGCTGGACCGTCCCGACCTGTTCTTCACCGAGGAGACGCCCATCCACACCTCCAGCCCGTACAGCAGCTCCAAGGCCGGCGCTGACCTGCTGGTGCTGGCGTATCACCGCACCTACGGCCTGCCCGTCACGGTGAGCCGCTGCTCCAACAACTACGGCCCGTATCACTTCCCGGAGAAGCTGATCCCGCTGATGATCGCCAACGCGCTGAACGACAAGCCACTGCCGGTGTACGGCGAGGGGCTGAATGTCCGCGACTGGCTGTATGTGGAGGATCACTGCAAGGCCATCGACCTCATCATCCGCAACGGACGGGTGGGCGAGGTGTACAACATCGGCGGCCACAATGAAATGCGGAACATCGACATCGTGCGGCTGATCTGCCAGAAACTGGGCAAGCCGGAGAGCCTCATCACCTACGTCACCGACCGCAAGGGACACGATATGCGCTATGCCATCGACCCCACGAAGATCCACAACGAGCTGGGCTGGCTGCCGGAGACGAAGTTCGCCGATGGCATCGACAAGACCATCGACTGGTATCTGACCCATCGCGACTGGTGGGAGAACATCATCAACGGGGAGTACCAGCACTACTATGAACGGATGTATGGGAACAGATAAACCGCTCTTGCTCCGATTCTTGTGAGCGGCAGATGAAACGGCATCCAGAAGTGGAGAATTGTCCCATTCCAGGGCAATTACTTATTCCCCTTTATCGCTATCGCTGCGTTCCTGTAATTCTCCGAACTCAGACAGTACCCGCAGCGGTCGCAGTGTACCATAAATCGCCGCTTCATAGCGCTATTGCAGTGAGAACGTATATGATAGCCGGTATTCCGATATAGGCGATATGATAGTATAATCAAACATAGCCCGACAAGGGGTGGTCTCTATTCTTTGTTTACTGCGCCACCGTTTTTGAGTCGCGAACCTACTTGCAATCGCCGCCGTATCGAGTATACTTATCAGCAACACGATTTACAGGAGATGACAGCATGATTTACTGCGTATCGGACATTCACGGCGAATTGGATAAGTTTGAGCGACTGCTGACGCTGATCCAATTTTCCGAAAATGACCACCTGTATGTTATCGGTGACGCTATCGACCGGTGCGCCATGGGTGTGGACATCCTGCGGCTGGTCATGGATACACCCAACATGACCATGCTGCTGGGCAATCATGAGCAGATGTGCCTCGCCACCCTCGGACTCCATAATAAATTTGGTGCCCGCGAGCTTTGGCGGCAAAACGGCGGCTCGTCCACCTATCGGGAACTGCTCTATCATCGGACGCCCCATGAGCGTAATATGATTTTGCGCTTCGTGGCCGGACTGCCGGACCATCTAGAAATTACCGTTGATGGGCGGAAGTTCCACCTCGTTCACGGTTGCCCTGGCTCTGACCGTGATACGCGCATTTGGGGGCGCATTAAGCCGGAGGATAGAAGTCCTTATCCGAACGTCATCTGCATCGTCGGCCACACGCCGGTCAACTTTCTGACTGGTGTCAGTGACCAGCCGTTTCGGATATGGCATGGCGACGGCATTGTTGACATTGATTGCGGCTGCGGCAATCGCAACGCGGCGCACCGCCGTTTGGCCTGCCTCCGGCTGGATGACATGGCGGAGTTTTATGTTGGGAACGCGGATACGGAGATATGCCGGTGCAAAATGTAGGTATCGTAGGCACTTGTGAAATGCTCGTATCTGTGGTATACTGCATAATAAGAAATGTTCAACGAGGGAGGTGCGAAGCAAATGTCTGACCATGTCTATGCGCAGGACGAAATTTTTGCCGCCGTGCGGCTGCTGCTGAAAAAATATCATGCCGAGCGGGCGATTTTGTTCGGCTCTTATGCGCGGCAGGAAGCGAATGCCGCTTCCGACATTGACCTCATTGTGGTTGGTGGAAGCAGATTCGACCCTACCGACGTTTTCTGTATCGCGGAGGAGCTGCATCGCACCTTAGGAAAGCCCGTGGACGTGTACGAACTGCGGGAGCTCAATGCCAACTCTGCTTTTTATAACACAGTGATGGCGGAAGGGGTGCAGATTGCATAAAGTACAGCGACCAGCAGCGAGTTGCGAAAATGCGAGAGACTACGGAAAAGCTCCTGCGTTATGTGGCAGAAGAAAACATCACGCCGGATAGGATCTTCGCGGAGGAGACCGTTTAATGGACTGTCACAACGCCGCTTTATAACATTGGTGGACATGCCGCCAACCTGACAGAGGACTTTAAGGCGCAGTATCCCGATATTCCGTGGGTGAATGCTCATGTACGGTAGAGAAGCACAAAGCAAAACAAAGACAGCCAGTCCTGCCACTATTCCGAAGTCAGGGGAACGCAATAGAAAAA
>ENA-OPWY01001076-OPWY01001076.1-human-gut-metagenome-genome-assembly--contig:-NODE-1076-length-12100-cov-1.326609_pt1 | contig 12100 bp, 8 predicted proteins | sample MGYA00241515_ERZ502022 | MGnify/ENA primary metagenome ERZ502022 (study PRJEB25962, sample SAMEA2043045) | human gut metagenome | biome: human gut; feature: human-associated habitat; material: faeces...
TAAGCGGCAGGAAAGCGGCAAAGCGGCCAAAAGTGCCGAAAAAACAGTAACGTCAACCATTGAAAGTTCATCAACAATTACTGCATCACATTCAAGCGGATTTTTAAGATTATGAGCAAAGCTCGGCTCTGTAGCGCCGTCCTTATATTCAACCTCAAGAAGTCTGTGAATAGTCTTAGCCTCTTTACCTGTAAGCTCGGTCATTCTTTTAGCGGCTCTGCCCGTAGGTGCGGCAAGCGCAACATCAAGCCCTCTGTTTTCCATAAGAGTTATAATACCCTTAACCGTCGTTGTTTTACCCGTACCGGGGCCGCCTGTTAAAATAAGAAGTCCTTTATTAACGGCAATTTCAATAGCTTCTCTCTGCTTTTCATCAAAAGTGATATTATTAGTCTTTTCAAAAGCGTCAATTTCGGCAGGTGAAATTTCCTTAGGAGCAGGCGGATATTCAATCATAACCTTTATACGCTCGGCAATGCCGGATTCTGCCTCGTAAATTTCAGGCAAAAAGAGAAACGCTTTACCGTCAATATTTTCCTCAACAAGTTGCTTTGCATCAATCGCATTGTCAATCGCAATTTCAGCCTCGTCCTCATTACATTCCAAAAGAAGCATTGCGGGCTTTATAATGCTGTTTCTCGGTAAGCACGTATGACCGTTAAAAAGATTATGCCTGACAATATATGTAACACCGGCTTGGCACCTGCAATCAAAAGGAGGTGCCTGCTGCATATTCATTGCAATCTCGTCTGCCCTTGCAAAATCAATACTGCCGACAAGAGAAACAAGCGCATAAGGATTTTCGTTAACTATATCAAGCGAATCACTTTTGAGTACGCTGTAAATATCATAAGCTTCCTGCTGATTAAATCCAAGCTCTGCAAGACCGTTCATAACGTCTCTTGCGGCAAATTGCATTTTAAAATCCTTGCTTATCCGCTTAGCTTTAGATTTTGAAATTCCTTTAATTTCAGCAAGGCGCTCAGGCTCGTTTTCAATCACATTAAATGTACTTGAACCGAATTTTTCCACTATCTTGGTTGCCGTTGCCTCACCTATACCTTTAATAATACCGCTTGCAAGAAAGCGATGCATACCCGAAGCATCGGCAGGGCGACTGTGGGTCAGGCGAACAGATTTAAACTGCCTGCCAAAGTTTGGATGCATAGTCCACTCACCTTGAAAGACAATTTGTTCCCCGACAGTAATATCGCCCAAAACGCCCACAACGGTAACAAATTCGTCACCGGTTTTAACCTCGATGACAGCGTAGCCGTTAGCCTCGTTTCTGTAAGTAATGCCCTCAACAACACCTGTTAAATTTTCAAGCTCGTCTGCCATAATTTTCTCCGTTATTTAAGCTTAGCGATAGTAACGCCGTTTTCACCCTCGCCATATCGACCGAGTCGGTATTCCGACACATTTGGGTGAGTTTTAAGATAATCGGTAACAGCGCTCCTGAGTGCACCCGTACCCTTACCGTGAATAATTCTTATTTCTTCAATATTATTAAGCACACATCTGTCAATAAAAAGTCCGAGTTCGGATAAAGCTTCATCAACAGTTTCCCCTCTCATATCGATTTCCGTTTTAACATCGGCATCTGCACGGGAAGAAGTGCGATATACATTATGTTGTGTTTTAACAGGCTTTTTCTTTGGCTTATCAAGAATCATAATATCCGAAAGCTTAACACGTGTTTTAAGCAAGCCAGATTTAACAAAAACATTATTATTTTTAAACTCAAGAACCTCACCTTCGCCGATACCTTTTATAACAATTCTGTCACCGGGTACGGGATTGCGTGGCAATTTATAGTCATAATCCCAATTATCAGCAAGCTCATTAGGATTAATAAGGTCGTCCATTTCACCCATTTGTGTCTTGATTGTAGCGGCTTTCCTTCGTAACGAACCAGAAAGGACTGGCTGCTTTTTTTCTTACCACTGTCCCAAAGGTCGGCCTGTTCTTTTTTCAGTTTATCAAGTTCAAGAAGAAATTGACTTGACTTTCGTTCGGCGGCATCAATAAGCTTTTGCGCCTCACGCTTAGCTTTATCAAGTTCACGAGCCTTAAGAGTTTCTATCTTATCCATCTCAGACTGCGCTTTTTCCTCAATTTTTCTTGCCCTTTCGGTCATTTCCTCGGCAACCTTGCGTTCCTCTTCAAGAGCGTGACGTGAGGCTTCAAGTTTTTCAAGAACAGCTTCAAAGTCACGATTATCGGAACCTACAATTGCCTTAGCATTATCAATAACATCTTGAGTCATACCAAGATGTTTCAAAATAGCAAAAGCGTTTGACCTGCCGGGAACACCTATTAAAAGCTTATAGGTCGGGCGGAGCGTTTCAATGTCAAATTCGCAGCAGCCGTTTGTAACACCCGGAGTATCGAGAGCATAAGCTTTAAGTTCGGCATAGTGAGTAGTTGCCGCAATAATTGCTCCCTTTTCTCTAAGCGCTTCAATAATAGATACAGCCAGTGCCGCACCCTCAACCGGGTCAGTACCTGCGCCAAGTTCATCTATTAAAATAAGCGATTTATCATCCGCCTTTTTCATTATATCAATAATATTAACCATATGAGATGAAAAGGTTGAAAGAGATTGCGCAATGCTCTGTTCATCGCCGATATCGACAAGAATATTATTAAACACAGAAACTCTTGACCTATCAGCTACCGGAATAAGAAGCCCGCACATAGTCATCAAAGTTAAAAGACCGAGCGTTTTAAGCGATACGGTTTTACCGCCTGTATTAGGACCGGTGATAACAAGCGTATCGTATTCGTCGCCAAGCGCAATATCAGTTGCAACAACCTTTTTAGGGTCAATAAGCGGATGACGTGCCTTTTTAAGACAGATTATGCCCTCGTTATTAAGAATAGGTTTAGTAGCCTTCATTTTATATGCAAGGTGAGCCTTGGCAAAAATAAGATTAAGCCTTATTGCGCTTTCATACGAATGCTTAATCGACTCGGCGAAATCTCCCGATTCAGCCGAAAGTTCATATAAAATTCGCATTATTTCATCTCGCTCTTTACCTTGGAGCACCTTAATGTCATTATTAGCGTCAACAACAGAGGCAGGTTCAATAAAAACGGTTGCGCCTGTTGACGAGGTATCGTGAACAAGACCGGGAACGTTGCCCCTACATTCAGCCTTAACGGGGACAACAAATCTGCCGTTACGCTGGGTAATAATTGCCTCCTGCAAAAACTGCTGATAATGAGATGAATGAATAAGAGAATCAAGTTTTTCCCTTATTGAGTTTTCTTTTGACCTGATTTTCTTTCTTATGTCAAAAAGAGTATCCGACGCTTTATCGGCAATTTCCTCCTCGCTGACAATGCAGGATAATATTTTAGTTTCAAGATATTTATTGGAGGTTATGCCTTCAAAAAAGAAATCGAGGCTTGTTTTAACCCCGCTTGAATGGTTGCGCCACTCATCAAGAGTTCTTAATGCACGCAAACAATAAGCAATATCCAAAAGTTCCTTAGGGTTAAGCGAACCGCCTGCTGCCGCCCTGTGAAGAGAATTATTTACATTTTTAAGACCCGAAAATGACGGACCGCCAAAGCAGGCAAGAAGTGAAAATGCGTCCTCTGTTTGCTGCAAAAGCATTTCAACCTCTGCCATATCGCCTGCAGGTTTAAGCCCTCTTGCCAAATCCTTAGCGTCATCGCAGGAGCACTCGGCGGCAAGCTTTTCAAGAATCAAGTCAAGTTCAAGTGTTTTATGGTTTTTATTCATAAGTATTTACCTTTTATAATTTAACTGATTTATAAAATTCAAGAGTGGGTAACCGTTTTTGAATACGTGACAAAACGTATTGCTCGCTTATTTTAGAAAGTAATTCAAGATTTTTCTCACTCAGTGAAAAGGAATATATTTTTTTAGGCTCGGTAAGGCAAATAAATCTTACAGCCGTTATAACATTTTTAGGGCAGGCAATTGCGCCGATTTTTTGACAATTTTCGCAATAAATACAGCCCTCAAGCGTATCAAAATACATAATATCGGTTTCGTATGTACCGCAGTTTGCGCAAGCTAATATATTAGGCATATAACCCGAAAGCGACATCAATCTGAATTCAACCACAGATTTAATCTGAATAATCGCCTTTTCTCCTTTGCAAAGAAGATGAAAAGAATTTAAAATCACGCTGAGCATTTCTTCCTCAGGCTGACCTTCATTAGCAAGTTCAAAAGCAAGCTGAGCAAAATACTGCGCAACCGCAAGGCGCTCAATATCCTTTCTCAAATCAAAAAAAACTTCAATAGGATTAGCGCCGTCAACAACATTAGCGTTTTTGCCCTGATAAATTGAAAATTCGCTGTATGCAAAAAGGGAGGTTGAAGCGGCAAGTCTGTTTTTCAGTTGCTTAGCACCTCGTACAAAAGCATTGACAAGCCCATAATCAGCAGTAAGGAGAGTAACTAAACGGTCACTCTCCCCAACTGTTTGCTCTTTTATTACAAGTCCCTTCGTCTTTGCCATTGCGCACTTCCCAATTAATGCCGTAATATTGATTTTCCGTCTGTTTAAATTTTAAATAATCGTCGATTTTACCCGAATTCCAAAAATCATTCCACTCGCTGTTTATCATAAAATATCACCCTTTTTATTTTATACTACGATGATAAATATAAGCGTGTGAAAATTTGGAATTTATTATTTATTGTCTAAACCGAAATTATGAATAAGACCTTCCCTGTTTCTCCAATCTTCTTTAACCTTTACCCAACAGTGAAGATTAACTTTAATTTGAAAAAAACGTTCAAGGTCCTGCCTTGCATAGGTAGAAACTTTTTTAAGCATTGAGCCGTTTTTGCCTATTACCATACCCTTGTGGCTTTCACGCTCACAATAAATTGTTGCATCTATATCAAGGATATCTTTATCGTCACGCTCACGCATTTTTTCAACCGCTACTGCGATACCGTGAGGAATTTCTTTATCCATTAAGCGAAGTATTTTTTCTCTTATAATTTCAGCCGCAAGCACTCTTTCAGGCTGGTCGGTCAAGGTGTCATCAGGGAAAAAGTGAGGCGATTCAAAAGCAAGCTTATCAAGTTCGTCAATAAGCTCGTCAACATGGTCGCCTTCGGTAGCGCTGACAGGAACGACCGCCGTAAAATCATAAAACGAGGTAAGATAAACAATTCTTTTAAAAAGTTCCTCTTTATCGTTTATCATATCAATTTTATTAATAGCAAGAATAACCGGCATTTTTTGCTTTTTAAACATTTCAAGAAGCTGGAGTTCCTGCTCATTAAGCTCACCTCTCGGCTCTGTCAAAAAAAGGCAAGCATCAACACCGCCTACTGTGTCGCCGACTGCTTCGTTCATTTTTTCGCCAAGTTTATTATGCGCTTTATGAAATCCGGGTGTATCTGTAAATACAAGCTGAGTTTCGCCTTTAGTGAGCACGCCCATAATCTTAGTTCTTGTGGTTTGCGGTTTTGATGATACTATTGCAATTTTTTGACCGAGCATTTTATTAAGCAATGATGATTTGCCTACATTCGGCTTGCCTACAATAGCTACAAAAGCTGTTTTTGTCATTATTCGTCTCCCATATAGTAGCTGTTATTTCGCTTCCAGCCTATTTGTGTAAGTACGGTTTCTTCCTTTTCACGCATATGTACCGCCTCAAGACCACCGTTTTCATGGTCATATCCCAAAAGATGAAGCATTGAGTGAACTGTTAAAAATCCGATTTCTCTTTGAAGAGGATGATTATACATTTCAGCCTGCTCAACTGCCTTAGGAACGGAAATAACGATATCGCCCAAAAGCTTAGCGCCTGTATCATGGTTTATATCATATTCTCCGTTTTCACCGAGAGGAAAAGAAAGAACATCTGTTTCTTTATCGATATTGCGATATTGCTTATTAAGTTCTCTTATTTGCTCGTTATCAACAAAGCGAACACTCACTTCTGCCGAGCCTTCAAAATTTTCAAGTTCTAAAACGGCATGACAGCAACGTCTGATTAACATTCTTATTCCCGTTGGAATTTTAACTGCTTTTTGATCATTTGAAATTACTACTTTAACTGCGTCCATTGTTCTTATCCTCCTCGTATTTTTGGTAAGCATTAACTATATCCTGCACAAGCTTATGCCTTACAACATCCTTTTTATCAAATTTGCAAATTGCTATATCGTTGACATTGCGAAGAATGTGCATTACTTTTTTTAATCCTGATTTTTTACCGTCAGGCAAATCTATTTGAGTTATATCACCCGTTATAACCATTTTCGAATTAAAGCCCAAACGGGTTAAAAACATTTTCATTTGCTCAGGCGTGGTGTTTTGCGCTTCATCAAGAATAATAAAACTGTCATCAAGAGTTCTGCCTCTCATATAAGCAAGCGGTGCAACCTCAATCGCACCACGTTCCTGATATCTCTGAAAATTTTCAGCGCCGAGCATATCAAAAAGTGCGTCATAAAGCGGCCTTAAATAAGGGTCAACCTTGCTTTGCAAATCACCGGGCAAAAAGCCAAGCTTCTCGCCTGCCTCAACAGCCGGACGGGTTAAAATAATCCTGTCCACTTCTTTGGCACGAAAAGCCGTAACTGCCATTGCAACGGCAAGATACGTTTTGCCGGTTCCGGCAGGGCCGATACCAAATGTAATTGTATTATTTAATATAGCGTCGCAATACCTTTTTTGACCGAGCGTTTTAGGCTTAATGGGTCTGCCCTTGGACGAAATACAAATCGACCCGCTGCTCATTGACGCTATTTTATCTTCATTGCCCTCATTAACAAGAGTTAAAACATAACGAACATTTTGCTCTGTCAGGCTTTCGCCCTTATTAATCATAGCAAGCATTGAACGCAAGGCTCTTGCCGCTTTATCAACATTTTCGACGTCTCCCATAACTTTCAGTTCAGAGCCACGTGAAATAATTGAAACGTCATATTCATTTTCAATAAGTTTAACATTTTCGTCAAAGCTGCCGAATAGGCTGACTGCCTGTTCCATAGCTTCAAATTCTATAATTTGTTCTGCCATATTTTCGCCTTATTTTTCAACTTCTACTTTTTCAACTTTAATCTTACCGATTCTTCTGTCCTTTACATCCAAAACGGTAAAAACAAGATTATCATATTTAACAGTATGTACCTTTTTATCATCTTCACTCGGCAGATAACCCAAAAGAGTGATAACAAAGCCTGCTATCGTGTCGTAATCGCCGTCTGGGATTTGAATACCGAGCGCTTTTGATACATCGTCAATATCCGCAAAGCCGTCAAAAGTGAATGTACTGTCATTAATCTTAGTTATACTTTGCTCTTCCTCACCGTCATATTCGTCACAAATATTGCCTACTATGCTTTCCAATATATCCTCCATAGTAACAAGACCGGCCGTGCCGCCGTATTCATCAATAACTATTGCGAGCATAACTCTTGCTTCAGTCATTTTGGCAAAAAGCTTGCCGCAAGGCATAGACTCCGGCACAAAGAGCGGCTTTCTTGTATATGACAAAAGCTTTTCGCCATTTGAAATAGGCTTGCCGACAAATTTAAGCAAATCTTTAACATAAAGCACACCGCAGATACGGTCAAGGTCTTCATCATAAACAGGCAGACGTGAATTGCCGTACTCAATAGCAAGTTCCACGGCTTTTTCAATACTCAAATTGCAATCAAGCGCATTTATATCTATTCTGTGGGTCATTATGTCCCCTGCATCCAAATCGTCAAACTCAAAAATATTATTAATCATTTCTCTTTGATTTTTTTCAAGCTGACCTACCTGTTCATCTTCCTCAACAAGCTGTTTAATCTCATCCTCTGTTGAACTTTCTTTTTTAAACAGATTTTTAAAGGCACTGCCCATATAGGCATATTCCCCCTCAAATTTTAAAATAGTTATTTTTAAATCAAAAAATATTATATAATACTTTTTAGCATTTGTAAAGAGCAATATTTTATGATATAATCATTGCATTAAATATATGCGGAGCAGAGCAATGATTGAAAGAATAAAAGAAGAAAACGTTTGGGATTTTTTAAAAAAAGACGGCAAACCCGTTATGATTTACGGAATGGGAAACGGGGCTGAAAAAATAATTTCAACGCTTAACACCTACCAAATCACGGTAAGCGAGATATTTGCAAGCGATGAATTTGTGAGAGGTCATTCATTTTTAGGCTACAAGGTGCTTAAATACAGCGAGGTTTGCGAAAAATACGATGATTTTAACGTAGTTTTGGCATTTGCAACACACCTTGAAAACGTCATCGAAAACATAAAAAAAATCAACAGTGAGCACAAGGTTTTTGCTCCTGATGTTCCCGTTGCAGGCGGCGGACTTTTTACCAGAGAATATGTTAAAGAACACAATGATGATTTTGATTTTGTTTACGAACATTTAGCAGACGAAAAAAGTAAAAAAGACTATATTGACATACTTAATTTCAAGGTGTCGGGCAAGGTGGATTATCTTTTAAATTCATTTTGTGACAAAGAGAGTATTTATAGGAATATATTAAAGTTAAACGATAGTGAATCAATCGTTGATTTAGGGGCTTATGACGGCGATACAATAAGAGAATTTACCGCCTACACAAAGGGAAAATACAACAAAATAATTGCGCTTGAGCCTGATGCAAAAAGCTATAAAAAGTTAATCAAAAACACGGCTGAAATGAAGAATTTGGAGACCTATAATATGGGTGCTTGGAACGAAAAAGATACCCTTATTTTTGCAAAAGAGCAGAGCAGAAATTCGCATATTTCGGCAAGCGGAGTACCCGTAAAAGTAACTGATATCGACTCGTTAATTGACTGCCCTGTTACTATGATAAAAATGGATATTGAAGGCTCGGAAATGAAGGCGCTTGGCGGTGCAAAAAGAATCATAAAAACATATTTGCCAAAGCTTTATGTTTGTGCTTATCACAGAAATGAGGATTTGTTTGCACTTGGGAAAAAAATATTAAGTTTAAATGATAAATACAAGCTTTATTTCAGGCACAGTGTTTACATTCCTGCGTGGGAAAGCAACTTTTATGCCGTAATAAGTTGATAATGTTTTAATTCGATTGACTTAACAATTGTTTTATTATATAATATTCAAAGCGTATTTTTTCAAAGAGTGAGATGAAGCAAATTGACAACTGTATTATATGGTATAATTATTATATTTGCCACTTTTATGGGTGCATATGTAGGTCTTGGCGGAGGAGTAATAATAAAACCGCTTCTTGACCTTATAGGAAAGGACCCTATCAGCATTGTTAATTTTTATTCAGCCTGTGCTGTTTTCAGTATGAGCATAAGCTCTACAATTAAGCATATTAAATCTAAAACGAAAATTGATTTCAAGCTGATTGTTTCATTATCTGTCGGTGCTGTTATAGGCGGAATACTCGGCTCAAGGCTATTTGATTATCTTCTTACATTATTTGACAACAATAAATTAAAAAGCCTTCAAGGCTTAATTTTAGGCATTTTGCTTGTTGCATCCGTTGTCTATATAAATTTAAAAAATGCAAAAAGCTTCAAGGTTAAAAATCCTATTTGCATTGTTCTTGTAGGTCTTGCGCTTGGTTTTATTGCTTCTTTTTTAGGTGTAGGAGGAGGACCGATTAACGTTGCATTTCTTGCTCTTTTCTTCTCAATGACGGTTAAGGAAGCGGCAGTTTACAGCGTAGGCACTATTTTTTTCAGCCAGCTTTCAAAACTTATCACCTTAGGAGTTACTCACACAATACCCGAATTTGACATTGTAACGCTTATTGTTGCAATTATTTGTGCGGTAGTCGGCGGACTTTTAGGTGCTAAAATGAATTTGATACTGGAAAGGGGTATACTGCAAATGAATAAAAAAGGAAATGAGAAAGTAATTAAAACTGTTTTTACAACAGTTGTTGCCGCAATTGCAGTTGTTAATTTTTACAACGCAGTTGTCGGATTTATAGCATAAAAAATATAAGGGGAAAATTATGGGAAAGAAAAACATTATCTTCTATTTTTCCGACCAGCAGCGCTGGGACACGGTTAATGAAGAAGTAACGCCCAACCTTTGTGCCCTCGCAAAAGAAGGCATAAAGTACGAAAACAACTTTACCTGCCAGCCCGTCTGCGGACCGGCGAGGGCTTGCCTGCAAACGGGTGTTTACGCAACGCAATGCGGCTGTTATTGGAACGGTATTCCGCTTCCGAGTGACATTAAACCGCTTGCACATTATTTTAATGAAGCAGGCTATCAAACAGCTTACATAGGCAAATGGCACTTGGCTTCAAACAGGCTTCCGGGTGTCGGATTGCACTGTGAAAGCACTGCGATTCCGAGAGAAAAGCAGGGAGAATATCAATATTTCAGAGGCGCTGATGTTCTTGAATTCACATCTCACGGTTATGACGGCTATATCTTTGATGAAAGCGGCAACAAGCTTGATTTCAAGGGTTACAGGGCTGACTGCATAAATGATTATGCGCTTGAATTTTTAGACAAAAGGGATAAAGACAAGCCATTTTTTATGTTTGTAAGTCAATTAGAGCCGCATCATCAAAACGACCATCACACGTATGAGGGCTACAAGCCGACTGTTGAAAAATACAAAGATTATCCTTTGCCGGATGATTTAACGTTTTTAAAGGGTAATTACAAAGAAATGTATCCCGATTATATTTCTGCAATTAACAGGCTTGACTACAATGTCGGCAGACTTGTTGAAAAGCTTAAAGAACTCGGAATATATGACGATACAATTATTATTTACACATCCGACCACGGCAGTCATTTTAAAACAAGAAATCCGGAATACAAAAGAAGCTGCCACGAAAGCGCAACTCACACTCCTTTGATTATTAAGGGCGGCAAATTTGTCGGCGGCAAGAAAGAAGAAAGGCTTTCATCACTTATTGATTTACCGCCTACGCTTCTTTCTATGGCAAATATTCCTATTCCGAGAACGTATATGGGCGTTGACCTCGGCAAGCAGGTAGACAATCCCGACGACAAGCGTGACTGTGTATTTATACAGATTAGCGAGGCTTCAAATTCACGTGCAGTCAGAACTGACAGGTTCAAATATGAAGTGCGTGACGCCGCTATAACAGGCTATATTCACCATAAATCCAAGGTTTATTTTGAAAATTATCTTTATGATTTGCAAAAAGACCCGAATGAGAAAAACAATCTTATAAAAGATCCAAGGTACGCACATGTAAGGCAGGAGCTTAAGTTTTTACTTTTAAAGCAAATGCAAAACGCTCAAGAGGAAGCGCCGGTTATTTTGCCGGCAGTAATTAAAAGGAGAAAATAAATGGCTGAAACAAAAAAATATTTAACTATGAAAGAGCGCATTTGCTTTACTGTCGGTGCGTTCGGTCGTTCGGGTATTTATACCCTTATGTCAATGTTCACACTCGTATTTTTCCAAAACGGTGCGGGACTTACATTAAAGCAAGGCACAACAATTATTCTTATCGGACGTGTGTTTGACGCACTTAATGACCCTGTAATGGGTATGATTGTTGACAGAACAAAATCAAAATGGGGCAAAATGAGACCTTATCTTTTATTTTCTCCTATTCCGATTGCAATAACAACAATTGCTCTTTTCTCTGCCCCGTTTAAAGAGGGTTCAACAGCAGCTTTTGTTTGGGCTCTTGTAACATACATTCTTTGGGGTGTGGCATTTACTGTTCAGGACGTTCCTTTCTGGGGACTTTCATCAGTAATCACTCCGCTTGAAAGTGAAAGAACATCATTTATCTCTACTGCTCGTTTAGGCTCAACATTCGGCGGAATACTTCCTGCCCTTCTTGTTCCTATTCTTTATCAAAGCAATATGGGTTACACAAAAGGCTTTTTCTTAAGCGGTGTTATTTTTGCACTTTTGGGTTGCGGTCTTTCAATACTCATTTTCTTTGTATCTAAAGAAAGAGTACCTAAGACGGACCATACTCCTTCATTTAAGGAAACATTTGTAGTTCTCGGCAAAAACAGACTTCTCATCATTGTTATTTTCGCCGCAATTTTAGGTTCAACAATGGTAACTGCAAACCAGTGCGCTGACTATATCGGAAACTACATTATTATTCAAAACTATACAAACTTTACC
>ENA-OPWY01001114-OPWY01001114.1-human-gut-metagenome-genome-assembly--contig:-NODE-1114-length-11759-cov-1.663619_pt1 | contig 11759 bp, 8 predicted proteins | sample MGYA00241515_ERZ502022 | MGnify/ENA primary metagenome ERZ502022 (study PRJEB25962, sample SAMEA2043045) | human gut metagenome | biome: human gut; feature: human-associated habitat; material: faeces...
AGATTTCCCAATCATCGGAAGACAAGGAGCACTTTGTGGAAACATCAATATTGCTAAAGGGAAATTCTATGCGACAGAGCATGCTGTTGTGGTGGAAAGATATTGTGATACAGATTTATTGTGGGCGTATTATACGCTAATAGCTTTAGATCTAAATCAATATGCGACCGCTACTGCCCAGCCAGGACTTTCTGTTACTGTTATCAATGATGTTTGTATTCAGATACCTCCACAGAAAGAACAAAAGAGAATATCAAAAGAAATAGAACGTTGGTTTGCTTTGATTGACCAAATCGAACAAAGCAAAGCTGACTTGCAGACCACAATCAAGCAAACCAAAAGTAAAATTCTTGACCTTGCCATTCACGGTAAACTCGTGCCGCAAGACCCGAATGACGAACCAGCCATCGAACTGTTGAAACGTATAAATCCTGATTTCACACCTTGTGATAACGGGCATAGTGAGAAGTTTCCTTATGAAATTCCTGAGTCATGGGTATGGTGTGGTCATAATTCCATCTTAGATATATCAGGAGGAGCTCAACCATCAAAAAATTATTTTGAAACTAAACCTAAGCCAAATTACATTAGGCTTTATCAGATTAGAGATTATGGAGAGTCTCCTGTACCTGTTTATATTCCAATTAATCTTGCTTCCAAACAGACTAAAAAGGGAGATATATTATTAGCTCGTTATGGTGGCTCTTTAGGAAAAGTATTTCATGCAGAACAAGGGGCTTATAATGTGGCAATGGCAAAGGTTATTTTTAAATTTGAGAATCTCATATATAAGGAGTTCGCATATTATTACTATTTGTCTGACCTGTATCAGGGAAAACTGAAAGAAATATCAAGAACAGCTCAAGCAGGATTTAATAGTACAGATTTTAACGATATGTATTTTCCACTTCCTCCACTTGCCGAACAACAGCGTATTGTTCAAAAGATAGAAGAACTATTCTCTGTCCTTGACAACATTCAAAACGCCTTAGAAGTGTAATCCAATACACTTCTAAGGGTTGGTGTGATTTTACCAGTTCACCACCTTATCCACAATCTTCTGTTGCTCACTGGCTGTTCTACGAAGATAGATACGAGTAGTTTCTATGCTTTCATGCCCCATAAGGTCGGCAAGTAGAGCAAGGTCGTTAAAGCGGTCAAGGAAGTTCTTGGCAAAACGATGACGGAATGAATGAGGATAAACTACCTCCTTGTTCATTCCATATTTTTCAGCAAAATGCTTGAGTTGAGAAGCGATTCCACGAGTAGTAATACGCTGTCCGAAACGGTTCAGGAAGATATAGCCCGATGTCAAGCCTTGATTTTTCAACCATTTATCAGCTTCTATTCGTAGGTTCTTGGGGATGTATAGTCGCCGAATCTTTCCGCCTTTACTATATAAATCAAGATAGCCTACTTTGATGTGTTCCGCTTTAATGTGGAGTAACTCACTGACACGTGCTCCGGTGGCAGCCATAAACCACACAATAAAATACCACTCCTCATAACCATCAGCTTTAAGCTGGGCTTTGAGAAATTTGTAATCGGCATCGCTGATTACATTTTCCAAGAAGTTCTTTTGTTGTACTTTTACGAACTTCACTTTTAGTTTTTCCTGTTTCATAAACTCCAAATACTTATTAATACCTTGCAATCGCAGGTTCACAGTCTGTGGCTTGAAGTTCTCTACCAAATACCCCTTGTATGCCAAAAGGTTCTTCTTGTTTACTTCTCCATAATGGTTGAAGAAATACTGCACCGTCCACACATAAGAGGTGACGGTGTTCTTGGCAAGATTAGTTTTTGCCAAATAATTTTTGAATTTTGTTACCATATTACATTGATTTATAATGAATACAGTAACAATATAGCAGAACGTATCGGGCATTATACGCAGTTACCAATTGGATGGGAGGTTGTTTCGATGCAAATGTTATGTTCTTTGACGGATGGAAAGAAACTTGACGGTAAGGAAATGCCAAATCTTGACGTAAAATATCTAAGAGGAGAACGTGATTTTAAGACTTTGACTAATGGGCGATATGTAGCAGCCAATAACCTGTTGATTTTAGTTGATGGAGAAAACTCTGGTGAAGTGTTCAGAACACCGATTGAGGGTTATCAAGGTAGTACATTCAAGCAACTACACATTGCTAAAAACATACATACTGACTATCTTTTGCACGTAATTAACCTACATCGTAAGAGTTTACGTGAGAACAAAATTGGTTCGGCAATACCTCATTTGAACAAAAAACAATTTAAGGCAATAGAGGTGCCCGTACCGCCTTATAATGAGCAAGTAAAGATTGTTGCTGCAATAAATTCAGCGCAAGATAGATTGGATACAATCTTGGAGAACTTATAAATTCTCCATGATTGTATCAAGTTTTTCAAACATCACATTTACAGCATTGGTTATACGCTTTTGTTCCTCTTTGGGTGGTATTGGTATGCAAAGTTTAGAGTATTCTGAAATCCAATAACGCTTATGAGTGTCACCAATGAGCCGTGTTATGTTCATAAACATAGCAACATATTCAATTTCTATATCATCTGCTACTTTTAAGATTTTCATAGCAGATGATTTCACCTTGAATGGAAAATCAACGAGTTTAGAATCTGTGGTAAAGTCATCAAAAATGATACAGGGTGTATTCTGATAAATGCCTTCAGTTTCGTTGGTATATCCTATTATAAAAGACTTCCCAGCCGTTAAAACAGGGGTCAAATATCTATCATCGTAATCAGTTGATTTGACTATATAAGCTTGTGGCTGCTCATATTTTACGATGTTTTCTAATTGACATTCGCACCATCCATCAGGTAACTGCGTATAATGCCCGTTATCACAAGATGTGAAGTCGGGATTTATGCGTTTCAGCAGCTCGATTGCCGGCTCGTCATTCGGGTCTTGTGGCACGAGTTTACCATGAATCGCAAGGTCAAGGATTTTGCTTTTCGCTTGCTTGATTGTGGTCTGCAAATCGGCTTTCCCTTGCTCTATTTGGTCAATTAACGCAAACCACCTTCTTATTTCTGCCACAATACGATGCTGTTCTGAAATGGGAGGCAATGGTAAGTCAAAAGGTCTAATACTCGCCATATTCACATGGGTTACAGTTGAACCTGTTGCTTTACTTGTCAGATGGTTTCTCGAATAAGGGGCAAGCATAGCATATGTAAGCCATACGGAATCAATAAGTGTATCCATTGGGCGAATTAACACAGTTCTCTGTCCTAAACAAACTTGCTCATTTTCTCTGATAACAGCAGCATTTCCAGCTGGTGCTTCTCTTGCATATATTATATCATTAACTTGAGGAACAGCTCTTATATTCCGTTTGTCATAAACTTCCTTAGAAACCCGGTGCACGCCATCTAAAAGTAATTGTCCTTCACCAATATTAGGGGTACGCACCAAAGGATAACCCTCTCCTTCATCTTTGGCTGTTGTATGAGGGCAATCTTCGATAAGAACTGTAATATTCTCCAACTTGCACCATGCCCACGAACTCGGTATCTCAAACGGCACATTCTCATAATGGGGCGTATCAGAAGTCTTTGCAGACTTCTTGCTCCGCCTGATTTTGCCTTCCTTTATCAGTCGTTCTTTTTCAGCCTTGATTCGTTCGAGCAGAACTGATGCTGGTTCATCGTTGGGATCTTGGGGTACAAGTTTTCCATGTATCGCAAGGTCGAGTATCTTTTGACGTAATGCTTTTGTATCCATCGTTGTATTTCTGTTTGTAATCGCACTGTTTCTGACTGCACAATTACTTTTCATTTTCTTCCAGTTTCTTTAATTCCTCATTTTCTTCAAACTCTTCAATCCATTCCTTCACCTTGGCTTGCAATAAAGCCTTGTTGGGGAGATAGAGTTGATAAGCAGAAGCATAGATGTTAGCATCTTTAGGCAAGGTGAGTTCCACAAGTGCATCGTTCTTCTCCCTGCACAGCAGAATACCAATTGTCGGCTTTTCAAAGTCTTGTTTGACATAGCGGTCGTAATAGTTGACATACATCTGCATCTGTCCAAGGTCTTGGTGAGTAAGTTTGTCTATCTTCAAATCTATAAGCACATAGCATTGTAGCAAACGATTGTAAAACACCAAGTCAACAAAGAAATGCTGCTCATCAAATGTGAACCGTTTCTGCCTTGCTTCAAATAGGAATCCTTTACCAAGTTCTAACAGGAATTGCTGCATCTTGTTGATAATGGCATTCTCCAATTTAGACTCTGAGTAAACTGCATCGGGTTTTAGACCAAGAAACTCTAATGTGATGGGATTCTTGATGATGTCCGATGGTTTCCCAATAGTTTGCCCTTCTTTCGCCAACCGCATTACTTCATCTTTGTTACGACTCAAAGCCAATCTCTCATAAAGACAGCTTCCTACTTGACGGCTGAGTTGCCTTTTAGACCATTGTTGTTGGGTACATTCTATTTCATAGAAACTGCGGGCATCCGGATTTTCCACCCTCATCAGTATAAGGTAATGAGACCATGAGAGAGCGAATGTCGGTTCAGGAATATGTTCCTCTGCCTTCGGATAATCGGCTAACCACTGGTTAGCCTTTTGGCTCGACTTTGGACAACCACCGGTTAGCCCTTTAGAAAAGACAATATAAAACTGCCGTATATTCTTAAGCGTTGAATACGACCATCCATCTCCCAATCTATCTGTCAGACGTTTAGATAGTTCTTTCAATACCGCCTTTCCGTATTCGGCTCTTGTCTCTCCCTTTTGCTCATATTCTACTATATATTGTCCGATATGGAACTTAGTATAGACTTCAGCAATATTGACGGCTGTTGCCACACGTTCCCTTGCCTGCGTGACAAGGTCAACAACCTTTAAGAACAGGTCGTTTATATCTTTATCATTTGTGCTAATATCTTTTCGCATAGCTCAATTTTCTTCAATATTTGCAAGCAGTTTTTCAAGTTCAGTCACCGCTCTACTAATGGTTTGGCTCTTATCCTTGATGTCTGCCATCAGTTCTGCCAATGAACGGTCGTCCACCTCACCACCTTGTTTTATCCAAGTAATGTCAAGACTTGTTTTGTCTCTGGCAATAATTTCATCTACAGGGTATTTACGCCAACGACCTTGCGGATTATTCTCGGCATCGTAGGTTTCTACTCGATTATTGTAGCAAGAAACAAAATCATCCAAATGATGCCGCTCCAGTTTATTGGTGGCAAGCGTATGCTTTATGTCTGTACGGTAATCGTAAAACCATATTTCCTTGGTTGGTTGTCCTTTGCTGAAAAACAACACGTTGGCTTTTACGCCTTGCGCATAGAAAATACCTGTAGGCAAGCGCAAGATAGTATGCAGATTGAAATCTTGCAATAAGCGTTTGCGAATAGTCTCACCTGCCCCTGCCTCAAAAAGGACATTGTCAGGAAGCACCACAGCAGCACGTCCTCCGGTTTTGAGCATAAGCATCATGTGCTGGAGGAAATTTAACTGGTTATTCTTGGTCTCCACATAGAAATCCGGACGATTGATATCCACAGAGCCTGCCGGACGAGTACCAAAGGGAGGATTAGCAAGTATCACATCAACAAGCGTTGAAGGTTCTTTTTCCAACGAATCTTCACACACAATCGGACTACGGTCTGTTCCTATACCATGCAAATAAAGATTCATGGAAGCGAGCGTCACCACTAAGGGCGTATTATCCACACCATGCAAAGCTTTGTCACGCAAGAAATCACGTTTTTCTTTACTTGCTGACTGACCTTTCATATAATCGTAAGCTGTAAGCAAGAATCCACCTGTTCCACAAGCCGGGTCACAAACTGTTTCACCCATTTGCGGATTGATACAATCTACCATTGCCTGAATAAGTGGACGAGGAGTAAAATACTGTCCTGCACCGCTTTTCTTATCCTGCCCGTTCTTTTCAAGAATGCTTTCGTAGATAGCACCTTTCACATCACCGTCCATAATGAGCCATTGCTCTTCATCAATCATGGTGATAACCTTTTTTAGATAAACTGGTTTGTCTATCTTGTTTTGTGCCTTCGTATAAATTGTACCTATCAGATTATCCTGCTCGCTAAGCAATTTAAGGGTTTCTTCATATTGTTTTACCAGATCCAGACCATCAAGTGCTATCAAATCTGCCCACTGATAACCTGTTGGAATAGCCGACTCTTCTCCAAACATTTCTACATTTTCGGCATCCATCTTCAAGAATAAAAGATAGGTCAATTGGGTAATATAATCAGTGAATCCGATTCCTTGTCCGGCAAGAGTGGTTGCCAGATTCCATACTTTTTTGGTGAGCGATTGCTCTGTTGTATTATTTGTTGCCATTTCTTTATGCTGCTTTTCTTAAAACTACAAATGTGTAAAGTGAGTGAAGTGCCTCGTCTGCCTTCTGCATATTACCAAACGCTCTAATCATTTGGGCTGCATGGGTAGCATCATCTTCACGAATATCTCTGATAGTACAAGCTCCGTTAGAAGCGATGTAATCCACAATACGACTGATAACCTCTCGCTGTTTGTCTGTTATTTCACGCTGGTTTTGTCCTAACCAAAGATTGAAAAACTGTTTAGAGGTAGTAACTACGCTATCCAATCGTTCGATTTGGTGGAAAGCAAAGCGCACAAGTTGTATGATATTGGTCAATGCATCGCTTTCTTCTTTGGTAGTGGAACGCCTTACCACTTTAGGATTAACTATGGCATAAGAGTTCCAGAGTTGTTTGGATGTAAAATGATTGTTTGCCATTTTGAGTCTGTTCTCCAAATCCTTTAGCATCGAATAGGTTATAGGCTCTCCCTCATTGTTGTAAATGATGCGCAGTGCCTCTATTTCGTCATAGTACTTTTTACAAAAATCTTCAAAAGCCTCTGTCGTATTTTTTGCTTCCTCAATGGAAAACCCTTTGGAGATAAGCGTATCTTCACCCGGCATCAATGTATTGACGAATCCGGCTGCAAGTATAAGAAGGTATTTCCGAGCATCCGCATGATTGGCAAGCGGAGCAACTAACCCCTTACGTTCATTGTTAGGCTCATCAGTGCTTACAAACAATGGAAGAATGCCTTTCTCCAGCGCATCGTATATTCTGACAGAAAGCTCCTTCATGTCATCATGAGACAAACGGACAAAATCTTTCCGTTGCGAATCATCCGCCTTGTTGTATATTCGGGCAAGCGTTGCCGCAAGCCGTTTGAGATACTCGTCAGGGATATAGCCATGACTAATACGTTCTAACAGCTCCTTTAGAGTAATCGTTTTTGTTGTAGGACCGTCATCTATAGGTGCCACTGTTTGCGCATGTTCTGTCACGCCTACCGCATCAACCAAATAAAAACAATCCTTGCTGAATGCGTTCGGGGTAACATTGCGGAGTTGCTCATCACCAATAGTGCGCACTCCACGCCCTTTCATCTGAATATACAAAGGCAATGACTCCACATCACGCATGAACATCACCACTTCCAGTGGCTTTACATCTGTTCCGGTGGCAACCAACGTACAGGTGACAGCAATACGGAAATCCTTGTCGTTACGGAATTGGCGTATCAGTTCGTTACTGTCGTCTGCTGAATAAGTGATTTTCTGAACAAAGCGGTCGTCAGTCCGTCCGAATACCTCTTTAGCTATCTGTACAATATTTGTGGCGTGAGCTTCATTGAGAGCAAATATCAAGGTTTTGGGTAAATAGTCCATATTCGGCTCACGTTGTGGGTCATTAAACAATTCTGTATAAACCACATCCCGATAGGTTGAAAGGATTAACTTTATCTGTGCCGGATTAATGACACTCCGATTAAGTTCTTTATTGGTGTAGGTTTTGGTTTCCTTGTTACTCACAGTCTTGACCTCACCCGTATATCTTGTTTCTTCCTTTACTCTTTCCCCCTCTAATATGGCTCCCCCGGTTTCCGTAACTTGCGTTTTTATTCGATACACTCTACAATCCACATTCACACCATCAACGATACTCTTTTCTAAGGTATAATTAACGATGATATTATAGTTAAAGAATTTCTTTGTCTCTTCAATCGGGGTTGCTGTCAAACCGACAAGTCGAGCCGTATCGAAATACTCCAACACCTTGCGCCAGTTCCCATAAATGGAGCGATGGCATTCGTCTATGATAATCATATCAAAGTAATCGTGCGGTAAATTGGGATTGGGAGGCAAGATTACTTCCTCTACAGGATCGTTCTCATCATCGTCATCATTATCCTCAATAGTTTCTCCTTTCAAAAATGAGAATAGGCGTTGTATGGTAGAAATAACGACATTGCTATCAGAAGGAATAGAAGAAGAGCGAAGGCGATTAACCGTAAAGATAGTATTGAAAGCATCCCCATTCTCTGTCAGACGGAAAGTTCCAAATTCTCCCTCGGCTTGTTTTCCAAGATTATTTCGGTCAACAAGAAACAACACTCTACGCATTGGTGTATAAGAAAGCATTCGGTAGGCAGCAAGACAAGCCGTATATGTTTTGCCTGCACCGGTGGCAAGAACCATCAATGCCCGATTTTGCCCGGCACGGAAACTTTTTTCAAGTTCTGTCACCGCCTCATACTGGCAATCACGAAGCCCCTTCCTTTTCAATGTAGGAAGTCCGGCAAATGTATCCTCAATCCCCAACTTCTTGACCAATTCATGCGGCGTAGGAATAGCCATTATCTGCTTGAAACAAGAATCTTGTTCACGAAAATCACAGCAATATAGTTCCTTGCCATTCGAGGTGAAGATAAAAGGCAAAGGCTTTTGATATGCCTGATAGATATTCGGAACACTTCTTGCGTATAAGGTTGCTTGCTCGCATACTTTGGAAGCAAATGCGTCTGTTTCTTCACGCTTAGCTTCAAGTACCCCTACTGCTTTTCCATTAATGAAAAGGAAATAATCTGCTTCAAGATTTCCTTTCAATAAACCTTCTCTTATGGCTACAGCTGTACAAGTAGGTTCATAATCCTCCCTGTTGACTACTTTCCAACCAGCATCGGCAAACCACTGGTCTATCTTTATTCTTGCTTTTTCTTCAGGAGTCATATTCTTAATAATATATATTATCAGAAGTTTATGTCAAAAAACAAATTGATATTCAAAGCTATAACTTTACTCTTTCAATAATTGATTCGCTCTAAGGAAATTCACAAACGAATCAATGATTTTAGAATTACGATTAATAATATCAGTTTCAGTAAAATCACTATATGAATTACTTATCTCTGCCAATTCTACAATTTGAGAGCCATTCTTTTCCTGACCATTAGCAGTGGTAAAACCTTTATAATATTTTACTTTATCTACAAAGCGATAGTCGGAAGCTCTGATATTCAATCTTTTCTCAAGAAGAACCTTATTTCCAAGTATTTCTACATTCTGAGGATTTGATAAACCTTTTTCTTTATCCAGTCTGTTTCGTGCATATATATGTTCTATATCGAATCTGGTTTCCAATGACAATAATGATTGATTATCATATTGAAAAGCCCACCAAGTAATCATTGATTTTGTAATCGCACGACTATTATTGAATGCATAATTTGTTATTTGCGCACGATAACGTTCTTCTGAAAATTTGAAATCCGAAAATGTTACATCTTCTCCTTTGATTATCTTAACCATTTCTGCATATACAGGAGTACGCAAAGAGTTAACACCTGGATTAGTTATAGCATATGCCCATATGAAAGCTGTTATACAATCCAAGAAACGACAAAAAGCATTTTCTTCTATTTCATCATTTTCATTACGATGGTACATAAAATACACAGAAGTGATATACGTCCACATACCATTAGGAGCATAACTAAGTACGAACAAACGCTTTAGAACTTTATCCGAGAAACGTTCCGTCTCTTGATTGTTAACATCTTGCCAAAATTTGGCAAGGCTTACAAGATTATTCAATGTCTTTGGCTGATGCAAAAGAGGATAGCTGCCATCTCCTTCATAAAACTTGCGCAAAGCTTCTGTTGTTGATGATTTTATCTCTGCAAGTGCTCGTTCGTAATACATATATCTTGTAAACAATTCATCTAATGGTGTACCATAAATTGGATGAAACACTTCGCTAGTAATCTTATCTAGATTTTTCCACGTTTCTATAAATTCATCTTTTTTGCCAAATGATGAATAATATTTATAAAGTTGCGCCTTAAAAATATCTGCATCAGAGAGAGGTTTCCCTCTATCATTCAAGGTTGAGAAAATTCTTAACGCCGTATTTTGTGATTCTGCCTCTATTGGTAAAAGGACACAGTTATTCAGCACACGAGCCGGGAAATATGCAAAATAAGATGGATAATTACTTAGAAAAGCATCTATCTTTTCAACGAAGAAATTGAAATTCTTTGCGTAACGACTTTTTTTACCAATTCCTTGTCCATCTTTCAATATCGCAATAAACTCTTCTTTATCTTCATCTGTAGCAACTTGTGAATTGATTTTCAGAGCAGATGTTTCAAACTCCCCAAATTCATTAGCTCTCCAAATACATTTTTCAATATCCTCCTTCATCCGTTTTGAGCGAGGGTCTTTCATACTACCTAGTTTATTATAAAAAGCCCTTAACAAAAGCATTAGTGTCGTTAAACGTTGCTGCCCATCAATTACCTCCATTTGGTTCCTATTCTTAAATGTTACTATGGGACCAAGAAAATACTCTTCATCGTCAACAAATTGGTCACAGTCATCATTTGGGAAAGAGAACGAAAACAAATCATCCCATAAAGTTTTACACTCCATCTCACCCCACGCATATGGACGTTGGTAATCAGGTATAAGGAAGTTGTATTTCGATTCTTGAAAAAGGCTTTTCACCTTTTTCTGTTCAATATTTAAGTTTGCCATCTTATTGCTTATTTTTATATTCTAATCAATTAACTCAATAATAACATCAGAAAGGCTTGTATATTATTACCTATCTTTTTTATCAGTTATTAAGTCCTTCAAATCTACCTGCAATATCTCTGCAATCCGTTGTAGAGTATCCAAATTAGGCTGAATCCGATTACAAGCATAGGCATTTACCATGCTGAAACTCTTATCAAGCTGTTTCGCTAACCATGTCTGAGAAATACCTTTTTCTAAAAGAACTTCCTTTATTCTATTTAGCTTCATTGTTTGATACGATTTTATAATACAAATGTAGTGAATTATATTCAATATCTGGATTATTTTTGTACTTTTGTAGTTACATAAAACCATAACTTATGGCGTGAAAATCAAAAAGATGATAATAATGGAACAACACAGTTGTCACATATAGAAGGAGAAATATCAATAGACGGAGTTAGGCGATTGATTGACAAACTATTATTATTAAACACATTTTGGAATAAAAAACCATCCCGAAAACCACAGAAATCCCAAGAAAACCACTACCTTTGTATTCAACAAGCGTTCTGTAACATTCATGCGGAAATGCCCTATCATTCAACACTTTGTATCTGATAGCGGACATTCCACAAAAGGGCTGAAAAGAGGCGGTACAACACGTATATGCAAAACGATGAAATACAACAATTTGCATTTGTCCCCACATTCTGTGTACTTGTAAAAACGGAGGTTGTACCGATTAAAATGAATTGTCACTGATAATCAGTGATGTAAATATGCTGCATCGGCAAGTGATGCCTTAGAAACAACCGTAACCAACTATAACCATTTAGAATAAAGTCGCTGTATATCAGCGACTTTTCCATTTTAACACTTTCCAGTCCGTATTTGGAAGTAACGGTTTTTATCCATATTTTTCCTAC
>ENA-OPWY01001125-OPWY01001125.1-human-gut-metagenome-genome-assembly--contig:-NODE-1125-length-11661-cov-2.558590_pt1 | contig 11661 bp, 8 predicted proteins | sample MGYA00241515_ERZ502022 | MGnify/ENA primary metagenome ERZ502022 (study PRJEB25962, sample SAMEA2043045) | human gut metagenome | biome: human gut; feature: human-associated habitat; material: faeces...
TAAGGTGACTATGTGTGATTGTAACGACTAAAAATTGGTGCCCGCCTGAATAGCACCCGCAGTACGCACCAAACCGTAACTAAGCGCCCCTTTTCTCCCCTGTATTTTCCGGCAAGGCGGAAAAGACAGGGCCGCCGGAGGCAGGGCCAGCCTCCGAAACGGCCCATGTTTTCTATTCAAACATTCGTAAAATGATAGGAATGCCCCAGATCGTAGGCCATTTTGTCGCTTTCGGAGATAAAGTCCATAAAGCGGTTCGCGGCAGAGGTCGGCGCGACATCGCGCAGCGTACACATACAGACCGAGCGCGGCGGGATCTCAAAGTCGGTGCGCAGCGGCAGGATGACGCCCCGTCCAAGGCCGGACTGCGAAAACTCCTCCGTCACGCAGGCCACGCCAAGGCCGATGCGGGCCAGCGAAATGAGCAGATTGTGCGAACCCAATTCGATCTCCGGCTTGATGTTCACGCCATGCTGCTGAAAAAACTGCTCGACATAGATGCGGGAGCTTGCCTTGCGCTCCAGCAGGATCAGCGGGAATGCCGCGATTTCTTCCATGGAATGTACGTGGTCAAAATCGCAGTCATAATTCGGCGCGGCGACAAAGAGCTGGTGTGTGTCGAAGCAGTGCCGGACGGAATACGCGTCCTTGTCCTTCGGCTCGCTGGCAAACGCGATGTCGACCTGACCGGCGTGCAGATAGTCGAGCACCATCTGGCTCGTACCGTTCAGGATACGGATCTGGATGGCGGGATAGTTCTGGTGGAATGCCTCAAGGCGCGAAACCAGATAGGTCTTTGTGACCGTATCGCTTGCACCGATGATCAGCTCACCCGTGAGCAGCTGGCGCGACTGCGCAAGCTTTTCCTCGCCGCACTGGATAAGCCCCAATCCGTGCGAGACATAGTCCAGCAAAAGCTTTCCCTCGCTGGTCAGGACGACGCCGCGCGTGCTGCGCGAAAACAGCCGGACCTGCAGCTGCTCCTCCAGCTGCTTGATGGACTGGCTGACTGCCGACTGGGATATAAACAGGTTCTGCGCCGCAGCGGAGATATTGCCCATGCGGGCGACCTCCTGAAAGACGCGGTAAAGCTCTAATTTAACAGCCATGGTTGCCTCCTGCCATTACTTATATTTATAGTGCTAATAGCAATGATTAAAAACATCTATTTTACTTATTGCCTGATTCCGATTATAATAGCCAAAACTGAAATTGTCCAGCACGAAGTTTATATCGTTGCCAATATAGTTCCGGATGTACGGCCCGGATGTCTCTACCGCAGCGCCAAAGCTGCGACTATTGGAAGTTCGCTCACGCAGGGCTTTGCGGTCCTGCGCGCGGCTTTTTATCATTGGCAGCAGGTTTTATCCCCGCTGTCTATTTTTATTATGTTTTTGGAGGAAGCTATGCAGGAGCTGAAGGATCGCATCGTCAAGGAGGGCAAGATTCTGCCCGGAAACATTGTAAAGGTCGACGGGTTTCTCAATCACCGCGTCGACTGTGCGTTTATGGGACGCATCGCAGATGAATTCAAAAAATATTTTGATCTCGACAACGTAGATCTCATTCTGACCGCAGAGGCCAGCGGCATTGCCCTTTCCGCGATTTGCGCGTACCGGTACGGCAAGCCCATGGTTTATGCAAAAAAGGCCAAGAGCGACAACATCGAAGGCGGCCTGTATCAGAGTGAGATTTTTTCCTATACTTACAAGAAAAAGGTCACGCTGCTCGTCTCCAAAGAGTGGATCCATCCCGGCGACCGCGTGCTTGTGATCGACGATTTTCTGGCGCGCGGCGAAGCGCTGCGCGGTCTGTGCGAGATCGTGCAGGCTGCGGGGGCTGAGCTGGTCGGTATCGGCTGCGCGGTCGAAAAGGGCTTCCAGGGCGGCGGCGACAAGCTGCGCGCGGCGGGCGTGAACCTGCACTCTCTTGCCATCATCGAAAGCGCGGAGCCGGGCAACATCGTATTCCGGGAGGAAGCATAATGGAAACTGTTCTGATTCTGGACTTTGGCGCGCAGTACAGCCAATTGATCGCTCGCCGTGTGCGCGAGCAGAACGTATACTGCGAGGTCAAGCCCTGCTCCATCTCCCCTGCCGAGATCGAAAAAATCGCCCCCATCGGCATCATTCTCTCCGGCGGCCCGCAGAGCGTTTATGAATCTGTTTCCCCGCACGTGGACCCGGCGCTTTTTGCGCTCGGCATCCCCGTTCTTGGCATCTGCTATGGATGCCAGCTCATGGCATATTCGCTGGGCGGCACCGTTGCAGCAGCGACGGAAGCGACCGCCCGCGAATATGGCAAGACGCTGACCGAGTTCGATACAGACTGTTCGATTTTCCGGGGCCTTCCCGCATCCAGCGTGACGTGGATGAGCCATGGCGACTATATTTCCCAGGTGCCGGACGGCTTTGCCGTCACGGCAAAAACCGCTGTCTGCCCGACTGCAGCAATGGCCTGCCCGGAGAAAAAGCTCTATGGCGTGCAGTTCCACCCGGAAGTGCAGCACACCGTAGAGGGCAGCGAAATGCTCCGCCGGTTCCTCTATACCGTCTGCGGCGCGTCCGGCGATTGGACGATGGCAGACTACCGGCAGACCGCGATCCGCTCTATTCGGGAAAAGGTCGGTTCTGGCCGCGCGCTGCTGGCGCTGTCCGGCGGCGTAGATTCCTCTGTCGCTGCAGCGCTTATGGCGGAGGCTATCGGCAGCCAGCTCACCTGTGTGTTTGTTGACCACGGCCTGATGCGCAAAAATGAGGGCGACGAAGTAGAAGCTGCGTTCAGCAAGTGGGATATCCATTTTGTCCGCGTCAACGCGGAAGACCGCTTCCTTTCGAAGCTTGCGGGCGTTTCCGACCCGGAGACGAAGCGCAAGATCATCGGTGAAGAATTCATCCGTGTTTTTGAGACAGAAGCCAAGAAGAGCGGCGCGGTCGACTATCTTGTGCAGGGCACGATCTATCCGGACGTGATCGAATCCGGCCTCGGCAAGTCCGCTGTCATCAAGAGCCACCACAATGTTGGTGGATTGCCGGATTATGTCGACTTCAAGGAGATCATCGAGCCGCTGCGTATGCTCTTCAAGGATGAGGTGCGTCAGCTTGGCCGCGAGTTGGGATTGCCGGAATATCTGGTCATGCGGCAGCCCTTCCCCGGCCCCGGCCTCGCCATCCGCGTGATCGGTGATATCACCAAGGAAAAGCTCGATACGCTGCGCGACGCGGATTTCATCTTCCGTGACGAGATCGCCAAGGCTGGTCTTGACCGCAGCCTCAGCCAGTATTTCGCCGTTCTGACCTCCATGCGCTCCGTCGGCGTCATGGGCGACGGTCGGACGTATGATTACACACTTGCTCTGCGTGCTGTCAACACCAGCGATTTCATGACCGCCGACTGGTCGCGCATCCCCTACGACGTCCTCGACCGCATCTCCGTCCGCATCGTCAACGAAGTCCGCGGCATCAACCGCATCTGCTACGACATCACCAGCAAACCCCCGGCAACGATTGAGTGGGAATGAGAAAAAAGTGAACATGAGGGGCTGAAAAGCCTTGAAAACACGCGCTTTTTGAAAATCTCATTTCCCGTTTGATAGCAAAATGATAGCAGATACCCAAACTGTTTTGTTTAAAGAACATTACAGCACTCTTCAGGTTTACTGTTTAAATACGGAGACACGGAATGGATAAAATTCTTATAAACGACCTACTGCGGCTGTCTGCCCATGATATAAGCAATACTCGATTAAAGCTCAATGTATTTAACGGAAATACCGACCCCTTGGAAGAGTATAAAAAAGATCCCGATAAAATTAACACGGAATGGTTTTTATGGCACAACCAAAGGAGATACTTTCATACAGGGCAGATCGCCATTTGCCTGCTATATCTCCATGACGATAAGTGGCTCCTGACGACGATCAAGCGGATTGTAAAAGAATTAGATGTTGTTGATAATGTCGGCTTTGAAGCAAATGAGATTGATGTGTACCGAAAATACTTTGGCAGATTGGTTCTGAAATATCACAATACAAAACGCGGTATGGGGAGAACCTATATGTCAATCATGGATGAGCTGGAGGTAATAGAGCTTTTGCCAACAGCGTATGATGGTGACGATTTTCCCGGCTATGAAAATATCAGACTCTCCTTCTCGCAGCTGGAAGCCATTATTTGCAACAAGCGTAGCGGATGGCTCGATGCGCTGCGGAATCAAAAGGCAGTGTACCTGATTACAGATACCAAAAATGGCAAGCTATACGTTGGCTCGGCAACCGCGCAATATGGAATGCTGCTTCAAAGATGGACAAATTATGTGGTCAACGGTCACGGCGGGAATGTCGAACTCAAGCGTATTGTCGATACAAAGGGATTTGACTATGTAAAGAAAAACTTTCAGTATTCCGTACTGGAAAACTATAACGCCAAAATGGATGATCATTATATATTAAGACGCGAAGCGTGGTGGAAGGGCACGCTTTGTACCAGACAGTACGGCTATAACAAAAACTAAGCTCGTATTTCACAAAGCTACGCTGAATGAAGCCGTCATCAGTGGGCGGCACACGCTTGGGATCAGGGTCATCGCCCTGCGCTGCGCGGGCTTCAACAATGTAGATATCCGGGCCTGCTTCGGAAAAATCCGGGTGTTCCGCGTTCCCGCGTATTCGCCTTACGCGGTGGCCGAGTAAACAATGGCACTGCTTCTCACGGTCAACCGGCTCACCAACAAGGCCTATATCCGCACCCGCGATTTCAATTTCAGCCTTTCCGGCCTCACCGGCTTCGATCTGCACGGCAAAACAGCCGGTGTTGTGGGAACCGGCAAAATTGGGCGCACGTTTGCTGAAATCTGTAAGCGCTTCGGTATGCGCGTTCTGGCATACGACAAATTTCCGTCTCCTGACAATGGGCTGTCTTATGTACTGCTGCCGGAGCTGCTGGCACAGGCGGACGTTATTTCCCTCCACTGCCCGCTGACAAGCGAGGCGCGGCACATGATCGACGCAGCTGCCATTGCCGGAATGAAGCCGGGGGTCGTGATCGTGAATACCTCCAGAGGGGCATTGATCGGCACGGAGGCGCTCATTGACGGCCTCAAGCGCCGCAGGATCGGTGCTGCGTGTCTGGACGTTTACGAGGAAGAGAGCGACCTGTTCTACGAGGATCGTTCGGACAGCATTGTTGAGGACGATGTGCTGGTGCGGCTGATTGCCATGCCGAATGTGATCGTCACGTCTCATCAGGCGGTTTTGACCCGCGAGGCGTTAAACAACATTGCAGCGGCCACGGTGGAGAATCTTCTGAAATTCAAGCGCGGCGAAGCCGCGCCGGATCCGGAGGTCTGCTACCGCTGCGCACAGTAGGGCTTCCACGATATGCAGAAACCGCGCTGGCGCTGCCAGCGCGGTCACTTTAATTTTCCCGGGTTTCGAGCATTGCCCATGCGATCACGAAAAACGGCGTTGACAGGCACATGGAGATCCCGAAGAACGCCTGCACGCAGTACCCGAGCACTGCGCTGCCACAGATGAGAGCTGCGGGCCGTTCCCCTGCCCTGCGTACAAAGCGGACAGCGGAGCAGCCAAGCGCGCCCAGCCAGCAGAGCAGGGCGAAAAGGCCCTGATTTGCAAGGATGTTCAGATACTCATTGTGCGCCGTATCGATCCCAGTACGGCGTACAATGTGTCCGGCTTCGTCGTACCGCTCAAAATACGCCGTAATACGGCGGGACAGCGTATCCGGGCCGCCGCCGAACAGCGGTCGCTCCTTTACTGCCTGCCAGACGTTTTTCCAGATATAGATCCGGCCGGATCCAAAATCGTCCTCCGCGCGGCCATGCAGAAGCGCGTGCGCTTCACCGAGCATTCCGGGCAGTCCCGGAAGCAGGAATACCGCGAGGAACGCCGCAAGCAGGACACCTCCAATGATGATTGCCGCTGCGCGGCGAGCCAAGGCAGCGGAAGCGGCAGAACAAGGCCGGCTGCAGTACCGAGCAGTCCGGCGGAGACATTCATCCTGACGCTGACAGTCACGCACAGCGTCAGCGGCACAAGCAGCCAGCAGCGGCGGAGCTTCCACGCGCCATAGAAAAATGCGGGTACGGCCACGCACATCACAGCCGCCAGCAGGTCTGTATTGCCGATAGTACCGAGATATGCGCCGCTGTAGGCGGTTCCGGCATCGGAATAGGCCAGCCCCTTCGGGTACAGGCCAAGCGGGTTTCCGCCCGCCAGCTGCCAGAGCGCCAGCAGGCAGCATAGGCTCATGGCCGCGCCGAAGACGTCAAGCAGCCATGCTTTCGGGCGCGCAAGCCGCCCCAGCAGCAGGAAGACCGCGCCATACAGCGCAAGCGTCAAAAGTCCCTCGCGCCGTGAAAGACCAAGCCACGCGTCAGCGCGCCACGGTGAAAGGAACGTCGAGAGCAGGCTGCACAGCACGTACCCCAGCATCAGCCATTCAGCCGGGCGGACGGCACGCAGCAGCTTGCAGAAGCAGACCGTTCTGATCTGCCGCAGTGCAGACAGCGCCGCAGCGGCGCAATAGACGATCGTCAGAAGCAAAAACAGCCGGTATTTGGCCTCCAGAATCTTGGTGTAGCCGTCCGGTCCCGTCCAGAGGAGAAATGCGCTCAGCATCAGCGCAAGGTACACATCGGAGACGGTTTCCGCCGTCCGCGCGCTGCGGTTCATCTGCGTTCCAGCGCGGCCTGCAGTGCGCCGCAGAGCGGAAGGCCGGCGGACGCGTCTGAAAGAAGAAAGACTTTAGCATATGCGGGTGTCTTGGACGCGCTGGCTGTCAGCGTCAGCTCGTTTACGCCGGTATCCGACGCGGCGATTTTCTGAACGGACAGGCCTTCCATCAGACCGTCGCTGTCATACAGCGCCAGCAGACAGGTAAACTCCGTTCGCGCCTCCGGGGTCCCGGCGCGCATATCGCTCACGTCCACGTCCAGCAGATATTGCGTCTGACCGGCAGACGTGTCGGCGCGCAGCGTTCCGGCGAAGGCCGCAGCGGAAGTGGTGTAACTCAGCGTCGTGGGCCGCACGTCCGCGGCGGCGATGCGGCTGCCGCTGTCGTCGCGGAAAATCGCGTTTGACAGGTCAATTGCGCCGGGAACGGCGTTCTGAATCGTGAGTTTCAGCAGGCTGACTTGATCGGCGACGGGCGTAGCCGAGGCGAAGCTGGCGCGGAGCTTGCCGGGCTCAGCGTTGATCTGACAAGTACCGGAAGGCTCGGCCTGCACGGAAAGCGACTGGTCGTAGGTCAGGGTGAAGCTTCCGCCGCAGACGATGCCGCGCCCCTGTAAAACAACGGATACGACCGCAGAGCCGTCCGGCTGGATCGCACCGCCGACAGCCCAGAGCTTTGGCGCACGGTCGGATGGGAGCACCACATCGACGCTGCCGTCTTCGGCGGACGCGTCAATCGATTTTCCGTCTGTGTCGTACATACGCACGTCCGTCAGCGTGACGGCGGACGTATCCCCCGCCGTTCCGACGGTGCGGAACATGGCGGCGCAAAGCTCTCCTGTAGAGAGCGGCTGCGTGCCGCTGAAGCTGACGTGCACCGTACCGGGCTGCGGCTCGTTCCATGTCAGAAGCTCGACGGCCGGGTGCAGCTTCAGAACCGAGGTCAGCTGCAGGCAGTCCGGGTCATATTGCAGGGTGAAATTTCCGCCTGCCGGGGATAACTCCCCTTCCAGCCTGACCGTCATGCGGACAGAGCGGCTCTCCACTGTCTGTTCACGGCTGAGTGTCAGGCGGGCGGTGCTGCGGGAAATGCTTCCCTTTTCGGCAGTTGCCGGGACGGACGTGCCGGTTTCGTCATACAGGCGGATGCTTTTCAGCGTGAGGGCGCTGCCAGTTTCCGGCGTCGCCGCAGAAACGCGGAATTGCAGCGTGCAAAGGCTGGTGTTTTCCAGTGCAGTCGTCGACACGAATGTCACGAGCAGCAGACCGGGCTGTTCGTGGTTGAAGACGCACATTGCGCCGTCTGCGCCGCTCCATTGGAGCAGCTCAAGCTCAGCCGCGTCATACGCAAGCTCAAATCTGCCGCTGTACACGCTGCCGGTCAGGCGCACCTGCACCGAGACTGTCTCGCCTGCGCGGCCGCTGGCCGAGGTGATCGAGAGTGTGCGGCCCTCGGCCTGTGCGAAGGGCGTGCAGAGGGTGAGCAGCAGCATCAGGGCGAGAAGCAATGGGAAAAGTCTTTTTTTCATGGCGCGGCCCTCGTCAGTTGAGGCTCGGGATGAGTCTTGCATCGTAGCGCAGGATCAGGATCGCGTCGCCCGCGTCGATCAGACCGTCGTGGTTGACGTCCGCAGCGGCTTCCTGCTCCGGCGTGAGCGTAATGAGACCCACGGAGGCGCGCAGGCAGAGCAGTGCGTCGGCCGCGTCGATATAGCCGTCGCCGTTTACGTCGCCCAGCTGGGCGGCAGCGGTGACGATGATCTTGATCTCTGCGGAATAGCCGCCGTCGACCGTTGTGGCGGTGATGGTCGTTTCGCCGACGGACAGAGCCGTTACGATACCCGTGCGGGAGACGGTCGCGGTCTGCTCGTCGCTGCTTACCCAGGTCAGGTTTTTGACGGTCGCGTCGTCCGGGGCGATGATGGGCTGGAGCGTGACGGTGCTGCCCATCATGAGCGTATGCGTCGGCTCGTCAAACCGGATGCCGGTCACGCGGACGCGTTTTGGCCGGACAGTCACGATGCAGCTGGCGCGGTAGTCCCCCGCTGCCGCCGTTACGACGGTAACGCCCGCAGAAAGCGGCGTGACCTTGCCGTCCTGACTGACGGTCGCGGCGGTCTGGTTGCTGGACGTCCAGCGGATGGTCGCTTCTGTGCCCTCGGGCTTCAGCGTCGCGGTCAGCTGTTCGGCATCTTCTCCGGCGTAAAGCGTCAGCGTATAGCGGTCGAGTGAGACGCCGGTCAGGCCGGACTCACCGGGCTGTTCGCCGGTGACGGTTATGGTGACGGACGAAGTGGCTTCGCCAACACTCGCCGTGATCACCGCTTCACCCTGTCCAACAGCGACGACCTTGCCGTTGGAGAGCACGCGGAGGACGGAGGGGTCGGAGCTTTCCCACGTAATGTGGCCGACATAATCCTCATCCGTGACTACCTTTATCTGCGAGGAGCTGCCGACAGAAAGCGTCTGCGAGGGGGCTGAAATTCCGAAGTATGTCACTGGAATTTCCAACCAGATAACGCTGGCGTATGCTTCGAGCCAATTATCATCGTCTTCTGCGCATCCGTTGGTAAAGTAAATATCAACACTGCCATACGAGTCTTCCGCCACAGTCAGATATCCCGTTGACCAATCATATATCACGTTTTTATTTTCGCATTCGATCTGTATCTGGCTGCGCGTTTCCGGGCTGAACCATAAATCAAGGAACCCGGAATCATTGGGCTGCATGGAAACGGACGGAACGACTCCGATTTCATCGCTATGGGTATAGTATCGAATGCGTGTTGTGCGCATGGGCTCATTTTCAGAGATTTTTATAGACGCAGGAACATAGAGATAGTAGCCTCCGTCTGCTGGAATCCGGAAGCTGAAATTGCCGCAGTTGATGTCTGTCACGCACTTTCCATCGGCATCATAAATCGAAGTATATCCACCCAGTCTTTCACCGCCCTCATCACGCTGAATCTGGACGACTTCTCCGGCCTTGTGCTCGCCGATGGAGAAATAGCCCTTCTGCCATACGTCCTGCCATTCTCTTTCTTTTAGAGGTGAAGCTGTTGCTATCGTGTTGTTATTCAGATGAGACACCAGCTTGTAGCAAATGTTCAATTTTTGTACGCGTGTAAAATCTACAGATGAATTATAGTATTTAGCCAGCAGATAATAGGTACCCGGTTCAAGATCCCAATAATAAAGTCTTGACTCTGGATCTGGGCCGGTTTCGATAGCGCCCTCTTTCAAGCTGCCATCATCCTGATTCTCAAAATACGCCTCCCGATAAAGAAAGTATTTAACACTTTGTCTTGGAGGACTGTTGCTGCCATCTGTTTTGTTTACATCCAGCAGCAGCGTTTTCTGGTTGCCCTTTGGTACGGTAATTCGGAACCACTCCGTATCATTCGCCGCAGTAATATCAAATGCCTGCGTAAAATCCTCATAAAGCGGCGTGGCACGATACCATGTATCGTTATTCTCAATTTCTTCGGGTGGAATCAGTGTAATTGTTGTTGAACGGAGGATTTCTGTACTTCCGCCACGCAATCTGATGTAATAGAGGCCTTTTTCTTCAAGCTTCCAATACCAATTACCATCTGAGCCACTCCCGAGAACGCCTTTTGCAGCTTCCCCATATTCTGCAAGCTCCTGTCCAGCATAGACACCAGCTGAACCTCCGCAGTCAGAATCAACGTGAACCGACATGTGATCCTCCGGGACTGTAAAGCAGTACCAGTCCGTATCCCCGCTGCTTAAAACATGAGAAATCAGCTGCCCCGGCTCAACATAGGCCGCGTCGAGCCAAGTATCGTTGCTTTCATAGGGATCGTCACCGCCCTCTTCTACGCGGATGCGAAGCGGCACACGCTGGATGTTACTGCCTTTCGCGGACAGCTTAATTGTGTACTGCCCCTGTTGGCTGCAGGAAAGAATGCGTGAATGTCGAGGAGATATAACTTCCGACGCTACAACAGTTCCATCCGGCGCGTAAACCTTATAGGTTATTTCCTCCGTTTTTCCCGGTTCAACATTCAATAAACGGAGCGTATAGAACTTTGATTGTCCTTCCTCCGGCACTGCTTCAAAGCTGAACCAATCCGCATCGCCGATTCCACCAATGCTGAACGCCGCGTCTGTGCCGATTGGCAGCGAAGTCGCAGTCTCTTTCGTGTCGTTCAGCTCGTTTTCATCACCGTCCAGCAGATGAATCTCCATGGAACGCGAAATTTCTCCGTCTCCTGACATGTAAAGAGAAAATTGATATGCTCCCGGCTCGCCTGCATGCAGAAAAACAGTTCCGTTCTTCTGAATTGCACACGACGCACCGTCCCCACTCAGATGAAATGACGTTTTATCCGCATAATAGAATCCCCCAAAGGTCAGGGCAATATCCTGTCCGGGCTTCTCTGTTGTGATCGTAAAGCGATCCGTATCACCACTGTCCAGCACGAACTTCACGCTGTCGCCGTCGTGCAGCTCGCTCGGAATCATATCATTGGGTTCCTGTTCGTCATTTCTGTATTCATGCAGAACAAAGCGAACCGTCAGCGGAAGTTCTGCCGACGATGCAGCACTCAAATCGATGGTCTTTTCGCCGTGTTCTTCCAATTTATATATGCTCTTTTTGTTATAGGGTGGGTCTCCGTTGACTTTTAACGAGATATAATCCTTGTTTTCTGTCAGCCACTCAACCTGTACGCGCATACCGTCAATTGGCGCTGTAAGTGTGTATCGGAGCGTATTACGATCTTCAAGCGTCACCTCTACCGGCTGCTCAAGTTCGATGCTGCCGCACTCGATCGTTTTTGCAAACGCTGTGGTGCACAGCAGCAGAAGCAGCGTCAGCAGCATCCATGTCCATCTTCCGACTCTTTTCATGGTTCAGACTTCCTTTCTTGTATCTGTCTGCTTACAGTATAGCGCGCTTTTCTCCGGAGTTCAACCGTATTTCGCTGCAAAACCGGGCAAAAACC
>ENA-OPWY01001135-OPWY01001135.1-human-gut-metagenome-genome-assembly--contig:-NODE-1135-length-11531-cov-2.344022_pt1 | contig 11531 bp, 7 predicted proteins | sample MGYA00241515_ERZ502022 | MGnify/ENA primary metagenome ERZ502022 (study PRJEB25962, sample SAMEA2043045) | human gut metagenome | biome: human gut; feature: human-associated habitat; material: faeces...
CGGATTGACTCGGCCGCTCGATGTAATAAAACCCTACCGCATGGAATATACTGTTGAATTGCCTTCGATGGGTATTCCTGTTTCGGAATATTGGAAGCCGCTTTTAACCGATAAATTGATTGACGATACAAAAGCGGCTGGTGGAATATTGGTCAATTTGGCGAGCCGTGAAATCCAGCAATCGTTCGATTGGTCTCGAATAAATAAAAGGGTACGAGTAATTACTCCCGAATTTAAAGTATATAAAGGCGACGGGTTTAAGACAATCGTGATATATGCGAAAATGATGAGAGGGGCGATGACTCGTTATATTCTAAAAAACAAAATATCCCACCCCGACGATATTTGTTCTTTCTCGGCAGAGGGCTTCCACTTTTCGCCCGAACATTCGAGAGAAAATAATCCTGTATTTGTCGTTTAATCAGCGTTGTTGTCTTGTTATATAAATAGTTCCGGTTCTTTTCTTGTTTCGCATTTTTCCTTGAAAGCCCGAATAGATAGAAATAATTTCAGTGGATTTATTTTTCTCGCATTTTGAGGACAGACGGCGATACATCTCATGCAAGAGATACATTGGCTTTCGTCCGTCATTCGGGGATTCTCTTGGGGAATAGCGTTAGTGGGGCATAATGCCGCGCATTTCCCGCACTGTGTGCATTTTTTACCGGCACGAGGTTTCAGGGGTACTCCGTTATATATTTTATAATCAGCATTTCCTTTCACTTGTATTTCTGTGAAACTCTCTCCATTTTTCAGTTGCACCAATTTAGTTTTGATTTGTTCTGAAAAATTCTTTAAGATCGTTTCATCGTCAGAATCCGGACGACCTTTGGCATAAACCCTCATGATAGAATGCTCGGCAATACAGGCGATACAAGCAACGGTTTGAAATCCGTTCGATTCTATCGTTGTCTTTAATTCAAGTAAAGCATCGTCGTAATCCCGATTCCCGTAGACGACCACGAGTATAGCCGGGGTGTTATGCCCGGTTATACGTTTCAGTCGATCTATGGCTACGGAAGGAACTCTCCCTCCATACACAGGAACAGCCACTAATAGGGTGTCTTCCCCATTTAGCTCGTAAGAGTTCTGTTGCCGTGTATGGTCGGTAATATCTATTTCTGTAGCCTGAGGGTCTATCTCTTTGCCGATGATATAGGCAGCCTTTCGGGTTCCACCCGTCGGGCTGAAATAAACGATGTGCATTTTTTTATTGTTTGTTTCTACGCTCCTGAACAATGGCATCGAGAACTGCGACAGTCGTTAGGTTGACAATATCTCTCGTCGAACTGGCAATATCGGTGAAGTGAATAGGCTTGTTCAATCCCATTTGTATCGGGCCGATAGACTCTGCCACACCCATTTCCAGCATCATTTTATAAGCCGAGTTCGCCGAACTTAAATTCGGGAAAACAATCGTATTTACTTCTCTCCCTTTCAGCTTGTTGAACGGATACGATTTGTCTCGGAGTTTATTATTGAGGGCAAAGTTCATTTGCATTTCTCCGTCGATGATGATTTCGGGATATTGTTCGTGTAAAATTTTAATGGCTTCGTGTACTCTTAGGGGACTTCCTTGATTATCCGACCCGAAGTTAGAATAGGATACCATAGCGATAACAGGATCTTTGGCAAAAAACCTTACAGAGTCATAGGACAATTTTGCAATGTCGATTAATGTTTCGGTAGTTGGTTTCCGATTGATGAGTGTATCGGCGAGGAAATAAGTCCCGCACTTGGTGTTCATGATGTGCATGGCTCCGAAATGTTTGTATCCTTCGCGTATACCGATAACCTCTTTCGCAATCTGTATAGTCTCTGCATACTTGGAGTATGTGCCTGTGATGAAGGCGTCGGCTTCTCCGGCTTCGACCATCATCATACCGAAGTAATTGCGGTCGAACATCTTTTCATGAGCTTCGGCGTAGGTCATGCCCTCGCGTTGTCTCTTTTCTGTAAGAAGCTGTGCGTAGCGGATACGGCGGTCTTCTTCGTTCGGATGCCTCAAATTGATAATTTGCATGCCCGATAAATCTACACCTATGGACTCTGCCAACTTCCCTATTAACTCATCGTTCCCTAATAAAATAGGTTTGCAAATACCCTCTTTCATTGCCGTAGAAGCCGCTTGTAACATATTGGCATGATTGGCTTCGGCAAACACGACACGTTTGGGCTCTTTGCGGGCCATTTCGGTAAATTCCCGTAACATCTTGTTGTCATATCCCATCAGCTTTTTCAGCCGGTCATTGTAGGCATCCCAGTCGGTGATGTGATGCTGGGCGACACCAGAGTCCATCGCTGCTTTGGCGACTGCGGGGGCTACTGCGGTCAATAGTCTGGGGTCGAGAGCTTTGGGGATAATATATTCGGGACCGAACGAAAGTCTCTTTATTCCATAGGCCGAGTTGACAACATCGGGTACAGGTTCTTTGGTTAGTTTGGCAATGGCATACGTAGCGCCCAGTTTCATCTCTTCGTTAATGGCGGTAGCGCGAACATCGAGAGCTCCTCTGAAAATGTAAGGGAATCCCAATACATTATTTATTTGGTTGGGATAGTCCGACCGACCGGTAGCGAATATCAAATCTTTGCGAGAAGCCATTGCTTTATCGTAAGATATTTCGGGATTAGGATTGGCCAATGCGAATACGATGGGCTTTTCATTCATGGATTGTACCATTTCTGTTGTCAAGACATCGGCCACGGAAAGTCCCAGAAAAATATCCGCTCCGCGCATGGCATCGGCTAAGGTCTTTATATCGGTTCGTTCGGTGGCGAATTGCTTTTTTGCCGGCGACAAATCGGTGCGGCTGGTGCTGATGACCCCTTTGCTGTCCACCATGACGATGTTCTCTTTTTTAATGCCCAATCCCATGTATAATTTCGTACAAGAGCTGGCTGCGGCTCCGGCGCCGTTAACGACGAGTTTCGCCTCTTCTATTTTTTTCCCTTGTATATCGAGAGCATTTAAAAGTCCGGCCCCGGAAATAATCGCTGTTCCGTGCTGATCGTCGTGCATAACGGGGATATTTAGTTCCTCTTTTAATCGGGTTTCTATTTCGAAACACTCGGGAGCTTTTATATCTTCCAAATTTATACCTCCGAAAGTGGGGGATATGGCTTTTACTGCGGCAATAAATTTGTCAGGGTCTTTTTCATTGACCTCAATATCGAATACGTCGATACCTGCGAATATCTTGAATAGCAAGCCTTTCCCTTCCATGACGGGCTTTCCGGCCAAAGCACCGATGTCGCCTAAACCCAATACAGCCGTCCCGTTGGAAATGACTGCTACCAAATTACCTTTGGCCGTGTATTCATACGCCTTTTCCGCATCTTGTTCTATTTCGAGACACGGTTCTGCTACTCCCGGAGTATAGGCTAGGGACAGGTCTCGTTGTGTACTATAAGGTTTGGTAGGGATTACTTCTATTTTTCCGGCTTTACCTTCACTGTGATATTTTAAGGCATCTTCTTTTGAAACTTTTGACATAAGTATACTATTTAGTGGTTCGTCTGTTTAATTTGTATTCCTAAAAGTTAAATTACTTTTATTTTGTAAGCATATCGAGTACAAATGTAGCAAATTTATCCCATCTCTTATGTTAAGAAAAACATTTCTTTAAAAATAAAAGTTTTACAAGGGGAATCAGCTCTTTCGATATTCTTTGGGTGATAATCCGATTTGATGTTTAAAATATTTACTGAAAAAAGTTTGCGAGGGAAAGTTCAGTTCATTGCTGATTTGCTGAATCGTCATACTTGAATTTTTGAGTAATCTTTGAGCCTCCAAAATGACATACCTCTTTATCCATTCGCTAGCCGATATGCCGCTATTATTTTTTACGGTTGTAGATAAATATTTGGCTGTAATACATAGCTTGTCGGCATAGAAATTCAACTGTCTATATTTTTTGAAATTTTTTTCTACCAAATCTAAGAATTCGTAGGTAATATAGTCGGCTCTTGTCTTTTCGTTTTTTTTGTAAGAACTTATTTGTTTCCAAACTGTCGAATAGAAAAGTGCTACGGTAAGGTGTTGTATCGATTTTATTCGGAAAGGATTATCAGTATCGGCTATTATCTTTTTTATGTAAGCACAATAGTCCAATAATGCAGTTAAAGTTTCCTGAGATAAATGATGAGATATATTGTCCTGCCGGGGGAACCTTAATAATAAAATTTCATTTTTGGAATACGATGCGATATTGCTGGCGAAGTTTTTGGTAAAAGCAATGCAAATGATATAAAAATCTTCGCTGTTACTATCGTGTTGTAAAATTTGATTGGGATAAATGCTGATTACGCAAGGAGCGATTGCGTTATACTCTATGGAATTTATTTTCCCTTTAACCCAACCTTTCAAGACAATACATAATGTGAATGCTTCTGCTTTGTAAGGATAGTTGAATTTTGATAAATCCGAAATATTATCTTTATTAATCTCTATCAAAGCGAACTCGTTATCGACATGTAAAACATGTTTGTAATGATTGAAGCTCTCGTTGGGAATATCGGTTATGTGAATGGTCATAAATATTTTTATTTTTTCGGAGCAAAAATAGTCTAATTGTCTTGTAAATAATCTTGAATGAGAAAAATAGACCTGAATAGGGGGATAAAAGGACTCATTTGTATGTAAAGATGGATTTATATTTGCAGCCGAAATAAAATCTCTGAAAGAGAATTTGTAATAGAATGAAGGATATAATTTTTATTTATTTTATTTTTTCATTCTTTCCAGCTATTATACAGAGTTTATGCCTAAATTTGTAGCATTCGAAATGTGTTTGAAAAATCCCTGTTTATAGGGGTTATAAAGGTTTTATGTAGGTATTGATTAAATTTATCAATAAGTTGTGTTTAATAATTTTTAATATAAAATTTTAACTCGACTTGGAATATCAACGTTGAAAATAATTTTTGTTGCTTATGAAATTGACTAAAAATTTTATTCAGCCTATCGCAGGTGCGATGCTTTGTATTTTTTTATTTTCCTGTGGAGGAAAAAATGCCCAGAATGGAAGCGGAATGGTTCGCGAATATGCCGTAATGACATTACAGCCCGATTCGATGGAGTGGTATAGCAATTACCCTGCTGCAATTAAGGGTAAGCGGGATATCGAGATACGTCCGAATGTTAGTGGCTTTATTACAGATTTGAGAGTCGATGAGGGGTCTGTCGTAAGAAAAGGTCAAGTTCTTTTCGTTATCGATACAGTCCCGTACAAAGCTGCATTGAAAGTCGCCGAGACTAATGTAGAGGTAGCGAAAGCCAGTACCGAAACCGCTCGCCTTACGGTAGAAAACAAACGGGAGTTGCAGAGACGAGACATCATCAGCGAATATGATTTGCAAATGGCCGAAAACTCTTATGCTTCGGCTAAGGCCCAGTTGGCTCAGGCGGAAGCCCAATTGGTAAATGCCCGTAATAACGATTCCTATACGCGAGTTATCAGTCCGCTCGATGGAGTAGTGGGGGAGATTCCTTTCCGTGTGGGGAGTTTGGTGTCGCCGTCTTCGGCCACTCCGCTTACCACTGTTTCGGATAATTCCGAGATGTATGTTTACTTTTCGATGACCGAGCGGCAAATTTTGGAATTGGTGGCACAATACGGTGCTGAGAATTTTTTGCAAAAACTTCCGACTGTATCGTTGAAACTTTCCGATGGTAGTATATACCCGTTGAAAGGACGGATCGAAACAGTCAGTGGAATTATAGATACGCAGACAGGCTCCTCGAATATGCGTGCTACTTTTGAAAATCCGAATAGGTTGTTGCGTAGCGGAGGTTCGGGCGTTATCATGATTCCTATGAAAAACGACCATGCTATTTTGGTTCCGCAAAAAGCTACTTACGAAATTCAAGATAAGAAATTTGTTTATGTTTTAAATGACGACTCTACGGTGACTTCTACCGAAATAACCATTGCATCGATCGACAACGGAAAAGAGTATATGGTAACTTCGGGATTGAAAGCCGGGGATCGTATCGTGACAGAAGGTGTCAATACTTTGAAGGACGGCATGACTATTAAGGCTGCCGGTTCGCAAAATAATCAATAACAAGAACTTCAAATAGATAAAAGATTATGAAGTTAGATAGATTTATCAACCGCCCGGTATTATCGACCGTTATTTCCATTTTTATGGTCATACTGGGTGTTATAGGACTTGTATTTTTACCGATTACGCAATATCCAGATATTGCCCCTCCTACCATACAAGTTTCGACAACTTATACAGGTGCTAACGCTCAAACCATATTGAATAGTGTTATAGCTCCGTTGGAAGAGTCCATAAATGGTGTGGAAAACATGCTATACATGACTTCTACGGCAACCAATACAGGATCGGCGTCGATCAACGTATATTTTAAGCAAGGAACCGATCCCGATATGGCTGCCGTGAATGTGCAGAACAGGGTCGCTAAGGCTCAAAATCTGTTGCCGGCAGAAGTAACGCGGGTGGGTGTGATTACCGAAAAACGTCAGACGAGTATGTTGATGGTATTCTCTCTGTTCAGTCCCGACGACCGGTACAGCTTGGAGTTCCTTGAAAATTATGCAAAAATTAATGTCCTCCCCTTAATTCAGCGTGTATCTGGTGTCGGTGCTGCCGATGTTATGGCGACAGACTATTCTATGCGTATTTGGTTGAAACCCGATGTTATGGCGCAATATGGTTTGATGCCGGCGGATATTGCAGGTATTTTAGCTGAGCAGAATATCGAAGCCGCTCCCGGTCAGTTCGGAGATCAGGGAAATCAATCGTTCCAATACGTTTTGACCTATAAAGGCCGTTTACAAACCCCTGAGGAGTTTGGTAATATGGTGATACGAGCAAACGACGATGGGCAAATTTTGTACTTGAAAGATGTTGCCGATATTGAATTAGGTCGGTTGACCTATGGGTTTAAAAATTTCCAGAACGGGCATAATGCGGTAAGTGCGATGGTCTATCAGGCTGCCGGATCCAATGCCACTGCAATTATCGGCGATATTACAAATTTGTTGGAAGATATAAAGAAAGACCTTCCCCCCGGAATGGAAATCGAAACGACTTTGAATGCTAACGACTTCCTGTTTGCTTCGATTCACGAGGTAATCAAGACCCTTATCGAAGCCTTTATTTTGGTGTTCTTTGTAGTGTATGTCTTCTTGCAAGATTTCCGTTCGACGTTGATTCCCGCTATCGCTATTCCGGTGTCGTTGATCGGTACGTTCTTTGCCTTGTATTTGATGGGATTTAGTTTGAACTTGTTGACTCTTTGTGCATTGGTTCTTGCCATTGCGATTGTGGTCGATGATGCCATAGTGGTCGTCGAGGGAGTCCATGCTAAGTTGGATCAAGGATATAAGTCACCCCGTAAAGCATCTATCGATGCCATGCGCGAGCTTTCTGGCGCTATCATTTCGATTACGTTGGTGATGATGTCGGTGTTTATTCCGGTAAGTTTCATGCCGGGAACTTCGGGAACATTCTATCGGCAGTTCGGTCTCACGATGGCATTTGCCATTGGTTTCTCGGCGATCAACGCCTTGACGCTGAGTCCGGCTTTGTGTGCTATTTTATTGAAACCTCACAATAAAGACGGACATGAAAATAAAAAAACATCGTTTATCGATCGTTTTCATATAGCGTTTAATGCAGCATACAACACGATGCTCTCCAAATATAAAAATGGGGTTACCCATTTTGTCCATCATAAAAAACTTTCGTTTGCGGGAGTTATCGTAGGAGTTATTGTCTTGGTTATTTTAATGAACATTACTCCTACGGGGCTTGTTCCGAATGAAGATACAGGTACGATAATGATTACAGCCGATTTGCAGCCGGGAACTTCTCAGGAACGTACGGAGAAAATTCTTATGGAGGTAGATAGTATTATCGCTACTCATCCGGCGGTAAAAAGTCGTACACAAATTTTAGGATTCAGTTTTATCGGTGGACAAGGGAATACCTATGGCTCTTTTATCGTGAAATTGAAAAATTGGGACGAACGTACCGGAAAAGGTATGGATGCCAATTCTGTAATCGGGACTCTTTATATGAAGTTCGCTACGGAAATAAAGGATGCCCGTGTATTGTGTTTTGCTCCGCCTATGATTCCGGGGTACAGTATCAGTAATGGTTTCGAGTTGAACTTGCAGGACAAGACCGGTGGTTCGCTGGATCATTTTTATGAAGTCGCTCAAAATTTCTTAGCTGAGCTGATGAAGCGACCGGAGATAGCGATGGCCTCGACGACATTTAATCCTTCGTTCCCGCAGTATATGGTCGATGTCGATGTCGCCAAATGTAAACAGGCCGGTATTAGCCCGAGCGATGTGCTGGCGGCTCTACAAGGTTATTTGGGAGGTATGTACTCTTCTAACTTTAACCGTTTCGGTAAATTGTACCGTGTCATGATACAAGCAGAACCGAGTGCTCGGGCCAATCCCGAAAGTCTGAACAACATAAAAATTCGTAATGGTTCCGAGATGGCTCCGATTACCAATTTCATTACCTTGAAAAAGGTATATGGTCCCGATAATATCAAGCGTTTCAATATGTTTACGGCTATGACTATTAACGGTAATCCGGCTGACGGATATAGTTCTGGTGAAGCTATTAAAGCTATCGAGAAAGTCGCCGCCGAAACATTGCCGGTAGGTTATGGATATGAGTTCTCGGGTATGACCCGTGAAGAGCAGGGTTCGAGCAGTGGTACGACAGCTATTATCTTTATGTTGTGCTTGGTATTTGTTTACCTGTTGTTAAGTGCTCAATACGAAAGTTACATTTTGCCGCTTTCGGTAATCCTCTCGATACCGTTTGGATTGGCCGGTAGCTTTATATTTGCATTGATGATGGGAGTCGAGAATAATATCTATTTGCAAATCGCTTTGATTATGCTTATCGGTTTGTTGGCGAAGAATGCGATTCTTATCGTAGAGTTTGCGTTGGATCGTCGTCGTACGGGTATGCCTATTATCAATGCGGCCATCGATGGAGCGGCAGCTCGTCTGCGTCCTATCTTGATGACGTCATTGGCGATGGTTATCGGTTTGTTGCCTATGATGTTTGCCAGTGGAGTAGGTGCTAACGGTAACGGCACTCTGGGAGCCGGAGCCGTGGGAGGTATGCTCATCGGTATGATATGTCAGATATTTATTGTTCCGGCTTTGTTCGTTGTCTTCCAGATTATTCAAGAAAAGATTAAACCTCTTAAATGGAACGATCTTGATAATTCGGAGGTTATTTCGGAGATTGAACAATATTCCAAATAAATTTGAGGTAACTCTATAAAACAGAGAATATATGAAACGAATTCTTTTATATACCGTGTGTGGTTTGGCTATGCTCACTATGTTTAATAGCTGCCACATATATAATAAATATCATCGACCCGATGTCGATGTAGAAGGCTTGTTCCGAGATACTGTTGCGGCAGGCGATACCCTTGCGGCAGATTCCTTGAATATGGGGAATTTGCCGTGGGAAGAAGTCTTTACCGACACGATATTGCAGAATCTCATACGCATTGGATTAGAAAAAAATAGCGATCTGCAAAGTGCCATGTTACAAGTAGAAGCGGCTCAGGCTAGTTTCAATGCCGCTCGCTTGGCGTTTTTGCCAACGTTGAATTTGACTCCGCAAGGCGGTGTAAGTAGTTTTGATGGTAGCAAAGCCTCATGGACTTACAATGCGCCGGTTACGGCAAGTTGGGAGATCGATATATTTGGAAGAGTGCTGAATTCAAAACGCAATGCAAAAGCTGTATTAATGCAAAGCGAAGCGTATGAACAAGCGGTTCGTACACAGATTATCGCTACCATAGCTAATGGTTATTACACCTTGTTGATGCTCGATAAGCAACTCGCTGTTACGGAAGAGACCGCTTTGTTGTGGGAAAAGAGCGTGGAGACGATAAAAGCGATGAAGATTGGAGGCATGACAAATGAAGCTGCGGTAGCGCAAAGTGAAGCGAATAGCTATATGATTGCGGCTTCGATACCGGCTTTGCGGCAACAGATAAGAGAAGCGGAAAACAGTTTGTCCACATTGCTTTATCAAGCGCCTCAGTCGATCGAGAGAGGAACGTTTGAAGACCAGAAACTCCCCGAAATGTTACAAGTGGGAGTCCCGGTTCAATTACTTTCCAATCGTCCCGATGTACGGTCGGCAGAGCTCTCGTTGGCTGCGGCATATTATACTACGAATATAGCGCGGTCTGCCTTTTATCCCAACTTGGTAATTTCGGGATCTGCCGGATGGACCAACTCTGCCGGGAGCATGATCGTTAATCCCGGAAAAGTGTTGCTGTCTGCGGCTGCATCGTTGGTACAACCGATATTCAATCATGGCAGTAATGTCGCGAATCTGAAAGCTGCCAAAGCTCAGCAGAAGATGGCTGCTATTAATTTCCAGCAGACAATCCTTAATGCAGGAAAAGAGGTAAGCAATGCTCTTTATCAAATTCAAACGACAAAGGAAACTCTTGTAAATAGAAATCAGCAGGTTGCTTCTTTGGAAAGAGCTGTTGAAGCTACCGAGTCGTTGATGAAGCTGGGTACTTCGACCTATCTCGAAGTCCTTACGGCTCAACAGTCGTTGTTGAATGCCCAGTTGTCCCAGATTTCCGATTCGTATCAATGCATGGTCGCTGTCGTCAGTTTGTATCATGCCTTAGGCGGAGGACGGGAAATAGAGGAAAATACGAAGTAAAAATTAAAAATAATATACTATGATTAGTCCGTTAGCGTACGTCGATTCCAAAGCGGTGATTGGGAACAATGTGACGATTCACCCCTTTGCTTATATCGATAAAGATGTTGTCATTGGAGACAATTGTGTGATATATCCATACGCCAGTGTTTTGGCGGGAACTGTCATGGGAAAAAACAATCGGGTTTTTCAAGGTGCTATTTTGGGCGCCGAGCCGCAGGATTTCCATTATAAAGGCGATGCTACCCGGTTGTCTATCGGGGACGATAATATGATTCGAGAATATGTTATCATCAATAGAGCTACGACTCCCGAAGGAGAAACTGTCATTGGAAATAGAATTTGTCTGTTGAAAGGAACACGTATCGGACACGACTGCCGTGTGGACGACGATTGCATTTTAGGTATCGATTGCGACCTCTCGGGAGAGTGTCATATTCATAGTAAAGCAATTCTCGCCGGACGTGTAATCGTGAAAGAGCGCTGTCGGGTAGGTAGCTGGACTTTGGTGAAAAGCGGTTGTCGTACGGGCAAAGATATACCTCCTTATATTTTAGCGGCACATAATCCTATTACATACAAGGGAATAAATGCATTTATTCTTAGACGGCGAGGATTCAGTGAGGCTACTATCGAGAATATCGCTTTGGCTTATCGACAAATATATCAGTCGGGTACTAGTCTTGAAAATGCAGTGCTTCGTATTAAAGAAGTGGTGGAGCCAAGTCCCGAAATTGATTATATTCTATCTTTTATAGAAGATTCGAAAATGGGTATAATTGCTACCTATGGAGAAGAAAAATAAAGTAGAAAAGTAG
>ENA-OPWY01001196-OPWY01001196.1-human-gut-metagenome-genome-assembly--contig:-NODE-1196-length-11006-cov-1.863391_pt1 | contig 11006 bp, 8 predicted proteins | sample MGYA00241515_ERZ502022 | MGnify/ENA primary metagenome ERZ502022 (study PRJEB25962, sample SAMEA2043045) | human gut metagenome | biome: human gut; feature: human-associated habitat; material: faeces...
GGGCGCTCGTTTTCGTTTCGAAGCAGAGCGCCGTGTCCGTGCCCGGAAAAATGACAGCGCAATAGCCGTGCAGCAGCTTGTCCGCCGTCTGCGCGGGGTCTTGCGTGCGCTCGGCGACGGCGCAGTAGACTCTCGCCCGCTCCGCCTGCGTCAGAACCTCCTGTATGCTCCCCGGCGTGACCGTCTCCATCAGCGGCTTTAAGACCTGCTCGGCGATATCCCCGCCGGAGGTCAGCCCGTCCAGAAACAGCAGTCCCAGCCTCTGCCCGCCGACCGTGATCTGCCGGGTATTGAGATCCGCCGTATCCCCAAAGCACGCCTGCACGTCCTCCATGCCCCAATGCGCCATGGTTTTGCCTCCTGTTTGGATGATTCTTCTGTCATTTTTCCGCAAACGCAGAAAAGTATACCTGTTTTCCGCGTCACAGGTTTGCATATCCCGGCTGTTTGTGGTAGACTATAGCGAAAGCGATTTGAAATCACACATATTTAATATGTATCTGGAGATGTACCGCCATGTATGAATTGATTACCGACAAGACGCTTGCGGAATACGAAGCGTTTGTGCAGAGCCACCCGAAGGGCAATTTTGCGCAGAGCAGTCTCTGGGCCAAACAGAAGCCCATGTGGACATGGGACGCCGTCGCCGTGCGCGGCGAGGACGGGAAAATCAAAGGCTCTCTGGCCCTCATGACCCGCAAGGTTCCCGGCATCGGCCGGACGCTGATGTACGGCTGCCGCGGCCCGGTCTGCGATCTGGACGACCGCGAGACGTTTGCCCAGCTGCTGGAGGGCGCGAAGGCGCTGGCGAAAAAATACAAATCATATGTTATCAAGCTCGACCCGGACGTGCCGTCGAGCAACACGGCATTCGCCGCGCTCATGCAGTCGTTCGGCTTCCGGTGCAAGGAGGGCGGGAAGAATTTTGAGGCCATCCAGCCGCGCTATGTCTTCCGTCTGAACGTCGAGGGCAAAACGGAAGATGAGCTTATGGCGGCCTTCCACCAGAAATGGCGCTATAATATTCGCCTGGCCGAGCGCAAGGGCGTAAGCGTGAAGATCTGCGGCAAGGAAATGGTCCCGGCGTTCGCCGATCTCATGCTGACGACCGGCGTGCGCGACGGCTTTGTCACGCGCAAGCCGGAGTATTTTGCGAACATGCTCGACAATCTCGGCGAGCATGCGCGGCTCTACATGGCCTTTGACCCCGAGGGAACGCCCATCGCGGGGACACTCGCCATCCACTACGGCGACAAGGTCTGGTATCTCTACGGTGCATCCAGCAACGAGCACCGCAATCTGATGCCCAACTATTTATTGCAGTGGCGCATGATCCAGTGGGCCGTTGAGACCGGCTGCCGCATCTACGATTTCCGCGGCGTGTCCGGAAACGTCTCCGAGGATAACCCGCTCTACGGCCTGTTCCGCTTCAAGCAGGGCTTCGGCGGAGACTTCACCGAGTTCGTCGGCGAAGAGGATCTGGTGCTCTCGCCGGTCATTTACTGGGCCGTGGAGCACGGCACGTCGGTCTTCAAGGATCTTCGCAAGACCGTCTATCTCATCAAGAACCGAGACAAAAAATAACGCAGGAGGCGCAGCATGAAAGCGTATGTCGTCGACTCCGCCGCCGTGCGGAGCAATCTGCAAATTCTAAAGGACCGCGCAGGCAGCGCGGTCCTCTGGGCCGTTTTAAAGGGAGACGGCTATGGCCTCGGCCTTGTCCAGATGGCAGCGATCTGCCGGGAAGCCGGCGTCACGCACTTTGCCGTGACGGAGGTTTCCGAGGTCAGCCGCCTGCGCGCAGGCGGGTTTCAGGATTGTGACATTCTGATGCTCCGCCCGACCGCCGACGCGCAGGAGCTGACGCAGCTTCTGAACCTCGGCGCGATTCTGACCGTTTCGAGCCAGAACGACGCAGCCGTCCTGAACGGCGTGGCGGAAACGCTCGGTGTCCAGGCGCAGGTACACGTCAAGATCGATACCGGCATGGGCCGGTACGGCTTTTTGCCGGACGAGCTGGATCAGCTGCTGCCCATTTTCAAGTATATGCCCGGCCTGCACGTGACCGGCATTTATACGCATCTGCATTCCGCGTTCTGCAATCAGAAAGCAACCATCGTGCAGGCCGAGGCGTTTCAGGGCGTTCTGGACAAGCTGCACGCCGAGGGCTGCGACACCGGCATGGCGCATATGCTGAACTCCGCCGGGCTTTTGAAATACCCCGAATACGCGATGGACGGCGTGCGTGTGGGCTCGGCCATCCTGGGGCGTGTGTCTGTGCGCGGAAATTGGGGTCTTGCCCACATCGGCGAGTGTCAGGCGACGATCGAAGAGCTTCGCTGGCTCCCGAAGGGCCACAGCTGCGGCTACGGCGCGGGCTGGACAGCGAAAAAACCCACTCGCGTGGCCGTTTTTTCCGTGGGCTGGTACCACGGGTTCGGCGTGGAGATGGGAAACGATCTGTTCCGTTTCCGCGACTGTCTGCGCGGCATTCTGCGGAATCTGAAGCAGATGGTCTTCAAAAAGCATATCTATGTAACGGTAAACGGGAAAAAGTGCCGTGTGCTGGGCCATATCGGGATGCTGCACACGTGCGTGGACGTGACGAAGCTTCCATGCGCGGTCGGCGACACGGCGGTTTTTGACATCAAGCCGCTGCTGCTCAAGGGCATCGAGGTCGTCTACCGGTGAGGAGGGGCCATGTCTGATAAAATTGCCGCCATTGCCACGGGCCGTGCCCGCACGGGCATCGGCATTCTGCGCCTGTCCGGCGACGGGTGCATTGAAGCCGCAGGGCAGGTCTTCAGGCTGAACTCCGGCAGGCCGCTGACCTCCCTCCCCAACCGCAAGCTTGCGCTCGGCACGCTCTTTGACGCACAGGGACGCCCCATCGACCACTGTATGGCGTTCATCTCCCGTGCGCCGCATTCGTACACCGGCGAGGATACCGCCGAAATTCAATGCCACGGCTCCCCCGCCGCACTGACCGCCGGGCTTGAGGCGCTGTTCGCCGCAGGCTTCCGGCAGGCGCGGCCCGGCGAATTCACACGCCGCGCATTTCTAAACGGCCAGATGGACCTGACGCAGGCCGAAGCCGTGATCGATCTCATCGACGCCGAAACCGACGCGGCGGCAAACGCCGCCGGACAAGTTGCAGGTGCGATCCGCAAAAAGATCGACCCGATCTACGACGGCTGGGTCGATCTGTGCGCGCATTTCCATGCCGTGCTCGATTACCCCGACGAGGATATCGACCCCTTTGCGCTCTCCGGCTACGAAGCGTCGCTGACGGCAAGCAGTCGGCAGCTTACCGCGCTGCTTGCCTCCTGCCATCGGGGCCGGATGGTGCAGTCCGGCATCAGAGCCGTCATTCTGGGAAGTCCAAACGCCGGAAAATCCAGTCTTCTCAACCGCCTGTCCGGCTTTGACCGTGTGATCGTCACCGACATTCCCGGCACGACGCGTGACACCGTCGAGCAGACCGTCACATTCGGGCGGCACCTTGTCCGGCTTGTCGACACGGCAGGCATCCGCGACACGCAGGATGTGATCGAAAAAATCGGCGTTGACCGCTCGATGGAAGCCGCGAAGGACTGCGACGCGGCGCTGTTCGTCGTCGACGCGTCCAGACCGCTGACGGACGAGGACCGCCGCGCGATGGGCGCGGCGCTTGAAGCGCCGGAGGCGATCGCGATTCTGAACAAGCAGGATCTGCCCGGCGCGATCGAGCCGTCCGATCTGCCGTTTTCGTACATTGTCCCCATCTCCTGCAAGGACAGCACGGGCTTTGATCTGCTGGAGCAGGCGTTTGATATGCTCTTCCCGGACGATACGCCGTGTGACGGCTCGCTTCTGACGAACGCGCGGCAGGCCGGTGCCATTCTGCGCGCAAAAAAATCCGTCGATTCCGCCGTGCAGAGCCTGCGCGCGGGTATGACGCCCGACGCGGTGCTGGTCGATCTGGAAGCGGCCATGGATGCGCTCGGCGAGGTCACGGGCCGGACGATGCGCGAGGATATCACGAACCGCATTTTTGAGCGGTTCTGCGTTGGAAAATAAACCACAGAAATCAGGTTTTACTATGATCTATCTCGACAATTCCGCCACCACGCAGCCCTGCCCCGCCTGCGTGCGGGCCATGACAGAGGCGCTCACGGACTGCTGGGGCAATCCGTCGTCCGTCTACGCGCTCGGCATTGACGCCGCCCACCGTCTGCGGCAGGCGCGGCAGGCGGTCGCCGCCGCCCTCGGCGCAGAGCCTGACCGGGTGTTTTTCACCTCCGGCGGCACGGAGGCCGACAACTGGGCCATCCTTTCCGCCGCCGAGCGTCTCGGCAAGCGCGGCCGCCACATCATCACGACCGCCGTGGAGCACCACGCTGTCCTGCACCCCATGCAGAAGCTGGAAGCGAAGGGCTTCGAGGTCACATATTTGCAGCCCGACCACGACGGTACTATCACGGTCGAAGAACTGAAAAAGGCCCTCCGGCCCGATACGATTCTCGTCTCCATTATGATGGTCAACAACGAGACGGGCGCAGTCATGCCGATTGCCGACATGGTCAAGGCCGTGCGCCGCGCTTCCCCGCTGGCGCTGTTCCATACCGACGCCGTGCAGGGCTTTTTGAAGGTTCCATTCCGCGCCAAAGCGCTCGGCGCGGACATGATCTCCGTCTCCGCGCACAAGATCCATGCCGCCAAAGGCACGGGCGCGCTTTATATCCGTCCCGGTCTGCCCCTCCCCGCGTTTATAAACGGCGGCGGGCAGGAGAGCAATTACCGCTCCGGCACGGAAAACATGCCCGGCATCTGCGGCTTCGGCGCGGCCTGCGCCGACACGGATGCGAAAGCAGACATCGCGCGCATGGCGCACCTGCGCGATCTGGCCCGGGAAAAGCTGGCTCAAATTGACGGACTTGTCCTCATCGGCAGTCAGGCCGCGCCGCACATCGTCAATCTGTCCCTGCCCGGCCTCCGCTCGCAGGGCATCATCAACTGCCTGCAGTCGGACGGCATCTATGTCTCGGCAGGCTCCGCCTGCTCCAAGGGCCACAGGAGCCATGTGCTTGAGGCCATGCACCTGTCCCCCACCGTCATCGACGGCTCCATCCGCGTCTCGTTCTCGCGGGACAACACAGAAGCCGACGTCGACGCGCTCTGTCAGGCCCTCCTGCACGCAAAGCAGACGCTGAAGGGCTGAAAACGACACGAATCCCCGCTTGCTTCGCTGAAAACCCCAGTGAAGCAAGCGGGGATTTATTAAGTGCTGCCCCTGTAGGGGTCGATGCCGGTCACAGCCGTTCGCGACGAAGGAGCGTTACGGATGTGGGTCTGCCGCTTGCCGGTACACATCGGCCCGTGAGGAAGTTGCGAATTTGCCGAAGACCACCATAATACCGGTCTATTCTGGCGGCCCATTGGGAAATTGCGAATTCGCCGGAAACCTCCGTAAAACCTGTGCGTTCTTCTGGGTCGATGCGATGCCCGCAGGATAGTTTCGAGGCGCAACCGCGCTTTGCGCGGCTCTTAGCGCCGAAGATGGGCATCGACCCCTACGCTGAAGTATGGAAGTGCATACGAATTTGCCGGAAGACTTTCGCTTCTCACAGCTTCCTGCTGCTGCCCCTCAGGCGCTTCGCGCCAGCTCCCTTTTCAGAGAAGCCTTATTCCGCGCAGCATTCCTTGATGACGGCGACTGCTTTTTGCAGCTGCTCCATCGGGATATTGAGAGCGGGCAGGAGGCGGAGCTTGTCCTTGGCTTTGATGACCAGAACGCCCTTTTCGCGGCAGGCGGCAATGATGTCAGAGGCGTTTTTCTCCGTCTGGATGCCGAGCATCAGGCCGAGGCCGGACACACCGAGCACGCCCTTCGCGCCGGCCAATTCCTGTTTGATATACGCAGAGCGTTCTTCTACGCCTTCAAGCATCTTCTCGTCCAGACGGCTCAGGACGTTGATTGCGCCTGCGCAGCAGACGGGGTTGCCGCCGAAGGTCGAGCCGTGCGTTCCGGCGGAAAGCACATCCTGCACCTTTTCGCCCAGCAGCGTCGCGCCGAGCGGCAGGCCGCCCGCAAGGCCCTTGGCCGTGGAGACGATATCGGGCTGCACGCCGTAGTGCATATAGCCGTACAGCTTTCCGCTGCGGCCATTGCCGACCTGCACCTCGTCGCAGATGAGAAGCAGATCATATTGTTCGCACAGCTTCGCCGCGCCCTTGACATACGCCTCGTCCAGCGGCATGACGCCGCCCTCGCCCTGCACGACCTCCATCATAACGGCGGCGCATTTGTTGGCCTTGATCAGCTGCTCAAGGTCAGCCAGATCGTTCGGCTCGGCATAGACAAAGCCCTCGGTCAGGGGGGTAAAATCGTGGTGGAACACGTCCTGACCGGTCGCGGCCAGGGTGGTGATCGTGCGGCCATGGAAGCTGTTTTTCAGGGTGATGATGGTGGAATAGTCCTTGCCCTTTTTCTCCTCCGACCACTTCCGGGCGGCCTTGATGGCGCACTCGTTCGCCTCCGCGCCGGAATTGCCGAAGAAGACCTTCTTCATGCCGGTCTTTTCGCAGAGCATCTGCGCAAGCTTTACGCAGGGCTCCGTATAATAGAGATTCGAAATATGCTGGAGCGTGCCGAGCTGCTTGGTGACGGCGGCCATCCATTCCTCGTCCGCCACGCCGAAGATATCAACGGCAATGCCGGTCGACAGGTCGATATATTCCTTGCCCGTATCGTCCCAGACGAGCGAACCCTTGCCCTTTACAATTGTCACGGGGAAGCGCGCGTAGGTGTTCGCAATATAGGTCTGGTCAAGCTTTTGTGTATCCATGTTCGTTCCTCCTATCTGGTGAACATTGTGCCGATGCCTTCATTTGTCAGCATTTCGATCAGAATGGCGTGCGGAACGCGGCCGTCGATGATGAACACGCGGTTCACGCCCCATTCGATGGCGCTGCGGCAGCATTCCGCCTTCGGGATCATGCCGCCCTGAATGACGCCGCTGGAAACAAGCTCCGGCAGTTCATCGACCCTGATGGACGAGAGGAGCGTCGACGGATCGTCCTTGTCCTTGAGAATTCCCGCGATATCCGTCATGGCGATGAGACTCTCCGCGCCAAGTCCGCCCGCAATGCGTGCGGCGGCGGTATCGGCGTTGATGTTGTAGATATTGCCCGCATCGTCATAGCCGACCGTGGACACGACCGGGATATAGCCCTTGTCGAGCACGTCCAGAATGGGCTTGACGTTCACGTTCGTGATCTCGCCGACGTAGCCAAGCTCCGGCTTTTTGATCTTCGCCTCGAGCATATGCCCGTCGAGGCCAGACAGGCCGATGGCGCTGCCGCCCTTAAGCTCAATCAGATTCACGAGCGTCTTGTTGATCTTGCCCGCCAGCACCATGAGCGCCACGCCGACGGCTTCCTCGTCCGTCACGCGCACGCCGTCGACGAACGTGCTTTTCTTGCCCATTTTGCCGAGCACATCGGTGATCTCCGGCCCGCCGCCGTGCACCAGCACGACCTTCACGCCGATCAGCTGCAGCAGGCAGATATCGCGGATGACGGAATCCTTCAGGTGCTCGGAGATCATGGCGTTGCCGCCGTATTTGACGACGACGATCTTGCCGCTGTAATCCTGAATATACGGCAGCGCGTGAACCAGAACCCTGGCCCGCTGTGCATTTGTGATATCCATGCCGCTCCCCCCTGTTACGTCCGGTAATCGCCGTTGATCTTTACATAGTCATAGGTCAGGTCGCAGCCCCAGGCTGTGGAGGCTGCGCTGCCGGATTTGAGGTCGATCAGAATTTCGATCTCGTGCTCAAGCAGAATTTTCTTGGCCTGCTCCTCGGAGAAGTCAACGCCCGCGCCGTTTTCGCAGACCAGAATGGTTCCAGCCTTGGACGCAAACTGCACGTCGATTTTGTTCACGTCGACCGGCGCGCCGGAATAGCCGATGGCGCACAGGACGCGGCCCCAGTTTGCGTCGGCTCCGAACATGGCGGCCTTGGTCAGGGACGAGCAGATGACGCTCTTGGCGACGGTTTTGGCAATGTCCAGCGTTTCCGCGCCGGAGACCTTGCATTCGAGCAGCTTTGTCGCGCCCTCGCCGTCACCCGCGATGCAGCGGCAGAGATAGACGGTCACGGTATTGAGCGCCTGCATGAACGCGGTGAAATCCGCGCCCTCTTCGGTGATCTCCGCATTGCCCGCAAGGCCGTTGGCCAGGACCGTCACCATGTCGTTCGTAGACGTGTCGCCGTCGACGGAGACCATGTTGAAGGTGTTGGCGATATCCGTTGAAAGCGCCTTTTGGAGCATGGCGGGAGAAATGGCGCAGTCGGTCGTGATGAAGACGAGCATGGTCGCCATGTTGGGGTGGATCATGCCGGAGCCTTTGCAGATGCCGCCGATCCTGCATTCCTTCCCGCCGGCGGTGAAGCTGACGGCGATCTCTTTGCGTTTTGTATCGGTGGTCATGATGCCCTCGGCAGCCTCGTCGGAGTGCGGGCCGAGGCATTTGACCAGTTCCGGGATCCCGGCTGCGATGGGCGCAATGTCGAGCGGCTGGCCGATCACGCCGGTAGAAGCTACTACAACGTCGGACGGGCTAATATGCAGCGCCTGCCCCAGAAGTTCGCTCATCTGCTCGGCGATTGCAACGCCGTTGGCGTTGCAGGTGTTGGCGTTGCCGCTGTTGCAGATGATGGCCTGCGCCTTGCCGTCGGCCAGATGCTGCTTCGTCACGACGAGCGGCGCGCCCTTGACCAGATTGGTCGTATAGACGGCGGCTGCGCTGGCCGGGACGCTGGAATAGATCAGCGCGAGATCGCGCTTCGTTTTATTTTTCCGGATGCCGCAGTGGACGCCGGAGGCCGAAAAGCCTGTCGCGGCGCACACGCCGCCTGCGATCTGTTTCATTTGTGGTTCCTCCCAGTTACAGTTCCAGACCCAGCGTTTTTTCCGCGCCGGTCACCAAATTCATACACTCGACTGCCGCGCCGGACGCGCCCTTGCCGAGGTTATCATAGACGGCCAGCAGGAGCATCCGCTGCTCGTTGCCCGCGACCGTGATCTTCATGCTGTCCAGACCGGACTGTGCGGCAGCGGACAGGAAGCCGCCCTCATCCGCCGCGTCCGTATAGGAGACGACCGGGCCGGTATAGAGCGCCTTGTAGGCGTTTTTTACCTCCTCCATGCCTGCGCCCGGCTTCAGCCAGCCCGCAAACAGCGGAACCGTCACCTGCATACCGCTGTAGAAATCCGCGACGACCGGACAAAAGACCGGCTCGCTTGCAAGACCAGTGACGGCCTTCATTTCCTTCAGGTGCTTGTGCGTCTGGCCGAGCGCGTACTGGCGCGGCGCGTTCAGGAGAGGACTTCGCTCCGGCGCGCGGTATTCCGCGATCATCTTTTTGCCGCCGCCGGAATAGCCGGTCAGCGAATAGCAGCTCAGAAGCACATCCGGCGCAAGCAGTCCGGCGGAAATGAGCGGATAGACCAGCGCGATAAAGCCGCTGGCGTGGCAGCCGGGAACGGCAATGCGCTTTGCCTGCCGCAGTCTTGCCTCCTGCACGGGAGAAAGCTCCGGGAAGCCGTAGCACCAGCCGGGCGCCGTCCGGTGCGCGGTGGACGTGTCGAGCACGACGGTATCGGGATTTTCGACCCATGACGCGGCCTCGCGCGCCGCATCGTCCGGCAGGCACAGAAACACGACGTCCGCCTCGTTGAGCAGCCTTTTTCGGCTGGACTCCAGCTTGCGCTCCGATTCCGGGAGCGTCAGAAGCTGAATATCCGTTCGTCCATGCAGACGGTCAAAAATACGAAGCCCGGTCGTCCCGGCGCTGCCGTCGATAAATACCTTTTTCATGCAGATCCCCTCCCATGCTGCCCATCGCGCTTTGTTTGCTATAATATACATCATTATGCATGAATATGCAAGTAAAAAATATTATATTCATCATATTCGTTGATATATACATCTTGTATTGAATATTTGCTGCTGTTTTGGACAATTTGACACGAGGCAGACAAAGGCTTCCCTTTGGCACAAGGGAAGCCTTTTTGGTCAGCCGGGGACTTTCCAGTATGGTTTTCCGCCCTGTTCTGCAACGTTCATGACGGAAAACTCCGAAATGCGCTCAAAGGGCTTCTCCGGCTCGAACGGGAGCAGCTCCGGTTCCGCCGGTGCGGGTTCCGGTTCAGGCTCCGGCTCCGGCGTCTGGTCGGTCAGGATGCGCGTCTGCCCGGAAAACGGGCAGCTCCGGTTGGAGAGCCTTGCCCGCAGCCGGAGGCCGTCCGGCTCCGGCTGCGGGACGCCCAGAACGGTGCGGGCGCCGTCCGTCTCGGCGATCAGACGGATGGGAAAGTCCCAGTCCTTGCTGCATACGGCGCTGACGTTCCAATACAGGCCGTCCCGCTCGGCCTGAAGCGTCCCCTCGCGGACGCCGGTGATCGGATATGAAAGCATAAAAACACCTCCTGCGTTTATCCCTGCCGTTTTTGGGTCACACTGAACAGCAAGGGAAGGTGATTACATGACAACTGCGGATAACCAGCCGCTGGGGCAGGCCCTTGCTGAAAATCAGGCGTTTCTGCAAACTATGTTTGGCGGCTCATCGGATTTCTATACCAAAAGCTTTACGATTTGCGGCTGCCGCTGCTGCATCGCCATGTTTGCGGGGCTTTCCTCGCCGGAAAAACTCTGCATCATGGTGCTGCACGCACTGGGTCAAGGCGTGCCGGGCTGCAAGGCCGGGCCGCAGCTGGTGCAGTACCTGGCAGAGCAAAGCTGCCTACCCACAGAGCAAACCCCCATCACCACCCGTACCCAGCTGGTGGAAGCCCTCGCCGGCGGCATGGCCGTGCTGCTGGTGGAGGGCAGCGGCCAGGCGCTGGCGTTTTCTACCCAGGATATGCCGGGCCGCAGCGTGACCAACCCCAGCGGGGAAGGCAACATGCGCGGCCCGCAGGATGCCTTTACCGAGCACCTGCGCAATAACATTTCC
>ENA-OPWY01001199-OPWY01001199.1-human-gut-metagenome-genome-assembly--contig:-NODE-1199-length-10987-cov-4.207098_pt1 | contig 10987 bp, 8 predicted proteins | sample MGYA00241515_ERZ502022 | MGnify/ENA primary metagenome ERZ502022 (study PRJEB25962, sample SAMEA2043045) | human gut metagenome | biome: human gut; feature: human-associated habitat; material: faeces...
GGGCGCTGCCCAAACCCGCAATTTTTGAAAAAATTGAGTAAACTTTTTTGCTTTTTGGGAGGATAATTTAGCGTTAGCTAAATTTCAATCCCCGACCGACACTCCGCTAAACCATAATTTATTCCAATTTTTCGATAAAAAGCCAAAAGCAATCCCTCCGAAAATATCGGAGGGACCGCTGCGTGACTATCGAATATTTAATTAATATCTTAATTATCACCAAGTACCTACATTATAGCCTTTATCTGTCTTTGTTGTTTTAGCATAGTAATTGGTGTCTTTTGAACCTGTGTTAATATCAACAGTCTGTGAAGAACCGTTAGTAAAGATTACGCTGTCGCAAGAAGTCGGAACAGTCAATGTATAAACTGCCTGACCGTGGTCATTATTCTCTACGAAATTCATTTTTGTGCCCGGCCAAGCAACTTCACCCTGACTGCCGCTTGTCCAATAATAACAGTAAATTGTACCGTCCCAGTTAAGTGAGTTTGCAAATGTTACTGTGTATGTACCGCTTGGAGTTGTTGTAGGCTCTGTTGTCGGTTCTACAGTTGTAGGCTGTGCTGTAGTTGGCTGTGTTGTCGGTGCCGCTGTACTTGCTTGTGTTGTTGGCTGTGTAGGCTGTACAATATACTTATACTGACCTACTAAACTGCCGTCTGCAATATTATAAACCAAGTACATCTGAACAAGTGTAGCGTCAATTACATCAACACTGCCGTCATCATTTGCATCTGCCGCAATAAGCTGTTTATCTGTCAATGTTGACTGCTCACTGATAAATAACTGTATAACAGATACATCATTGATTGAAATGTTGCCGTCTGTATCAACATCGCCTATCAATACTTTATCAGAAGGTGTTGAAGAAATTTCTGTTGCAGATGTTGACGGCTGTGCTGTGGTAGGTTGTGTAGTCGGTGCTGTTGTAGGAACTTCACCTGAATCGTAAAGATATACAACATTGATTACGCCTGCGGAATAATTACCTGTTGCATTTAAAGGAGTAATTACATTTTTACCTGCAACTGCAGAAGTTGTGTATGTGTCGCTTGAAGTAACCTTTGTTTTCTCGCTTACAACATCAGAGGCAATCTTTTTGCCTGTTGCAATATCAATATGGCTTGTAATTACTGTAGCGGCAAATGTGATAGCGCCGTTATTAATCCATACTTCGCCGGATGCGGCATAACCGCTTGCACCCTGCCCCGGCTCCTGAGCGATATTTGAAGTTGGGTGGAACATTACATAGCAAGCAGTTGCAGGAACTGTACATTTGTACCAACCGTCGCCCTCGCTTGTCATTACTGTAGCGGTATTCCATTCGCCTGTCGGATTTTTGCCGTCGTCTGTATATGAATAGCAACGAACATCTGACCAGCTTGACGGCTTTTTGTAGTGAACTACTGTGCTTGTAGAATTAAGCTTTTTGTACTTAAATGTAATAGTTGTGTCAGTACCCGAGAAAGTACCGCTTGTGTTTGCAGGGAAACTATCTGTATCAAGCTGATAACCCTGAATTGTTGCAGGACTTACAGAGTATTCATCTCCGCTTCTCATTTTGTTCTTAACAGAGTCTTTAACCTTTGTGCCGTTTGCATCTACATAGTTTACTGTAAGGTAACCTGAGGAAATACCCGAAGATTTGTATGTAAATGTTACAGTGTATGTCTTGCCGCTTTCAACTTTACCTGTTGTTGTGCCTGTTGTATTAACAAGATTATAGTCATAAAGAAGTGTTGTATCAGGTAAAGCACGGTATGTTGTACCTGTCTTATAAGTAGCTGATGTGCTCTTTAAAACATTGCCGTTTTCATCAACATGGTTTACCTTAAGTGTACCGTATGTAGGCTCTGCATTCTGAAGATTACCGAATGTAGATGACTGAACAAGTACGCAAGTACTTCTTGCAGGGATAGAATATGATTTGCCCGAAACTGTGCCAAGACTTTCAAGCCCTGCCTTTGTGCCGTTTGCAACAACTGTCCAGCCGCTGCCGTCAAGATCGATTGTGCAAGCCTGTGTACCGCTGTTTACGAGTACGCAAACCTTGCCCCACTCGCCGGCTGTGTTATTAGAATATGTATAAGCAACAACATTGCCGTATGATGACTGGAATGTAGGAGTTGAGAAGTTACCTCCCTTGAGCGGTGTGTAATTCTCTCTGATTTTAAGAAGGCCCTTATAATAATCGGCTGTTTCAGAATATGTCTTTAAACGAGTCCAATCAATGGCATTGATTGAATCGGCTGATTTATAACTGTTGTGGTCGCCCTGCTTTGTACGGCAGAATTCCGAACCTGCTGTCATAAATACTATGCCCTGTGAAGTCATGAGAAGTCCCATTGTGGCTTTCATCTGATCTGTAAGCGAAGAGGAAGTAGAGTTCCAATCCTTACTGCCGTTACTAAGCACCATCTTATCCCACATAATAAGGTTATCGTGGGCATCGGCATAAGCAATTGTCTGTGAAGGAGCTTTTGCACCGAAGCACTGACCCTTTACACCGTTTACAACTGTGTAAGTTTTACCATTATTACCCTGAATAAAACCGGTTGATGCATCGTTTGTACCACCCTTAATAGCATCACGGTATGAGTCGCAGAACATACCTACTCTTGCATCAAGCTGAGAAGCTTTGCTCTGAAAACAACCGTCGCTGATTGCGGTTGAACCGCCTGTCCAAGGCTCACCGTACATAAGAATCTTCTTACCCGAACCGTCCGAATAAAGGTTATCAAGACTTGAACGAATCTGATTCATAGTAGCAATGTCGTGAATTCCCATAAGGTCAAAACGGAAACCGTCAATGTGGTACTCGCTTGCCCAATAGAGAATGGAGTCGATCATATACTTTCTGTACATAAGTTTATCGGATGCAGTTTCGTTACCGCAGCCCGAACCGTTTGAATAAACGCTTGAACTTGTTTTTCTGTAATAGTAGTTAGGAACTGTATCTGTAAAACATGAACCCTCTGTTACATATGTATGGTTGTAAACAACATCCATTACAACGGAAATACCTCTGTCATGAAGTGCCTGAATCATCTGCTTAAATTCAGTGATTCTAACATTACCGTCATATGGGTTAGAAGAATATGAACCCTCGGGAACATTGTAGTTTACAGGGTCATAACCCCAGTTTCTGTTTGTTGCCGAACCTGTGATTGTTTCATCGACAGAACCGAAATCATATACAGGCATAAGCTGAACGCAGTTAATACCCGACTTTACAAGATAATCAGCAGCAGTTGATACAGAGCTTGCGCTTGTATCCGAATTAATCTTTGTGCCGCCCTCGGTAAATGCGAGGTATTTACCTTTATTGTCATCACTGACGCCCGAAGTGTCCGAAATTGAGAAGTCACGAACATGAACTTCCCAAACAACTGCCTCCTGTGCATTGTTGAAAAGAACATGGTTATCGCTGTCCCAACCGTCAGGGTCTGTTGAATCAAGGTCAACAACCATTGAACGGTTACCGTTTACACCTGTTGCTTTTGAATAAACATCCTGTGTTTCGTTTGTTGTACCGTTTACGGTAACAAGATAAGTATAGTATATGTTCTTAAGGTCACCGTTTACAGTAACCGACCACATACCTGTAGAGCTGTTCTTTTTAAGGTTATAAGTGCCGAGAACAGCTGCACCTGATTCGGAATCGGAACCTGTTGCATAGAGTTTAACCTTTACGGCAGATGCCTCCGGTGACCATACCTTAAACTCTGTTGAGCTTTTGCTGTAGTTTGCACCGAGATTCTGTTCGTTGTAAGCATTGCTTGCATAATTTTCAAGATAACTTGCGTTGTAGTAATTACCTGCCGACACTGCTTCGGTATCTGTGGTTGCCGCTGTTGTTGACAACGATGTCATACCAAAGAGCATTGTAGCGCTAAGTAAAACTGCAAGCGTCCTTTTTAAAAACATTTCTTTCTCTCCTTTTTTCAATTTACTTTATGTATCAGTAATTAGATTTTAGCAAATTTAGCAAAGTTTTAATTTCTTTTACAGAAAATAAATAAGCACATTAAAACAAAGTTTTACTGTGCTTATTGTGCATAATTAACAAAATTGTTTTCTATCCAAAAAATCAGTCAAAATCAGTAATAAGCTGCATATCAGCCGAAAACACAGATTTAACGGAAATAAGTATTTTCTTGTTCTATACGCAAGAAATATCATTGCATTTAACACGGCACAGCAACAATAAATACAGAACTGATTTAATTATATATGACAGCGTTCACTAAGTCAACACATTTCAAACATTTGTTCCGAATATTATTTATGTAATTAACAAATTTGTATAGCATTTTAACTATAATAATCGTCAATGATATTTTTTGTGGTGACAAATCTATACTTTTTTGTTTATTTCTGTATCTGAAAAATGACAAAAAATTTACAATAAATCTACATAAAAAACAAAATTGTATTTTGTTTAAATATACAAAGATAAATATATACCTATACTTTTGTGCGTATTTGCCTTGACTTTTATCGTAAAACGATGTATTATCTTGCTTAAGGGTGATTAGTAATCACAAAGAAAGGTTACTTTTATTTTATGTTACTGTTCAGAATTAATACTTATTCTAACAATGCTAATATTACCTACGGTATTGATGTAATTGACAAAGAGCGAACTGTCAGGCAATATGCCAATCTGTCCGATAATGCGGAAGAGATAAAGAAACTTGTTATTCTTTGCAATTCACTTGATATTGAGGAATGTCACATTGACGATATAGTAGAAGATTTTTTAACTGATTTCAAAACATATTAATATAGCTATTTTCTTGCAGATGTGCTATACTTATATCATAACTTATTAGGGTGATATCAGTGATATGCAATTTATGTCCAAGAAAATGCAATGCACAAAGAAGTGAATCAAGCGGCGGCGGCTTTTGCCGAATGGGAACAAATCCCGTAATAGCGAGAGTTGCACCTCATTTTGGCGAAGAGCCTTGCATCAGCGGAGCAAACGGCAGCGGTACAATTTTTTTCAGCGGTTGTACTCTCGGTTGTGTTTATTGCCAAAATTACGAAATTTCTTCTTTACACAGAGGCAGAGAAATTACACCGCAGGAGCTTGCCGACTGTTATAAACGACTTGAAGAGCAGAATGTTCATAACATTAATCTTGTTACAGCAGATCATTTTGCGCCTGCAGTTGTAAAAAGTTTTGAAATTTACAAACCGAAAATTCCGATTGTGTATAATTGCAGTGGTTATACAAGTCCTAAAATCTTAAATATGCTTGACGGAATAGTTGACATCTATCTTCCTGATTTCAAATACAGCAATAATGAGCTTGCACTTAAGTATTCACTCGCACCAAACTATGTAGAAACTGCAACTGTAGCAATTAAAGAAATGCTGTTTCAGGTTGGGTTTCCACAGTTTGATGACCGACAGATGATGCAGAAAGGCATAATAGTAAGACATCTTATTCTTCCGTCACACACAAAGAACAGTATGGAAGTTCTTGATATTCTCAAGAAAAACTATGGCAATCAGATTCTTGTCAGCCTTATGGGGCAGTATATCCCCATGGGCAACGCTGATAAATATGAAAAGATTAACCGTAAAATTACAAGGCGGGAATATCAGAAAGTGAAAGATTACTATATGATGCTCGGCTTTGACGGATTTACACAAGAACTTGACTCTGCCGACCGTAAATATGTTCCCGACTGGGATTTTTAATGTTGTGTAAGAATCAAATTTATTGATTAATATCGACATTCATAATATAAATCAAATTTTTAAGCGACAGTTAGTTTATGCTGTCGCTTGTTTTTATTCGGTTAATTCTTGTTGCCATTCAATTTTATGCGTGTTATAATTTAAAAAATTACAGAGTATCAGGGAGTTATTATGGACACATTACTTACCCTTGGTTTAAACCTTGTTTCTTTAAGCCTAACGATTATAAGTACCGTTGTATTTATACAAAATTCATACAGTCAAAAGATATCACGATATTTTACCGCCTGTCAGATTTTAATTATAAACTGGATAGTATGCCATATTTTTGACATTTTCACCACAAACCTTTCGGTAAAAATAATTCTCAGCAATATCGGCTACTTCTCTGTATGCACTATAGGAACTGTGTTTTTGATTTTTGCTTTGCATTACACAAAAGCCGCTACAGTAAAAAGTAAAATTTTTAAATCAGCCGTATTTCTTCCGTCAACAATTCTCTTTTTACTAAAAATCACAGATCCTATTTTTCATTTATTTTTTAAAAGTTATCAGAGCAACGAAGTAATCGGCGGAAACGGATTTTACATAACGGTTGCATATAATTACTTGTTGCTGATAATATCCGTTTGTTTAATGGTAGGAAAAAACATTAAATCTTTTAAAGAGAATTTCCCGCAGATACTTTTGATTTCGCTTTCGGCAATAATTCCCATTACTTTCAACTTAATTTCTTTGCTTGATGTTTTTTCAATAAGATATGATTTTACTCCTGTATCTTTTTCAATAACTTCTTTACTGATATTTTTAGCTGTTTATAAATACGAATTTATTACCATTCCCCCGCTTACCGTAAAATATCTTATGAGCTCAATAAACGAAGGAATAATTGTTACAAATCAAAAACATAAAATTACCTATATTAATGACGCAGTAAAAAAAGCCTTTAATTTTGATGACAGTATTTTACATAAAGATTGTATTACAGCATTTATGCGTATTGCGGAAATCACAAACAGCGATATTTCAAAATTCAGCGATTTACTGAATAAAAACTCAGGTTCATTAGATGTTTCCGTTTCGGAAAACAAATACTTTGAAATCAGCAAAATGCCCGTTTGCAACGAAAAAAGAACCGTATCCGAAATATTTGTTTTTTATGATGTAAGTACATATTATATGCTGAATAAAAAACTGTCAGAAAAAAATCAAGAACTTACAAAAGCAAATACACAGCTTGCTAAGATGAATGTAATAGAAAAGCGACTTGCCGTTGAAAAAGAACAGACAAGAATTGCGCAGGAACTTCACGATTCTGTCGGTCACAGCCTTGTTTCAATTATGACATTGCTAAAGCTGTCGCTGATTGACAAAAACAATTCTAATGAAAATACAAAAAAGGCTTTGCAAGCCTCCGAATTATTACTTAATGATGTAAGAAAATGCGTTGTCGGCATTAAAACAGATACAAAATCAAGCATTTCTGCCAGAATACAAGATTTTATATGTAATTACAATTCAGGAAACAGCTGTATTGAATTTACTGAAATGGGCGAAGAAAAATCATATCACGGTTTTGCATCAGACACAATTTTCAGCGTTGTTCGTGAGGCTGTCACCAATTCAATCAGACACGGAAATGCAAACAAAATTGAAGTTATACTTAAATTTTCAGAGGATTGTATCAGACTTTATATAATTGACGACGGTACAGGCTGTGATAAAATTGTTCCTGATTTCGGACTTAAAGGAATGAAAGAAAAGATTAATTCTATCGGCGGAAATATTGAGTTTTCTTCATTACCCGGTAACGGATTTTCCGTAAAAGCATATATTCCCGTGGAGGTGATAAATTATGATTAATGTTATAATTGCAGACGATGATGAAATTTTCAGAAACGGTTTAAAGGTAATTATTGAACAGGACAAAGATATAAAAGTATGCGGTCTTGCAAGTAATGGAAATTCGGCATATGATTTATGCAAAACAGAAAAGCCCGACATTGTACTTATGGATATGCAAATGCCGTATTGTGACGGCTCAAGTGCTACTTATAAAATAAAGCAGGACTTTCCGAATATTAAAGTGCTTGTATTAACCACATTTGACGATAAAGCCACAGTAAGCAAAGCGTTGACAAGCGGAGCAGACGGATATGTGCTCAAAGATGTAGATGAAACAAAAATAGTTAATGCTATAAAAAGCACAATGCTCGACATAAATGTTTTTGGAAAAACTGTTTTTGACAGCTTGAAAGAAAAACTTGTTAAAAATAATACTCACACAGTAAAACTTACAAACAGAGAAACCGAATTGCTTGTCAATGTGGCAAAAGGACTTAGCAACAAAGAAATTGCTAAAACTATGTTTTTATCAGAGGGAACAGTGAGGAATAATATTTCTGCATTGCTTCTTAAATTAAAACTAAGAGACAGAACTCAGCTTGCAGTTTATGCAGTGAAAAATGATTATATATAGTTGGTCATAAATAGATTATTAAATATAGATTTGGGCTCATTTTCATTTTGTGAAAATGAGTCTTTTTGCATTAAGTATGAAAAATAATGACAAATGTCATCTAGTAATAAGAAACAATATATGATATATTTTTTATAAAAAGAGAACGATAATTGAATTTGTTTTTTTGTTGAACGCATAGATAGTTTGTATTTGTAGTTTATAAATAATAGTAACTATAGCAGACAAAAATATAAGTGCTATTCGAGAGTTTTCTAGTTAACATTTGACACAGGAAATATTTTACCGAAAGTGAATTATGGGCAATGTTGTGACATATTAGTTGCCATAAAAATTAATAATTAATTGTAATAAGTTTTGAGGGCAGCTGTATGAAAAAAAGAATTTCCTTAGATAGCACAATTAAATATTCGTTAGATAAAGTATCTTGTTTTGAAAGGGCTGTTGCTAATCAACTAAATCATAAAAATGGATATTATGGTGATTTATTTATTATTTTGTCAAAAATATACCAGTTCTACTTCTTACAAATCGGTGTGGATTCTCGTGAAAAAATAATTGAACTAAGCAAAAGACTATTAAAATTAGAAATTAAGCATATTCATAAAAATAACTTTTCAAAAAATATTCAGAATTACATTAACAAGGGTTATGTGACTGTTTTGGGCGGAAATCTAATATCATTGTTTTATTCCGAACAGTACATGGAAAAGGATTGGCCGCATTGGTTTATAATTACTGGATATGATACAGATAAAAAACTTTATTATGTTATAGATGATATTCAATATGCACATGAAGATAAAGTCTATGGCGATGTTTGTTTAACAAGTAAAATGTTAAAATCTATTTATAAAAAATATATTTCAAAATATGGAATCAAATGGAGTTGCTTTGTTTTAGATGTGCAGCAAGAACTATTTTTATCTGAGCCGTTAAGAAAAATATTAATGTTATATACATATACAAAATATGTTTCAACGAAATAAACTGGGAGGGTTACTAATGAAAAAGATTATAATATCAATTATATTTGTATTTACTCTAATTATTGGCTGTATAGGCTATGTTGCATCGGCTAGTGTAGATAATTCAAATAAAATCGAGAATATTACAGAAAAATCAATAGAAGAAAAGATAGTTGAAATACCTTCAGTAACATCAGAAGATATAATTCAACAAGTTTATGAAGCTAATGGTTTTAGTGAGGACGATAGGAGAACTGATATAAAGTTGAACATATCAACGAGTATCAATAGAGTTAATAGCATATCTAATGTTAGAAGTAGCGACAGTATTAATAGTGAAACGAACAAATCTTATATTTATGATAGAATGTTGAATTCAATTGATTATTTTAACTCATTACAGGCTACCTACTATCATATTCCTTCGACAGGTTACTCATATTATTCCACATATTGTATTCAGCAGGGTGAAAATCCGAAATCAAAAGAATTGATATATAACGAAAATGGGAAATTAATATCAAGTTGCTCATTTGATGGAAAATACTCTGCCAATGTAAATGGTGATGCAGAAAATATAAAAGTTGACGCTGATATACAGAAGCAAAAAACCAAAAGCATAAATAGCATTCAAAATAAATTTATTGAAGAAAGAATTATAAATGATCGAATTAATATTTCTGCGAAAGAGATAAAATCCGAAAATGAGAATAATATTTATGAGAAATTGCCGGTTGATATTGAGTCAAGCAAGAAATTGGATTTTGTATCCTTAGTTGACTCAAAGAAAAGAATCAAATATTTACCCGAAGAGAGTGAAGACTGTTATTATTATAGAAATAATCTTCCTCAATTACCAATGTCGAATACGCAATATTTTTCACAAGCATTTGCTTTTGGTTTTTTATCAGACTTTAAAAAATGGAATATAGACAAAATAGATGAAGTTTTAGACAGAGAGTGCTTTGTAATTTCAGGTGAAATAGATGGTGATTATTCTGAAAAAATAAAGACTCAAAAATTTGAAATGTGGGTAGATAAGGAGATAGGAGCGTTATTAGCCCTAGAAGGTTATGATGAAAATGGCGATTTATCCATTCTTTTAACTACATCTGAATTTGTTGTTGATGAATCTATTGATCAATCTGTTTTTGATGATTTATCTAATTTGTAATAATTCAAATTTGGCTTGATTGTGTTTGCTTCATTCAAGGCTAATGAAGTATTTAGTTGTCTTAAAGTTTTAATAATATTTTGTAGTGAGATCCTAATTTATTTATAATACTACTTAATATAATGAATTTGCAGGAGTGGTGGAATAATTATGTTAAAAAAATCGAAAAGAGTTTTAAGTTTCACATTATCCATATTAATATTTACTAGTATATTTTTTAGTTTTCCGATAACAACTAATGCGGCTGTTGTTGAAGAATCAGAGGTCGGTGCTGGAAATCAAAATGTTACTGATGCACAGACATGGCTAAATAATACATATTCGGGCAGAGCAGGATATACACCCATTGATATTGATGGAGTGTCATATTCAACAACTTTTATTACATTAGTAAAAGCGTTTCAGATTGAACTAGGATTTCCAGAGTCTAAAATTACCAGAACTTTTGGTTCGCAGACGAAGACAGCAAGTCCGACATTTGAAATTAATAAGACAAACAATAATATGGTGAGAATCTTGCAATACGGATTCCGCTGTAAAGGTTATTATGATACAAATATAACTGATATTATTTTTATAATATTTATTTTACCAAGGTGATATGATGAAAAAAATAAAAAAATATAAACTACCTATCGGGATATTGTGCGTAGT
>ENA-OPWY01001214-OPWY01001214.1-human-gut-metagenome-genome-assembly--contig:-NODE-1214-length-10888-cov-2.050494_pt1 | contig 10888 bp, 6 predicted proteins | sample MGYA00241515_ERZ502022 | MGnify/ENA primary metagenome ERZ502022 (study PRJEB25962, sample SAMEA2043045) | human gut metagenome | biome: human gut; feature: human-associated habitat; material: faeces...
CCCTCCGGGGAAGCTGGCTGCGGAGCGAAGCGGAGCAGACTGATGAGGGTGAGCAGCACTTGCACTTTATTTTGCAGTTTCTCAAAATCGCAGCTGCTCCCCAGCCCTCATCCGGCCCTTCGGGCCACCTTCCCCGGCGGGGAAGGCTTTGGTTTGTACGATCTTTGTACGGCTGTTACAGCTTTTCCAGCACTGCGGCCGGGACGGGGCAGTCGTCTGTGGTCAGGCCGGTCTGGAAGTCGAACTGGGCCGAGATCGACACCTGCGTGTCGACGACACCGACCTGTACGCTGCCGCCGGTCGTGACGCGCAGGGCTGTGATCGCGCCGTCCTGCACGTCCAGCTCCAGCGTGCCGGGCAGGTACTGCACGTCCAGCTTCTCCGCCTCCGGCGCGATGGCGCAGGCGGCCTGCTTTGTCTGCTCGGCGCTGAGGCTGAGCGTATAGCGCCAGCCGGTCTCCGTCTGCTCGCTTGCGGCGCTGTCCTCCAGACAGGCGCGGTAGGCCAGATCAATCAGATCCGCGCACTTGACCAGCGCCTGCTCACTCACGGCGGGAGAACCGTCCTTCGAAAGGACCGTTTCGCCGGAGAAATACAGCTCCAGCACGCCCGTGCGGATGCAGCTGACGGTCTTGCCGTCCTTTACAGTCCGGGTGTAATCCAGCGACGTATCGAAGATCACGGGGCCGCAGTTGGCGCTGAGCCGGACGCGGGCGGCAAGCGGGTCGCGCCTGCCAAGCTCGGAGGCGGCAGACAGCACGCGCAGCAGATCCTCCGTCAGCTCCAGCTTGCCCTGATAGCCGCCGTTCGTGATCGCATCCGTGACCGCCGTGGGGACGGTGTGCGCCGTCTGCGCGTCCTGCTGGACGGTAAGCTCGGCCCAGACGGTCATCGGCTGTGTCTGGCCGCTGTCGTCTTCCGCTTCACAGCTGCCGGAGGCTTCGATGGAGCGGATCTCCCCGTCTTCAACGTGCATACACAGGTCGATGCTCTCGACGGCGCTGAGCGAATCCGCAATCGTCGGCGTCAGCAGCGAAAGCGCCTGCTCCGCATCCTTACCGTAGGCGGTCACGGAATAGACCTCTTCACCGCTTTCACGGGCGTAGGTCACATCGGTCGCGTTGTAGAGTTCCAGCAGATGCTCGCCGAGCGTGGAATAGTCCGGGAACAGACCGCTCGTGCGGTAGGCGCTGCCGTTTTCGAGGTAGATCGCGCCGTCATAATAATACAGCTGCACGCCGTTATCCTCGATGCAGAGGATGGTGTTCCCACCGGCCTGCGTGCGGAACAGGCGCACGTCCGTTCGCAGCGTCTCGTCGCCAAGCTCCATCTGCACGGACGCGGTCATGTCCAGCTCCTTCCTGCCGGAGAGGTTTTTCAGCAGCAGAAGCGCATCCACGCTGCTCTTGAGACTGGCCCGGTAGATGAGGCTCCCGGCGGCGATCAAAATCACGGCCACAGGCGCGATGATCCACCAGACGCGGCGCTTTTTCTTCTTTTTCTGCAGCTGCTCCGGTGAGACGGGCGCTTCCTGCGCGTCCGGGTCGATGACGCCGATGACGGCGTCGTTGGCGTTCTGCTCGTCCTGCATGGCCTTGCGCAGCGCCTGCATCTGGCGGCGGCGCTTTTTGCCGGTCTTATGGATCAGATGAATGATCAGCAGCACCAGCAGAGCCGCAAGCCCGGCCAGCACGATCCACACCCACCAGACGGGGAACGTGGACAGCGCCGCAAGCTGCACGGTCTGGCCGGAGGCCTCGAAGGACAGATAGCTGCCGATCTCGGTCGTGGGCGCCTTCTGCCAGACGCCGTTTTCGTTTTCCAGATAGATATCCAGCTTGCCGGACTGCCCATCGGGCGCGCGGAAGCGGATGGTGTGCGTGTCCGCGCCGTCGTCCGGCAGGCGGAGCTGCCACTGCTCGACGACGGAGCGCGCCACGTGCGCGGCGGGCGCATGGCCGTCTGCGATATTCTCGCAGTATTTCCGGATGGCCTCCGGGATGCTGGCAGAGATCTCGCCGAAAGCGGCGGGCGTGATGGCCTGCGGCTGCGCCTGCAGTCGGTCGGCGCTCGTATACGCGCCCTCGGCCAGGAAGACGGGCCTGCCGTCGGCACGCTGCGCATCGCTCGGGAGCGCGTCGATGCTGGCGTGGTACTGCGCGGTCACGGTGGTGTCAAACTGAATATTTTCAAGCGTCTGCACGTCCCACTCGCCGTACTGTCCGTCGACGGCGGGGATGTCCGGGTACACGCTGTCCGGCAGGGACTCGCCGTAATTTACTTCTACGGTCTTGAGCACCTCCCCGCCCGCGACGAACTGCACAGTGAAGGTGCGGAACGCATCGGGAAGCGCTTCGTTTTCCAGCAGCGTTTCATACGCGACCGGCTCCGCCTGTCCGGCAGCGCTTGCGCCGTCAAGCCCGGCCAGCGTGTCGGAGACGAAGAGATTATCCGCGAACGCACCTGCGCTGCTGCCGCTGATCGCGCCGGCATACTGGGAATACCCGGTGATGGACACGAGCGACACGCAGCCGGAGACGGTGCTGCCGCTGCCGGTCACGCTGTCCGTCACACCCGTGCCGGTGATGCCGCCGACATAACGTCCGCCGGAAAGCGCACACTTGGCCCAGCAGTTTTCAATCGCCGCGCTGCAAATGCCCGCGACGCCGCCGGCATAATCGCCGCTCTGGCTCTCCACGCTGCCGTAGGCCTCGCAGCCGTCGATCAGGCCGAGATCCATCCGGCCGCAGATCGCCGCCGCGCAGTCCTTCTTGGCTGTGACTGCGCCCGTGGAAACGCAGCGCTGCAAAACGGCGCGCAGCTCATACTGCTTGCGCTCAGTCGAGGACAGACTCTTGCTGAGGTCGCTTTCGGGGTCGAAGTCGAACTCAATGGCCATTGCGCCCGCGATGCCGCCGACGTTGCGGTCGGCCTGCACCGCGCCGGTATTTTCGCAGCCGCGCAGAGCGCCCATGGTGATGCTGTCGGGATCTGTCTGCGAGCCGTCGGTCACAAGGTCGCGGTTTTCCAGACTGTCCATGGCGTCAAAGACGGTCGTGCTGATCTCATCCAGCTTGTCGCTGACGGCCTGCACGTCTTTTTGCAGCGTCTCGGACAGATTCGCCGCCTGTGAGCCGATGGCGCGCATCTGTGCGCCCATGCCGCTCAGCGCGCTTGCCAGTTCCGGCATGGAAGCGTCTGCATTCATCTGCAGCGACGCGCTGAGCGCGCCGGAGCCGTCCGTGCCGCCGGAGATTGAGAGATCGGACGGGTCGATGTATCCGCCCGCACCGATGCCGATCCCGCCTGCGCTGATGCCAAGGCCTGCGCCGATGCCGGCTGACGCGTCCCCGACGGTGAGGTCTGCCCCGCCGCTCACACCGCCATTTGCCAGCGCACCCGCATCGATGGTTGCGGTCGCGCGGAGATTATTGGCTGCATTCGAGGCGCTGTCGAGATACGTTCCCATTCCGGCCAGCTGGGAGCCGAGGTCGCTTGCCGCGCCGCCTGCGTCAGCGGTTGCCTGATCGGTGAGCGTTTTCAATTCCTTCAACTGGTTCTGCAGCTGCTCCTTTGTGCTCTCGGAGACAGTCACAGCGACATACGGCTCGACCTGACCGGCGATGCCGCCAACGTCCTTGCGGCCGTAGATTGTGCCGGAGTTCGTATTATTGAGCAGATACCCGCTCGTCACGCCCGCAATGCCGCCGACGTTGTAGCCGACGTGCTCATAGCCGACCGTGCCGGTATTTTCGCAGACTGCGATCAGGCCAGTATTCCGGCCCGCAATGCCGCCTGTGGCGGTCGTGGTGAGGAAGGTCTGCGTGGTGGCAAGATTGGCAAGATCAAGCGTGGTGTCGATCTGAACGTCGCTGAGGCTCAGCGCAGAGTCGATGTTGTCAATATTGACGCTGCCTGTATTCGTGCAGTGCCGGATGGTGCCCGCATTCTGGCCCGCGATGCCGCCCGTGGCGGTCGTGCCCTGCACCTTGCCCTCGAACGAGCAGCTGACAATCTGTCCGGAGGCCTGATTGCGGCCCACGATGCCGCCGATCTGCGTGTCGCCCTGCACCATGCCGGTGAATGTGCAGCAGACGATCTTGCCGTAGTTCTCACCCGCAATGCCGCCGCAGGCGATCTTATCGCCGCCCGCAGCCACGGAGCCCGCAACATTCAGGTTTGCCACGCGTCCGCCGGGCAGGATCGTGCCGAACAACCCGGCGGGGCTGGCATTTTCCGTGAGATTGAAATCGGAGATGGTATGTCCGCGTCCTTCAAACGTGCCGCCGAAGGAGGCTGCAGGCGTAAAGTCCACGCCGGAAAGCGAAATGTCGGCGCGCAGGATGAAGGTTTTTCCCTGCGACCAGGTATCGAGCGAGCAGTTTTTCGCAAACGCGGCAAACTCTTCAGCAGAGTCCAGATAGACGGTCTGCATACTGCCGGATGCCGCGGCTGCCGGGAGAACGGTCAGGCAAAGCGCCAGCACCAGCAGCACCGCACCCACGCGGGCCCGAAGCGTTCTGTTATTCATGCGCGTCATCCTCCTTTTCCGTCTGCGCCTGCGGCGCGTCCGCGGTTTCCGGCTCTGCCGTGCCGGAGAGCAGGCTGATATTGACGTCCCCCTCCACGACCGCGTGTACAATGCCGCTGATCTGGCCGTGAATTTCGCCGCGCACCATGCCGTCGATGCGCACGCGGCCCGCAGACTGATGCGAGGAGACGGCGGAGGGCATATCGAACGCAGTCTTATCAATGACCTTCTCACCCAGAAGCAGAATCTGCGGCAGAATGAACATGACGATGATGATCGTGAGGATCGTGCCGCGGCCAAGGCTGTCGCCGATACCGGCGATAGCGGCGTTGGAGGTCATCTGGCCGATGAGGATACCGGCGATGGCCATCATGAGGCCCGAGGTGATGATCGTCGGGAAGGACAGGTTCATCGTCTCGATGATCGCGTCCTTCTTGGGCATTTTGTCCTTGAACTCCATGAATCGGCTGGTCGTGACGATGGCGTAGTCGATGTTCGCGCCCATCTGGATGGACGAGACGACCAGATAGCTCAGGAAGAACAGGGGGCTATTGGTGATGGTCGGGATGCCGTAGTTGATCCAGATGCTGCCCTGAATGACCACGATCAGCAGCACCGGGATACCGGCTGATTTGAACGTGAACAGCAGCACGACCAGAACGATCAGGATGGACAGCACCGACACGACGACGTTGTCGCGCGAGAACGAGGTCTTGAAGTCCTGCTCGGACGAGGAATCGCCCACGACGTATACCTCGCCGTCCGGATAGTATTTGTGCGCGACGACGCGCATCTGGTCGAGGAAGTCATACGTCTCGTCGCCGCCCACGGGCAGGTTCAGATAGACGAGCATACGGGTATAATCGTCGGACTGCAGCTGCTTGCGGGCGTTGGTGATCTGCGAATAGGCGCTTTCCAGCGTCTCGGTCATATCGGCGTCGAGCGAAACGTAGCCGTCCTGCATCTCGCCGTAGAGAAAGGTGAACATATCGATGAGCGGCACGGAGTAATTGGGAAGACCGCCGATGATCTTGCCGTAATTGCCGCCGTCGGCGGCATAGGCCGCGTAGAGAAGCTCCGCGACCTCATAGTCGAGGTCGGTCAGTTCGGAAAACTGCCGGGGCGTCAGCGCGTCGGTCAGCATATAGCCGCCCATCGCCTCCACATTGGAAAGGCCCAGCGTGGAATCGACCTCGTCGTATGTCCCAAGCTCATCCAGCAGCTTCTTTTCCGCCGCGTAATCCCCTGCCGGGACCACGACGGCAACCATATTCGTCGAGCCGAACGTCTCGTCCATCAGATCGTCCGCGATCTGCTGCTCTGAGCGCTTGGTCGTCTCCAGATAGCTGAAGCCGTAGACATACGGGCAGTTATTCGCAAGGAGCATGGCGACGATGATGACCGCCAGAAAAATCGGCGGAATGATCTTCTTTGTCGCATAGGCAAACCTGCCGACGAACGGAATTTTGGGAACGAAATTCTTGTGCCGCGTTGCGTCAATTTTTTTGCCGAAGAGCACCAGAAGGCCCGGCATGAGGAAGAACACCGCGAACAGCGAGAAGAAAATGGACTTGATCAGGCAGATGCCAAGGTCAAAGCCCAGACGGAACTCCATAAAGAGCATCGCGACCAGGCCGCCGATCGTCGTCAGGCTGCTGCCGCAGATCTCCGGCACAGCCTTGCTCAGAGCGACAATGACGGCCTCGCGGGTGGGAAGCTTTTCGTGCTCTTCTTTATAGCGGTTGCAGAAAATGATCGCGTAATCCACAGACAGGGCCAATTGCAGCACGATGGTAACGGAGTTTGACACGAACGAGATCGTGCCGAGCAGGAAGTTCGTGCCCATGTTCAAAAGCGCCGCTGCGATGAACGTAATGAGCAGCACCGGCACCTCCGCATAGGTCTGCGAGGTCAGGATCAGCACGGACACGACGACGATTGCCACGATGATGACGATCACGCCGATCTCCTGCGCCAGCGTCTTGGACGCGGTATCGCCGAAGGTCGCCGAGACGTAGATGTCATAGCCGGAAAGCTCATCCTCGACCCGGTTCATGACCGTCTCGCACATCTCGTCCGTCTCGGAATAGTCGAAGGTAATGTTGTAGAGCGCGGAGGCGTTGGTATAGTGCTCCTTCGTGTCGTCAAACGTAACGCTCTGCACGCCGTCGACCGCTTCAAGCCGCTCGGATACGGCCTGTGCCTCGTCATAGGTCACGTTGACAAGCATGACCTTTGCCGTGCCGAAGGTGATGAATTCATCCTCCATCAGATGCAGGCCCCTGTATGTCTCCGAATCCTTCGGCAGATACGCCGAAAGCTGGTTCTCCACCTGCACCCAGTTCCGTGAAAACACGGAAAACACCAGCCCGATGGCGACGATCAGAAAAATCAGATTCCGCTTGTCAACAATAAAGCTGGCAAGCTTATACATGAAGCCCTCTTCGTTGTTTTTCGGTTCCCGACTCATGATTCACACTCCCGTATTTGGATTCTCCTGAAAATTTAATCCAGTTTAGCACAAAACAGCCGGATCTGGCAATAGGCAAGCAGGAAAAGATGTGTAAAAACCGCACGCACCGGAGCCGCGCAAAAATCCCCCGGCGGCTGCCGGGGGAATCGCTTCTTTTATTTTGCCGTGCCGAGATACGCGGCCTTGACCTCCTCGTTGGCGGCCAGCTCTTCGCCGGGGCCCTGCATGAGGATGGAGCCGGTCTGCATGACGTAGGCCCAGTCCGCGATTTTGAGCGCCATGTTCGCGTTCTGCTCGATGAGAAGCACCGTGATGCCCTGGCGGTTGATCTCGCGGATGATCTCGAAAATGCCCCGGACGACGATGGGTGCAAGGCCCAGAGACGGCTCGTCCATCATGATGAGCTTCGGTTTTGCCATGAGCGCGCGGCCCACGGCCAGCATCTGCTGCTCGCCGCCCGAGAGCGTCCCGGCCTGCTGCCACGCACGCTCCTTCAAACGCGGGAAGAGGTCGTAGACCCGGGCCAGATCGTCCGCCAGCGGGTCCTTGCGCAGATATGCGCCGATGCGCAGATTTTCTGCAACAGTCAGGTTCTCGAACACGCGGCGGCCCTCCGGCACGAGCGTAACGCCGCTCGAAACGATCTGGTCGGTCGATTTTCCGACCAGATTCGCGTCGTTCAGGAGAATTTCACCCGATTTCGGCCTGACCAGTCCGGCGACTGCCTTCAGCGTGGTCGATTTGCCCGCGCCGTTCGAGCCGATGAGGGTGACGATCTTGCCCTCCTCGACCTTCAGGTCGATGCCCTTGACGGCCTCAATGCCGCCGTAGGAGACGACCAGATTCTTGATTTCCAGAATATTACGCATCCTCGTCCACCCCCAGATACGCGTCAATGACGCGCGGATCGTTTTGGATCTCCGCCGGAACGCCCGCCGCGATCTGCTTGCCGAAGTCGATGACATAGATGCGGTCGGAGATGTCCATGACAAGATTCATGTGATGCTCGATGAGGAAGATGGTCAGGCCGAACCGGTCGCGGATGCTGCGGATGAAAGCGGTCAGCTCAAGCGTCTCCTGCGGGTTCATGCCAGCCGCAGGCTCGTCGAGCAGCAGCAGCTTCGGACTGGTCGCCAGCGCGCGGGCAATTTCAAGCCTGCGCTGCTTGCCATACGGCAGAGCCGTCGCCAGCTCGTCCTTTACATCGTCAAGGCCGACGATTTTCAGCAGCTCCAGCGCCTTTTCGCGCTGCGCAGCCTCCTCCTTATGGTTGGCGCGGAACGTGGCGGAAAAAACATTGGACGTGCGGCGCACGTGCATGGCCGTCAGGACGTTTTCAAAAACGGTCATGGACTTGAACAGACGAATGTTCTGGAACGTGCGCGCGATGCCGCGCTTTGTGATCTTGTCGGGCGTGTAGGAGACGGTCGGCAGGGACAGATACCGCTCCGACTCCGCTCCCGCATAGCTCTTTTTCATCTTGCCGCGCGGATGGTTGCAGACGATGGGTTCGCCCATGAAGTCCACACGGCCGTTGGTCGGCTCGTAAACGCCGGTGATGCAGTTGAAGGCCGTGGTCTTGCCGGCGCCGTTCGGGCCGATCAGAGCGACGATCTCGCCGGGATAGATATCCATGGACAGGTCGTTGACGGCGACGACGCCGCCAAACTGCATCGTGATATGCTCCACATGAAGGACGGGTGTGCTCATGCCTGTTTTCCTCCCTTCGCGGATTCTTTCCGCAGCCTGTCGGCAAGCCCGGCCAGCGAAAGCTCACGGGTGCCCATGATGCCCTTGCGGAAGAAGAGCACCACGATCATGATGATGACCGAGAACACGACCATCCGGAAGCCCGTGCGCAGCAGCGGGACCTTGAACGCGCCGATATACGTCTCGTTGTCCAAAAACCGCAGCCACCACTCCGAGCACGCGATGAACAGGAACGAGCCGATGCAGCTGCCGGAGATGGAGCCGATGCCGCCGATGACGACGATGAGCAAAATCTCATACGTCATGGCGGATTTGAATGTATTGGCCTGCACCGTGGTCTGATACATGGCCAGCAGCGCGCCGGATATCCCGGCAAAGAACGAGGAAATGGTAAACGCCATGCGTTTATGGTGGGCAAGGTTGATGCCCATGGCCTCGGCGGCGATCTCATCGTCGCGGATGGCCTTGAACGCGCGGCCATAGGTCGAGTTGATAAGCAGCACGACGACGGCGATGCAGATGCCGACGATCACAAACGGCATGAACGTATCCGTAAAATACGGGAAGCCGCGCAGGAGCTGCGAGCCGTTGGTGACAGGCGCGAACGCCTCCAGCTGGACAAGAGCGCGGATAATTTCGGCAAAGCCGAGCGTCGCGATGGCCAGATAGTCGCTCTTGAGCTTCAGAACAGGCAGGCCGATCAGATACGCCAGCACTGCCGCCAGCAGTCCCGCCAGCAGCAGCGAAATGAACACGCCGAGGACCGTGCCTGCCGTATTGCCGAGCGCACCTTGCAGCGTCTCGGTCAGGGAGAACTTGAGCAGCGGGTCATAATACTGATACACGGTCGAGCGGATGCCGCTTGAAATGTTGATGGCGGCAAACGTGTACGCGCCGACGAGCATGAAGCCCGCCTGTCCGAGCGAGAACAGGCCCGTAAAGCCGTTCAGAAGGTTCATGGATACCGCCACGAGGGAGTAAATTGCGCCCTTGCGCAGGACGGTCGTGAGCATGATGGGCACGCCCGGAATGCGGTCGAGCAGGAACGCCAGCAGATAGACGAGCGCAAGGCCCGCAATGGTCAGGATCGTCTGTAAGGAGAGGCCCTTTTTCTTTTCCATATGCTCCACCTCAGACTTTCTCGGTCAGCTTCTCACCGAACAGGCCCGTCGGCTTGACGACGAGGATGACGATGAGCAGCGCAAACGTGAACGCATCGGAGAACGCCGTCAGCTTCATGCCCTTAAGGAGGTTCTCACAGATGCCGATGATAAACGCGCCGATGACCGCGCCGGGGATCGACCCGATGCCGCCGAAGACGGCGGCGACGAACGCCTTCAGGCCCGGCATGGCGCCGGAGGCCGGGGCGATGGTCGTATAATTCGAGAAATACAGGAACGAGGCCACGGCGGCCAGCGCGGAGCCGATGATGAACGTAAAGGAAATGACGGAGTTGATCTTGATGCCCATCAGCTGCGCCGTCTCAAAATCCTTGGACGCGGCGCGCATGGCCATGCCGACCTTCGTGCGCTTGATGAGAACCACGAGCGCCACGACCAGCGCCAGCGTCAGGATCGGGGTAATGACGGTCACGCGCTTGGTGGACGCGCCGAGGATCGTGATGGTGTCGGAGATCCACGGCAGCTCGGGATACTGCTTCGGGACGCCGCCGGTGACGTAATACGCGAGGTTCTGCAGCAGATAGCTCACGCCGATGGCGGAGATCATGACGGACATACGCGGGGCCTGCCGCAGCGGCTTATACGCACAGCGCTCCACCGCGAAGCCGAGCGCGACCGTCAGAATCACGACGACGGGCAGCGCAAAATACAGCGGCATCGTCGCCGAAAGATAGACCATGATGAGACCGGCGACCATGAAGATATCGCCGTGCGCAAAGTTGATAAGGCGCAGAATGCCGTAGACCATCGTATAGCCGACGGCGATCAGCGCATATTGGCCGCCGGCCGAAATGCCCGACAGGACATAGGGCAGCCATTGCTTGAGAACACCCATGGGGAACCTCCTGATTTTTGTTTATCGCTATGTCCAAACCGCGAACCGCTCACCGAAATGAGCCGGCTTGGACGCGGCGATAAAAGAATGGTTCCATCCGGCAGCGGGTTCGAACGCTGCCGGATGAAAATGCGTACCGGCCGGAGGGATTTCCTCCG
>ENA-OPWY01001228-OPWY01001228.1-human-gut-metagenome-genome-assembly--contig:-NODE-1228-length-10804-cov-1.975160_pt1 | contig 10804 bp, 6 predicted proteins | sample MGYA00241515_ERZ502022 | MGnify/ENA primary metagenome ERZ502022 (study PRJEB25962, sample SAMEA2043045) | human gut metagenome | biome: human gut; feature: human-associated habitat; material: faeces...
TCCATCGTGCCCGCGACGCGCAGCCACATACCGGTCGAAACGCGGTCGCGCAGCGGCGCGACGTCCTTCTCCAGCATCCGCTTGCGCACGATGACCGAGCCCTCGTAGTCGGTCATCTCAATGAGCGCCAGCCACATACCCGGCTGGCGCAGCTCACGGAACTCGCACTTGAAGACCTTGCCCTCGACCACGACGTTTCCCGCCTTGGGGTTCAGCTCGCTCATCGGCATGGGATGCCCCTTGATCTCGCGGCCCATGATGATCTTGCCGGCGCTTGACTCCTTCCTCGCGCCGCCGCCCGCGTTCGAGGGGCGCGGCTCCTGCTTGGGAAAGCCGCCCTGCGTCAGCGAGATCCGCACGCCGTTGAGCGCGAAGCGGTCCGCCAAAAGCTGCTCGAGCAGGGTGCGCTCGGAATCCGTGATCTCCTGCAGCACCGTCAGCGCAAGCGCCATCGTGCGGCTCTCCTGCTCCACGGTGACGTCGGTCACGCGGGCGTCGGTGAGCAGCACACGCAGTCCGATGGGCGGCGCAAAGCCCTCAAATAATTCAAAAAAAGGTATCCTTTGTGCCATTTTTTCGCTTCTCTCTTACAGTTTCTCGATCTCTTCAAGCAGGGCGTCCAGCAGCTTTTCCTGCGCTACCTTGTACAATACCTCGCCATGACGGAAAATAAGGCCCTCGCCCTTGCCGCCCTTGGAATTGACCTTCTCGGGGTCCCAGTTGATGGACACGTCGATAACGATCTGGTTTTCGGAGACATAGTCCTTCGTCAGGCTGTTCAGAACGCCTGCGGCGGAGACGAGAATGTCCGCCTTGCGGGCGATCCCGGCCACGTCGACGGTCTTGGTGTGGCAGACGGTGACGGTGGCGTTCTTGGCCATGAGCATCATCGCGGCAGGCTTGCCGACGACGAGGGAACGGCCGATGACGACGGCGTTCTTGCCCTTGCAGTCAATGCCGTAGTAGTCCAGAATTTCCATGCACGCCTGCGGGGTGCAGGGGGCGAAACCCAGCTTCTTGCCGGTGAAGACGCCGGCGTTGGAGAGGTCGGTCATGCAGTCGACGTCCTTGCGGGCGGCCAGATGGTTGCAGATCTCGTCCTGATCGGCCTTCAGATGCTTCGGCAGGGGCCGGAACATGAGGCAGCCGTGGATGGAATCGTCAGCGTTGATCGCTTCAATCTGCGCGATGAGCGCTTCCTTCGTCACGTCCTCAGGCAGGACGAACTTCTGAACCTCCACGCCGATGAGCTCTGCGCGGGCGGTCGCGCCCTTTTCATAGGACAGGTCGGAGGGGTTCTCACCGCAGCGGACGATGGCAAGCTTCGGGCTGACGCCCTTTTCCTTCAGAGCCGCGACACGCGCCTGCAGCTTTTCGTTCATCGCAGCGGTAACTTCCTTGCCAAGCAGTAACTTTGCCATAGTTCTCTCTCCTTCTTATTTAAAGAAACCGGCCTTGACCGTCTCGAAAATCTCGTCAGCCATCTTGCCGTATTTGTCCAGCATCCCGAGGCATTTGGCGTTCATTTCCTCGGCCAGCTCCCGGTTCTGGAGCGTTTTGGTGTTGATAAAGACGTTGAGCGAGGCCGCCTGCAAAGCGGACTTCACGATGGCCGCGCCGCAGCCCGCGTCGGAGACGGCGAGGCGGGAGCCTTTGGCGGCGAAAACAGAGATTGCTTCAATGGATTCGCAGCACAGTTCCATGATGTGCATTGGGACCTGGCAGGCCGTGATCGTGGCCTTTTCCATGATCTCCGGGCGGCTGGGGTCGTCCTTGGGGATGCCGTAGGCCTTGGACAGGGGGATGAAGCCTTCTGCGTCGGCGGGGACCTGATCGAGAAGCTCGGTCTGGAGCTTGTCGCATTTTTCCTTCAGGGCGATGATCTCAGCCTCAACGTCGGCGTACTTCTTCTTGCCGACGGTGAGAGAGCCGACCATGTTGCCGAGCGCCGTGCCGAGCGCGGCGACCAACGCGGATGCGCCGCCGCCGCCGGGAGCCGGCTCACTCGAGGCCAGAACCGTGACGAATTCACGGCAGGATTTTGTCGTATAATCCATAATAACTCCTTATTTTCAGCAAGGCGGCGGATGTCCGCCGCCTGCCGGTAAGTCATGTAAATCAGAACAGGCCGGAAACCTTGCCGGTTTCGGTGTCGACGTCGATGCGGCGGTAGGCCGGGTTCGCGGCAGTGCCGGGCATCATGGAGATGGTGCCTGCCATCGGGCAGAGGAACTTCGCGCCGCCATACTCCAGAATGTCGCGGATGGCGAGCCGCCAGCCGGTGGGAACGCCCTTCTTCGTCGGGTCGTCGGACAGGGACAGGTGGGTCTTGACCATCATGGTGCAGTAATCCTTGTACTTCGGGTCAGACTCGAAGCGCTCAGCCTTCTGCACAGCCAGCGGCGCCCAGTCGACGCCGTCCGCGCCGTAGACTTCCTTGGCGATCAGTTCCACGCGCTGACGCAGCGGCATTTCAAGGTCGTACAGGAACTTGATGTTGACCGGCTCCTCGCAGGCTTCGACGACGGCCTTGGCCAGTTCGATTGCACCTTCGCCGCCGTAACGCCAGTGGTTGGACTCCGCGCAGCGGACGCCGTGTTCCTTGCAGAGCTTCTTGAGAAGGGCGATCTCCGCGTCGGTGTCGGTGTAGAAGCGGTTGATGCAGACAACCGGGTTGATGCCGGACTTCTTGATGGTGTTCACATGATGGAACAGGTTGCAGGTGCCCTTTTCCAGAAGCTCGAGGTTCTCCTCGGTGTATTCCTTCGGCAGGGGAGCGCCCGGGGTGACCTTCGGGCCGCCGCCGTGCATCTTGAGCGCGCGGACGGTCGCGACCAGAACGGAGACGTTCGGGGTCAGGCCGGACAGACGGGTCTTGACGTTCCAGAACTTCTCAAAGCCGATGTCGGCAGCGAAGCCGGACTCGGTGACGTGATAGTCGAACAGCTTCAGAGCCAGACGGTCAGCGATGACAGAGGACTGGCCGATGGCGATGTTGGCGAACGGGCCGGCGTGAACGAGAACCGGCTGATGCTCGACAGAGTAGCACATGGTGGGGTTGATGGTGTTGCGCATCCACGCGGTCATCGCGCCTGCGACCTCAAGATCGTCGCAGGTGACGGGCTCGCCGCTGCGGGAGTACGCGACGACGATCTTGCCGATACGCTCACGCAGATCCTTCAGATCACGGGCGACAGCCAGAATGGCCATCAGCTCGGAGCCGACGGCGATGCCGAACTTGGACTCCATCATGAAGCCGTCCAGACGGCCGCCGATGCCGATGATGATGTTGCGCAGGCCCTGCGCGCAGAAGTCCATGACCCAGCCCATCTCGATGCGCTTCGGGTCGATGTCGAGGCGCTTGAGGCCCTTCTTGGCCAGCCACTCGTCGTTGTTGTTGCGCTCGTGCTGCATACGCGCGTTCAGGGCGACCATCGCCAGGTTGTGCGCGTTCATAATGTCGTTGATATCGCCGGTCAGGCCGAGGGAGAACTCGGTCATCGGCATCAGAAGGGCGTTGCCGCCGCCGGCCGCAGTGCCCTTGACGTTCATGGTCGGGCCGCCGGAGGGCTGACGCAGCGCGCCGCCGACGTTCAGACCCAGCTTGCCGAGGCCTTCGATCAGGCCCAGGGAAACGGTGGACTTGCCTTCGCCGAACGGGGTCGGGGTAATGGCAGTGACTTCGATGAACTTGCCGTCGGGCTTATCCTTCAGACGCTTCATGACCTTGATGAAGTCGATCTTCGGGGTCTTGCCGTAGGGGATGATCTCCTCGGGCAGCAGGCCGAGCTTCTCGCGGAAATAATCCACGGGGGGCAGATTCTTTTCTGCTTCCTCTGCGATCTGCCAGTCCTTGTACACGGTCGGGTCGAGCGTGACGCGGCCGGTCTGCGGGTCTACGTACTTGCCGTCTTTGAATTCGATTGCCATATGTATTGTATCCTCCTTGCAGGCGCGGGGCCTTAACTATCCCGTTGCCTGGTATTTTCGGCGCTGCGTGTCCAGTCGTGCGCGGGTTCCGGCGCCATGTCTGTAATCGATATTGTTTTATCGGTTACGAAAAAAGTTTACCACGAACGCCTCCGGAAGTCAATCATTCCGGCGCGCTGCGGGTGTGGAAAATAGCACGAATTTTCCATATCAGAATTGTCATATTTGCCATACTATAAATGTGATACTTAATTTGTGAAAACCAAGCATATCAAAAATGATATAGGATGTACATAAAAAGCCTCCCCTTGCTGTGCTCATCGCACGGCAAGGGGAGACTTTGGCGCGCTGCTTATGTCAGCGCATAGAGCGCGGAGAATTTTTTCTCCAGATAGGTCAGGAAATAGTCCGGGTTCAGGCTTTCACCGGTGATGGCGCGGATCCATTCATCCGGCGTTGTGACGGAGGCGATGGAAAATACGTGCGATTTCAGCCAGTCGCGGATGGGGAGCAGATCGCCCTTTGCCGCGCAGGCAAAGACGTCGAAGTCCTTCTCCATCGTCCGCAGGATCTGCACGCCGTAGGCGGAGCCGAGCGCGTAGGACGGGAAGTATCCGGCGGGCATCGTCCAGTGCACGTCCTGCAGGCAGCCCTGCGCGTCGTCCGGGACGGTGACGCCGAGATAGTCCTGATATTTCTGATTCCAAAGCGCGGGAATTTCATCGACCGTGATCTCGCCGTTCATGAACGCCTTTTCCAGTTCATGGCGGATCATAATGTGCAGGCAGTAGGTCAACTCGTCTGCGTCGCAGCGGTTGAGGCCTGGCGCGGCGGCATTGACAGCCTCATAAAGCTGCCGTTCGGAAACGTCGGCAAACGTACCGCCGCTCAGCTCCTGCAGCTTGGGATAGATGAAGTGCACAAACGCCTCGCTGCGGCCGATCAGGTTTTCGTAGAAGCGGGAAATGCACTCGTGCATCCCGTTCGTCATGGAGTCTGCGGCGTGCTCGCGGTAAAATTCCTCCGGCTCGTTCTGCATGAACAGCGCGTGGCCGCCCTCATGGAGCGTGGTGAAGATATTGGAGACGAAATTGTTCTCATAATAATGCGTCGTGACGCGCACGTCCCTGGGGCCGAAGTTCGTGGTGAACGGATGCTCGGTCGTCATGAGGACGAGCGCGTCCTGCTTTAAGCCCTCCAGCTCCAGCAGGTATCTGGAGAACGCCTCCTGCTGCGAAATGGGGCACGGGCGGGACATGAAATCCGTGCGGATGGGCTTGCCCTCCGCCTGAATGCGCCGCACCAGCGGGACGATCCGCGCGCGCAGCGCGTCAAAAAACGCGTCGAGCTGGGCGATGCTGCCGCCCTTTTCGGTGTCGTCCAGCAGCGCGTCGTAATACGTCGGCTTTTTGTTTTCACGCAGATCGAGCGCCTTGTGCGTGTAGGAAATGATCTCGGCCAGCGAATCGCGGAACAGGGAAAAGTCCGCTGCCTGCTTCGCCTCCAGCCATTTGGAATAGGCGCGGTTGTAGGCGAGGCTCATTTCGTAATTCAGCTTTGCCGGGATATTCTTTTCCTTCTCCCACGCCTCATACAGGTGTTCCACGACCTTCTTCTGCACCGGCGTCAGTCCCTCACTGTCCGCGTGCAGCTCGGTTACAAGCTGGGCGTAGCGCTTGGTGTGCGTGAGCCGGAAATGCCGGTCGGACAGAACGGCCATATCCGCGCCCGCCTGCTCCATGCCGTCCTTCGGCGCGCAGCACTGCATATCGAAATCCAGCTTGCCCACGGCACGGGCATAGACACTGGCTTCGTCGAGCAGTTTACGCAGACGGTCAAATTTCTGCTGATTTGTCATAGGGATCCCTCCTTTTCTTTCATCGTACCACGATTTGTCTGCGGACGCAAGACACGGGCATTGCGAAACATGGACGGGATATGCTATAATCCCAACAGAGTATTATTAATGAAGGGAGATTTCCATGAAATTTTCTGAAATGCCGTATGCACGGCCCGATCTGAACGAGCTGAAGCAGCAGCTGCAGGCGCTGACCGACCGGCTGAAGGCCGCGCCGGACTATGCCGCTGCGCGCGAGGCGTTCCTCGCCCAGCAGAAGCTGTCGATGCACATCGATACGCTCGCCACGCTCTCGAGCGTCCGCAACTCCATCGACACCCGCGACAAGTTCTATGACGCCGAAGAGGAGTTCTGGAACGAAGCGGGGCCCGAGCTTCGCGCCTATGACGACGCGTGGACGGCTGCGATGCTGGAAAGCCCGTTCCGCAAGGAATTCGCGGCGGAATACGGCGATCTGATGTTCCTCAACGCCGAGATTGCCCGCAAGGCGTTCTCTCCCGCCATTGTCGAGGAGCTGAAGCAGGAAAACCAGCTCGTGCAGGACTATCAGAAGCTGATCGCCAGCGCACAGATCGAGTTCGAAGGCGGCACCTACACCATCTCGCAGCTGTCCCCGTTTAAAAACGACCCCGACGACGCGCGGCGTCTGGCTGCGTGGCAGGCCGAGGGCGGCTGGTACAAGGCGCACCAGATGGAGCTGGACGAGATCTATGACAAGCTCGTGAAGCTGCGCGACGCGATGGGCCGCAAGCTGGGCTATGACGGCTATACCGAGCTCGGCTATTACCGCATGGGCCGCAACTGCTACACGAAGCAGGACGTGGAGAAGTTCCGCGCCGCCGTCGTCAAGTACGTCGTGCCCGTGGCGGCATCCGTCTACGAAGCACAGGCCAAGCGCCTCGGCAAGACCTACCCCATGACCTTTGCCGACAACGCCCTCTCCTTCCGCAGCGGCAACCCGAAGCCCTGCGGCACCCCAGACGACATTCTCGCGCAGGGCAAGCGGTTCTATGAGGCGCTTTCCCCCGAAACCGGAGAATTCTTCAACACGATGCTCGATAACGAGCTTCTCGACGTGCTGTCCACCCCCGGCAAGCGGGCCGGCGGCTACTGCACGAGCCTTGGCGAGTACCGCGTTCCGTTTATCTTCGCCAACTTCAACGGCACGCAGCACGACGTTGAGGTCGTGACGCACGAGGCGGGCCACGCCTTTGCCGCGTATCTCAACCGCGACCGCGTCCCGACCGAGACGATCTGGCCGAGCCTTGAGGGCTGCGAGGTGCATTCCATGTCCATGGAATTCTTCGCGTGGCCGTGGGCCGAGGGCTTCTTTGGTGACGATACCCGTAAGTTCCGCTACAGCCATCTGGCCGGCGCGCTGACCTTCATCCCCTACGGCACGATGGTCGACCATTTCCAGCATATCGTCTATGAAAAGCCGGAGATGACCCCGGCGGAGCGCCATGCAGTGTGGAAAGAGCTTCTGGGCGTGTATATGCCGTGGATGAAGCTCGGCAGCGAGATCCCCTTCTACGGCGACGGCGAGGGCTGGCAGCGGCAGCTGCATATCTATGTGAACCCGTTCTATTACATCGACTACTGCCTCGCGCAGACCGTTGCGCTGCAATTCTGGGCGCGCATCCAGAAGGATCTGCCTGACGCGTGGGCGCACTACATGGCCTACACCCGGCAAGGCGGCAGCAGGGTCTTTACGGAGCTGCTGAAAAACGCGGAGCTGGACAGCCCGTTTGAGGAAAGCTGCCTGCGCGGCGTGTGCGAGGAAGCCAAGGCGTGGCTCGACAGCTATGACCTGACCGGCATCGCATAATCACGGTTGACATTCCGGAACAAATACGGTATAGTAATTCCAGAAATATCGTTCGCGGCCACAAGGGCGGAATTGGCGTTCCCAATTCCGCCCTCGGCCTGTCTTCGAAAGAAAGCGAGGCGAGAACCCTGAAACAGAAGAAAAAAAGCTCCAATGGGCGGACGCTTGCGCGGCTGCTGCACGGCAGCTGGCGGTATTTTGCCGCCTGCATTGCCGCAAGCCTGCTCTTTACGCTTTGTGAGCTGATCATTCCGCAGATCATCCGCGTGAGCGTCGACTCCCTGATCGGGCAGGCCCCGGTGAAGTCCGCGGCGGCGCGGCCTATCGTCGAAGCGCTCGGCGGCGCGGCGTATCTGCGGCAGAACCTCTGGGTCCCGGCGGTTTTTATGGCGGGACTCGGGCTTCTCTCGGCCGTCATGCGCTACTGCGTGAATATCTACAGCTCCAAGGCGGGCGAAACACTCGTCAAGACCAGCCGGGACCTGCTGTACCACCACATCCAGCACCTGCCGTGGAAGTGGCATATGCAGAACCCTACCGGCGATATCATCCAGCGCTGCACCTCGGACGTCGAGCGCATCAAGACCTTCTTTGAAGAGCAGTTCGTCTCCGTGTTCCGCGCTGTGGCAATGATCGTGTTTGCGCTCGTGTGCATGGCGCTTATGAACTGGAAGCTGGCGCTCGTGCCGGCGGTCATGTTCCCGATCATCATCGTCTATTCTCTGCTGTTCCACAACTCCATCCGCGAGCGCTACACCGCCTGTGACGAGTCCGAGGGCGTGCTGTCCACCATCGCGCAGGAGAATCTGACCGGCGTGCGCGTTGTGCGCGCCTTTGGCCGCGAGGAATACGAGCGGCAGCGCTTTGAAAAGCAGAACGAGGACTATACCACGCTCTGGGTGCGCCTGTGCCGCACGCTTTCGGACTTCTGGGCCGTCGGCGACGCGACGGCCTGCATCCAGACGATGCTTGTTGTGCTGATCGGCAGCATTCTGTGCGTGCGCGGCGAAATGACCGAGGGCGAGTTCGTCTCCTTCGCCATTTACAACACCATGAGCATTTCTCCCGTGCGCCGTCTGGGCCGCGTGATCTCCGAGATGAGCAAGGCGGGCGTCTCCGTGTCCCGTATCGGCGAAATTCTCGACGCCCCCTGCGAGCAGGACAGGCCGGACGCGAAGGAGCTGCCCATGGACGGCGATATCGTCTTCGACCATGTTTCGTTCCGCTATGAGACGGGGCCGGACGTGCTCTCGGACGTGTCCTTCACCATTCCCGCCGGGTCGAGCTTCGGCATTCTGGGCGGCACCGGCTCCGGCAAGAGCAGCCTGCTGCTGATGCTGTGCAGGCTCTACGCGCCGTCGGAGGGCCGCGTGACGGTCGGCGGGGAGGATCTGGCCGATATGCCCGCAGCCTGGGTGCGCGACCATGTGGGCGTTGTCTTACAGGAGCCGTTTTTGTTCTCGCGCACGATCGAGGAGAACATCGGCATCTGCGGCGCGGACCGCGAAACGGTGCGCAAAGCCGCCGCGACAGCCTGCATTGCCTCCGATATCGAGCAGTTCGCGAACGGCTATGAAACCATGGTCGGCGAACGCGGCGTGACGCTCTCCGGCGGACAGAAGCAGCGCGTGGCCATCGCGCGGATGCTGACGAAGAAAACGCCCGTGATGGTCTTCGACGATTCCCTGTCCGCCGTCGACACGCAGACGGACGAGCACATCCGCGAGGCGCTGAACCGGGATCTGGCCGGGACGACGACCATCATCATTTCCCACCGCATCACGACACTCATGGACTGCGACAATATTCTGGTGCTGGAGCACGGAAAGGTCCTCCAGCGCGGCACGCCGCAGGAGCTGCTGCGGCAGCCCGGCCTGTTCCGGCAGATCTATGATATGCAGATGTCCATCGGAGAGGAGGAGCCGGCATGAAGCAGGAAAAAGAAAAAAAGGGCCTGCCGTTTTTCGGCATCCCGAAGCTGGCCCCTTATTTAAAGCCCTATAAAATGCTGTTTTTCTGGATGGTCGTGACCGGCACGGTCGGCAGCGGCATGGACGCGATCATCCCCCTGTTCCAGCAGCACGCCATCGACCATTTTATCGCTGATAAAACCATGCAGGGCGTCGGCGGCTGGCTGGCACTGTACATTCTGGTCATGATCATCCAGACCGCGACGAACTATATTTCCGCCTACGGCGCATGCAAGGCCGAGCTCTATATCGGCCGCGACTTAAAGCGCGAGACGTTCAACCATCTGCAGACGCTGTCCTTCTCCTACTTCAACCAGAACAGCGTTGGCTATACCCACGCGCGCGTCATGTCCGATACCGACCGCATTGCAAGCACGCTTGCATGGGGGGTGATGGAGGCTGTGTGGTACATCGCGTATCTGCTGCTGGCAATCGTGATGATGTTCGTGCTCAACTGGAAGCTGGCGCTGTGTGTGATGGTCATTGTGCCGGTGCTGGTGCTCTCGGGCGCGTATTTCCAGAAAAAGCTCGTCTTCTTCCACCGGCGCGTGCGCGAGCAGAACTCGAAGATCACCGGTGCATTCAACGAGGGCATCACCGGCGCGAAGACGACCAAAACGCTGGTCATTGAGGATAAGGTCGAGCAGGAATTCGACGATCTGACCGGCGAAATGAAGCGCCTGAGCGTCCGCGCCATGCACTTCCGGGGCGTGTTCATGTCCACGACAGCCTTCGCCGCGTCCATTGCGCTGGCGATCGTCCTGTGGCGCGGCGGTGTGATCACAAGAGACGGCGTGATCCTGATCGGTACGCTGTCGGTGTTTATGAACTATGCGCAGGGCATGATGGAGCCGATCCAGTGGCTCGTGCAGGTCATGTCGTCGCTCGTCAACGTGCAGGTCAATGTCGAACGCGTCACAAGGCTGCTCGAAACAGAATCCGACGTCAGCGACACGCCGGAGGTCACGGCAAAATACGGCGACGCGTTCCACCCCAAAAAGGAAAACTGGGAGCCGCTTCACGGCGACATTGAATTTCAGGACGTCACCTTCCGCTATCCCGACGGCAGCGAAAACGTGCTGGAGCACTTTAACCTCAAGGTTCCGCAGGGCACGAACGTCGCCATTGTCGGCGAGACGGGCGCGGGAAAATCCACGCTGGTCAATCTCGTCTGCCGCTTCTTTGAGCCGACGCAGGGCCGCATTCTGATCGATGGCC
>ENA-OPWY01001234-OPWY01001234.1-human-gut-metagenome-genome-assembly--contig:-NODE-1234-length-10768-cov-2.168394_pt1 | contig 10768 bp, 9 predicted proteins | sample MGYA00241515_ERZ502022 | MGnify/ENA primary metagenome ERZ502022 (study PRJEB25962, sample SAMEA2043045) | human gut metagenome | biome: human gut; feature: human-associated habitat; material: faeces...
CCCGCCTGCACCTGGTTGGGCCGATGGGTTTTACGATCGACGATAAAAAATTAAAGCGCGCCGGTCTTGACTATTGGGGCCAGCTTGATATAACATATTATCAGGATCTGGATGCGTTTTTTGCGGCAAATCACGGCCCGTTCTTCTACTTTACCTCCAAGGGGCCGCAGCGCCATACCGATGCCCATTATCCGGATGGTTCCTATCTGGTGTTTGGCCGCGAGGACGCTGGCCTGCCGGAAGAGCTGCTGGCCGCTAACCAGCAGCAGTGCGTGCGCATGCCCATGCGCAAAGGCGAGCGCTGCCTGAACTTATCCAATGCTGTAGCTGTGGGGGTATACGAAGTTCTGCGCCAGTGGGACTTTGCCGACCTGGAAACACACGGCCAGCTGACCCGATTTGAATGGAAGTGAGAACAAAGATGAGTGATGTGAAAGTTGCTTTTTTAACGGATTCCTGCTCCGACATTCCGCAGGAACTGACCGATAAATACGGCATTGATGTGATTGGGTTCCACATTATGCTGGACGGCAAGGAATACCTGGAACGCAAAGACATAACCAACAACCAGTTCTATGAGATGATGCGCCAGTCCAAAAGCGTACCCACCACCGCCGCCATCACCCAGCTGGAATGGGTGGATATCTATGCCAAATATGTAGACGCCGGTATACAGGACCTTGTGCACCTGTGCATCAACGCCGGTGGTTCCAGCACATACAATAACGCCGTAAAGGCTGCCGAACTGCTGGAAGACGAGCGCCCCGGCCACAAGATGAAGATTCATCTGATCGATTCGCACACCTACTCCATGCCGTATGGCTGGTATCTGTGCGAGTGCGCCCGCAAGGTGCGTGCCGGTGAGCCGCTGGATGCCTGCCTGCGCGAAATGCAGGACAAGCTGGCCCGGGTGGAAATCTGCCTTGCTGCATACAGCTTAAAGCAGATGAAAAAATCTGGCCGTGTTTCCGCCGCCGCTGCCGTTGTGGGCGATTTGATGGGCATCCGCCCCATCATCAGCCTGAACGATGGCATCAGCAAGGTGGAAGCCAAGGTGCGTGGTGACAACAACGTGCCGCCTGCCATGGTCAAGTGGGTCAAGAGCCGCGTGGACGATGTGAAGAAAATGCCTTACATGGTTGCTTACACCAGCTCCACCGCCAAGCGTGACGAACTTGTCAAGCTGTGCAAAAAAGAGTTTGGTCATGCGCCGCTGCTGGTGTTCCAGCTGGGCTGCGTTGTGAGCGCCAACACCGGCCCGGATGGTATTGCCATTGTATTTGAAGGCAAGCCCCGCCGCCTTGTGGATTACGCGGTGCCGCTGCCGTAAAAAGGGGTTGCTTTTTTCTGCTCTTCCTGCCGCTGTGTGCGGGAAGAGCATTTTTGTTATGGTGTAAGACTTGTAAAACGGAGGATGTATGGAGCAAAAAAGTTTAACCCTGCGGGAGTGCCTGATCGGTGACCGCACCTTTTACCGCCATGTTGCGGTGGTGGTTCTGCCTATTATTGTGCAGAACACCCTGTCCAACGTGGTCAGCCTGCTGGATAATGTGATGGTTGGCCAGGTGGGCACCCTGCCCATGAGCGCCGTTGCCATCATCAATCAGCTGCTGTTTGTGTTCAACCTGTGCATCTGGGGTGCGCTGGCCGGGGCGGGCATTTTTGGTGCCCAGTATTACGGCCAGGGCAACATGGAGGGCGTGCGCCAGACCCTGCGCATGAAACTGCTGATTGCGGTCGGCCTGCTGGTCATCGCGTTCGGAGTGCTGCTGGGGGCCGGGCGGCCGCTGATCGAACTGTATATTTCAGCCGACACCACCGCCGCCGATGCCGCCGCCACGATGGAGTATGCCCTGGGCTACCTGCGTGTGATGCTGGCGGGGCTGATTCCCTTTGCGCTGACTCAGGCTTACGCCAGCACCCTGCGGGAATCCGGCCAGACAACGCTTCCCATGCGCGCCAGCATGATTGCCATGGGCATCAACTTTGTGTTCAACAGCCTGTTGATCTTTGGCCTGTTCGGCTTTCCTGCTTTGGGCGTAGTGGGTGCCGGTATTGCCACTTCGCTCAGCCGCTTTGTGGAGTTTGTCATCGTGGTCAGCGGGGCGCACCGCAGTGCCGAGCGCTACCCGTTCATGGAAGGCGTGTTCCGCAATTTCCACATTGACGGCAATCTAGCCCGCCAGGTGGCGATCAAGGGTTTCCCCCTTCTGCTGAACGAATGCCTGTGGAGCATGAGCCAGGCCATGCTGCTGCAATGCTATTCCGTGCGCGGCATCCAGGCCATTGCCGCCATGAACATTACCAGCACCATCACCCAGATTTTTAACGAAGTTTTCCTTTCGCTGGGCAATGCCACGGCCATTCTGGTTGGGCAGGAGCTTGGTGCCAGCCGCATGACCGGTGCACGCCGCACCGCATGGCGGATGATCACCCTGAGTGTTTCCAGCTGCGCGGTGATGGGCACGCTGCTGGCCCTGTTCAGCCCGCTGATCCCCCACATTTACAACACTGAACCCGCCATCCGGGAGCTTGCTTCCAGCGTGATCCGCACGGCGGCGCTGTGCATGCCGCTGTTCGCCTTTGCCAACGCTGCCTACTTTACGCTGCGTTCCGGCGGCAAAACGCTGATCACCTTCTTTTTTGACAGCTGCTATACCTGGCTGATCAACTTTCCCATTGCCTTTGTCCTCAGCCGCTATACGGCACTGCCGCTGCCCATCGTTTACCTGTTTGTGAACGGGGTGGATCTGCTCAAGTGCATCATCGGGTTTATTCTGGTCAAAAAGGGCGTGTGGGTCAATAACATTGTGGCATCCAGCCAGGATGTCCCGCAGGCAGACTGATGGCGGGAGAAAAACGCATGAACATCCAGATTTTTGGCACCAACAAAAGCTTTGACACCAAAAAGGCGCAGCGCTGGTTCAAAGAGCGGCGCATCAAGTTCCAGATGGTGGACCTGAAAGAAAAGGGCCTGAGCCGCGGTGAGTTTGACCGCGTGTGCCAGGCCGTGGGCGGCTGGCAGGCCCTGGTGGACGAAACTGCCAAAGACCAGGATACCCTTGCCCTGCTGCGCTGGCTGGACGAAAGCCAGCAGGCTGACAAACTGTTTGAAAACCAGCAGCTTTTGCGCCAACCCATTGTACGCAATGGCCGCGCCGCCACAGTGGGGTACCGGCCGGAGGTTTGGGAGAAGTGGGAATAAAGTTCGGAGTTCGGAGTTCGGAGCATTGTATGCAGGCTGAGCCTGCCTGTAACTGCTTTTTCTTGTAAATTTGCTTATTCTTGCTTTCTATTTGCTTCTTTGTTTGCTTTTATCTGCCCTGCATTTTGTGCTTCTGCCGGAATGCAGGGTTTATTTTTTATAGGAGATTGACATAACGAACGGAGTTTGTTATAGTGCTTTTAGGTTCCTATTTCATGTTGCTTTTTATGGTATTTTTTTACTTTTGTGAGGTGTTTTTATGGCATGTATTTTTGTGAACGCCAACCGTTCGGTCGGCACCATCAACCCCAACATTTACGGTCAGTTTTCGGAGCATCTGGGCCGCTGCATCTATCAGGGCATTTATGTCGGTCAGGCTTCTGATATTCCCAACACCAACGGCATGCGCAATGATGTTGTATCCGCGCTGAAAGCCCTGCATGTGCCCGTGCTGCGTTGGCCGGGCGGCTGCTTTGCCGATACCTATCACTGGCGCGACGGCATTGGCCCCAAGGAGAACCGCAAAACCATTGTAAACACCAACTGGGGCGGCGTGACCGAGGATAACAGCTTTGGCACCCATGAATTTATGGAGCTGTGCCACCAGATTGGCTGCGAAGCATATTTCAGCGGCAATGTGGGCAGCGGCACCGTGCAGGAATTTTCGGACTGGGTGGAATACTGCAACATGGGCGGCATTTCCCCCATGGCATCAGAGCGCCGCGCCAACGGGCAGGACGAACCGTTCAACGTAAAATACTGGGGCATTGGCAATGAAGCCTGGGGCTGCGGCGGCAGTATGCGTGCCGAGTATTATGCCGATTTGTGCCGCCAATATTCCACCTACCTGCGCAACTACTCGCCGGAGCACAAAATCTTCAAGATCGCATCCGGCGCCAACGTGGCGGATTACCACTGGACCAAAACCGTGATGGAGCGCGCCGGGCAGGCCGTAGATGCGGTATCACTGCATTACTATACCGTGCCCCATGAGGATTGGCAGCACAAGGGCTCGGCCACAGACTTTACCAATGAGGAATACTATACCACCCTGCACAAGACCCTGCAGATGGAAGAGCTGGTGGAGAACCACACCCGCATTATCAAGCAGTATCAGGGCGACCGCAAAGTGGGCCTGGCCGTGGATGAATGGGGCACCTGGTACGATGTGGAACCGGACACGAACCCCGGCTTCCTTTACCAGCAGAACACCATGCGCGATGCGCTGGTGGCGGCCATCAACCTGAATATCTTCAACAACCACTGTGATACCGTCTGCATGGCCAACATTGCCCAGATGGTCAACGTGCTGCAGGCCATGATCCTGACCGAAGGCAGCAAGATGGTGCTGACCCCGACCTATCATGTATTTGAAATGTACAAGGGCCACCAGGGTGCCAAGCAGCTGGAAAGCTATGCGGAGACCACCCTGCTGAACCACGATGACCAGGCGGTGCCCGATCTGCATGTCAGTGCCAGCCAGCAGGCAGACGGCAGTATTCTGGTCACTGCGGCCAACCTGAACGATACGGCAGCTATCCCTGTTACCTGCATGCTGGGCGGGGCCAAGCCCACCGGTGTAACAGCCCGCGTGCTGGCCGGTGCCCCCGCCGCCCACAACACCTTTGCCGCGCCGGAGCAGGTTGTCCCCGCGGAACTGAACACCAGCCTGACGGCGGACGGCTTTACCGCCACCCTGCCGCCGTGCAGCGTAGCCGCTTTTGTGGTGAACCAGTAATGGAAGCCCGGCCCGAGCGCTGCCGCCGCTGCTTATTGCAGGATATGGCGGACGAAAACGACTATTACGCCAGCGTGGTGCGCTACCGCGCCACCATGCCCCGCCGTGTGCGCACCCCGGATGCGGAATACACTGCCCGGCTGGAACATTGCCGCACCTGCCCCAGCCTTAACGCCGGGACCTGCATGCAGTGCGGCTGCTATGTGGAAATGCGCGCCGCCCGCACAGATATGCACTGCCCGCTGGATAACGCGCCCTGGTAACAAACCTCTCTATCATTTTCCCCCGCACCGGCAGCCCGCCCGGTGCGGGATTTTTTGTCTGCAAAGGCAGTATTTTGCTCTTTTGCTGCAATATTATGCCCCTTTCCCCCTTGTATCCCCCATTTTCATTTGTTATAATAACAATTTGTTGAGCAACTTAGGATTTTAGGCTCCGCCTGGTTTTCAGGCGCAAACCCACCCAAGCCTGGCGGTCTTGGGCGCGGTCAAAATCTATCCGCCGGAGTGTAATTTTATGTCTACTAGCAAAAACAAACTGTCCGATCAAACCCTGGTACGCTGCGCCATGATCGCCGCAGTTTACACCGTGCTTTGCCTGGTATTGCAGCCGTTCTCTTACGGCGCGGTACAGGTGCGCGTGGCCGAAGCATTCTGCCTGCTGCCGGTGTTTGGGGCCGAATACATTGTGGGCGTTACCCTGGGTTGCCTGCTGGCAAACCTGCTGGGTTCCACCATGGTGGATGTGGTGTTTGGCACCGCCGCCACCCTGATTGCCTGCCTTGCCACCTATGCCCTGCGCAATGTGCGCTGGAAAGGGCTGGCGATTCCGGCGTCTTTCCCTCCTGTTATCGCCAATGCACTGATCGTTGGCGCGTTTGAAATCACTGTGTTCTTCTCGGATTCTGCCCCCACGGCCACCATGGCGGTATTCAACGCCGTTGCTGTTGGCGTTGGTGAGATCATCAGCTGCTGTGTGCTGGGTGTTGCCCTGGTCAAGCTGATCGAGAGCAACGAATCCCTGAACAAAATTTTTGCAGAATAATAACCGCTTTCCCTGTATTCATTAAAAGGAGCTGCCATGAAACCGAGCCTTGTTTTATGGGACTGGAACGGCACCCTGCTGGATGATGTTGCCCTTTGTGTGGACGCGCTCAACCGTCTGCTCCGCATCTATCATTACCCGCAGCAATACAGCCTTGCCCAGTACCGTGAGATTTTTGGCTTCCCGATTGAAGATTATTATATTCGCGCAGGGTTCGATTTTTCCAAAAACTCCTACAAAGAGCTTGCCGATGATTACATGCAGGATTACCTGGCCCGCGCCGGGGCCTGCCCGCTGGCAGAAAGTGCTGTGCCCGCCCTTTCCCTTTTGAAAGGTGCCGGGGTGCAGCAGGTCATTCTTTCGGCTTCCAACTTGCCGGTTTTGGAACAGCAGGTCACGGAGCGCGGAGTGCGCCCCTACTTTGACCGCCTGCTGGGGTTGGATAATATTTACGCCCGCAGCAAAGTGGAAGTCGGCCTGGCTTATCTGACTGAACTGAAGCAGCGCGGTGCCGTACCGGCGCAGGCTATTATGATCGGGGATTCTGTCCACGATTTTGAGGTTGCCCAGGCGCTGGGCGTGCGGTGTGTGCTGCAAACCGCTGGGCATCAGAGCGCACAGCAGCTGCGTGCCACCGGTGCCCCCGTTGTTCCGGATGTTTTGGCCGCTGCGCAGTATTGCCTGAACGAACTGTAACAAGTTTTGGGATAGGAGATCATAACGAATGACGGATAGCGTAAAAGGCGCTCTGCTGACAATGTTCGGCGGCATGTGCTGGGGTGTTTCCGGCTGCGTGGGGCAGTATCTGTTTACCCGCCAGGGCATGGATTCCACCTGGCTGGTGCCCATCCGGCTGTTTTTGGCCGGTGTGATTCTGTGCATCTATTACGGCGTGCGCAACTGGCGCCAACTGGTGAACCCCTGGCGCAGCTGGCGCAACGCGCGCGACCTTGTGATCTATGGCCTGGCTGGCGTCAGCTTTTGCCAGTTCACCTATTTTTTGACCATCCAGCTTTCCAGCGCCGGTGTGGGCACCATTTTGCAGGATCTTTCCCCCGTGCTGATTCTGCTGGTGGTCTGCATCCAGCAAAAGCGTGCGCCGCGGCTGTTTGAGGTGTTCTCCATTGTGCTGGCGCTGGGTGGTGTATTTATGCTGACCACCCACGGCAGCCTGACCAACATGGCGGTTTCGCCCGCTGCGCTGGTCGTTGGTATTATCAGCGCGTTCTGCGTTGTTATTTACACCATATGGCCCCAAAACCTGCAAAAACAGTACCCCACACCCATGCTGCAGGGTTGGGCATTCCTGATGGGCGGCACCTTCTTTGCGCTGGTGTTCCGCCCGTGGCGGATGAACTACGTACCCAACGCGGCCGGCATTGCCGGTATTGCGGCGGTCGTGCTCATCGGCAACGTGCTGGCGTTCAGCTGTTACATGAGCGGCGTCAAGTACATTGGGCCGCAGAAATCCAGCCTGTTCAGCTTTGCGGAACCGGTTACGGCGGCCATCATCAGCACGCTGGTGCTCGGTTCCCCCTTTACCGTGTGGGACGCCATCGGCTTTGTTTGCATCTTTTTGATGCTGGTGCTGCTGTTCATCAGCAACGAAAAGCAGGCCAAAAGCGCTGCAAGCGCATGATAACCGGCCAAGTTTCAACAAAAGCCGCTGAAACAGTTTAATATTTGCATTTTACACCCGCGCAGGTTTGACACAGTACCCTGCGCGGGTGTATTATATTAAAGTATAGCATTGTATCCAACAGGGGTTCCCCTGCTGATCCATTCGCCGCCATGCGGCAGAAATACAGGTGTTTACTTATGTCTTTTATGGAAAAACTGTTCGGTAATTTTTCCGACAAAGAGCTCAAGCGGATCAAACCCATTGCCAACAAGGTGCTGGAACTTGAGCCCGAAATGCAGAAACTTACTGACGAAGAATTACAGGCCAAAACCCCGTACCTGAAAGAAAAGCTGAAAAACGGGGCCAGCCTTGACGATATCCTGCCCGAAGCGTTCGCCGTCTGCCGCGAAGCGGACTGGCGTGTGCTGGGCCTGAAGCCCTACCCGGTGCAGATCATCGGCGGCATTGTGCTTCATCGTTCCTGCATTGCCGAGATGCAGACCGGTGAAGGCAAGACCCTGGTGGCCACCATGCCCGTTTACTTGAATGCCCTGACCGGCGAAGGCGTGCATGTTGTTACCGTCAACGATTACCTGGCCAAGCGCGACAGCGAATGGATGGGCAAGGTTTACCGCTTTCTTGGCTTGACGGTCGGCCTGGTTATCCATGACGTACAGCCGCAGGACCGCCGCAAGGCTTACCTGGCGGATGTTACTTACGGCACCAACAACGAGTTTGGCTTTGACTACCTGCGTGACAACATGGTGGTTTACAAGGCCAGCATGGTGCAGCGCGGCCATGCTTACGCCATAGTGGACGAGGTGGACTCCATCCTGATTGATGAAGCCCGTACCCCGCTGATCATCTCCGGCAAGGGCGAAGATTCCAGCGTGATGTACAAGCGCGCGGACGACTTTGCCAAAACGCTGAAAAAGTCTGTCATCGTTGAACTGGACGACAAAGTGGAAGCCGATGAACAGGTTGACGGTGATTACGTTGTGGACGAAAAGCACAAGACCTGCACCCTGACCGAAAGCGGCGTTAAGAAAGCCGAAGCATGGTTCAATGTTGAGAACCTGGCCGATGCCGACAACATGACCCTGCGCCACTATATTGACGGTGCCATCAAGGCCCGCGGTGTGATGCACCGTGATACCGACTATATCGTGAAAGACGGCGAGGTCATCATCGTTGATGAATTCACCGGCCGTCTGATGTATGGCCGCCGCTTCAATGACGGTCTGCACCAGGCCATTGAAGCCAAGGAAGGCGTGACCGTTGCTGCTGAGAGCAAGACTTTGGCCAGCATCACCTTCCAGAACTATTTCCGCATGTACAAAAAGCTGGGCGGCATGACCGGTACGGCTTCCACCGAAGCGGACGAGTTCAGCGAAATTTACGGCTTGCAGATCGTATCCATCCCCACCAACAAGCCCCGCGCCCGCAAGGACCTGCCGGACAGCGTGTACAAGACCATCAACGGCAAGTATAATGCCGTGATCGAGCAGGTTGCCGAATGCCACGCCAAGGGCCAGCCCGTTCTGGTTGGTACCGTCAGCGTGGAAAAGAGCGAGGCGCTTTCCAAGCTGCTGAAAAAGCGCGGCATTGAGCACAATGTGCTGAACGCAAAGCAGCATGAGCGCGAAGCCGAAATCGTTGCACAGGCCGGTAAGCAGGGCGCTGTGACCATCGCCACCAATATGGCTGGCCGCGGCACCGATATCATGCTGGGCGGCAACGTGACCTATATGGCAAAGGCCACCCTGCGCAAAGAGCTGACCCGCCAGATGAATGCCGACCTGGAAGTGCTGAAGGACGAATACGAGCACGCCAAAGCCCGCGCCAAGGCACAGGGCCTGCCCATCCCCCCTGCCCCGGACACAGCCTATGAAGCAAAAGTTGAAATGCTGATGACCGAGTGCGACGGCCATGCCGACACCCAGGATGCTGATATTCTGGCTGCCCGCAAGCGCTTTGACGAGCTGGTTGCAGAATATGAACCGGAAGTCAAGCGCGAAGCCGAGGCTGTGCGCGAAGCTGGCGGCCTGTTCATCATTGGCACTGAACGCCACGAAAGCCGCCGTATTGATAACCAGCTGCGCGGTCGTTCCGGACGTCAGGGAGATCCGGGTGAGTCCCAGTTCTTCCTGAGCCTGGAAGATGACCTGATGCGCATTTTCGGCGGTGAGCGCGTGCAGGGCCTGATGGATACCCTGGGCCTGGACGAGGACATGCCCATCGAGAACAAGCTGATCACCAACACGATCGAGAGCGCCCAGAAAAAGCTGGAAGCTTCCAACTTTGCCATCCGTAAGCAGGTGCTGCAGTATGACGATGTCATGAACCAGCAGCGCGAGATCATCTACAAGCAGCGTCAGATGGTGCTGGACGGCGAGGATATCTCCGACAAGCTGCACGAGATGATGAAGCAGTCCATCGACGAGACCTGCGAGTCCTTCCTGAGCGGCGAAACCGCCGACGATTGGGATTTTGCCGCCCTGCGCCGCCACTACCTGAACTGGCTGTGCCTGCCCACTGATTTTAACTACACTGCCGAGCAGCTGAATGATCTGAAGCGCGAAGATGTTGCCAAGGTGCTGTATGAGCGCGGCATGAGCATTCTGGAAAGCAAGGAGCAGAAGTACGGTGCCCCCATGATGCGCGAACTGGAGCGTATCTGCCTGCTGCGCAATGTTGACTCCAAGTGGATGGAGCACATTGACAACATGGACCAGCTGAAGCAGGGCATGAGCCTGCGCGGTTACGGCCAACGCGACCCCATTGTGGAATACCGCATTGAAGGCTTTGCCATGTTTGACGAGATGATCGCCACCATCCGCGAGGATGCCGTACACATGCTGCTGACCATTGAAGTGCGCCAGCAGAACCAGGAGCCGAAACGCGAACAGGTTGCCAAGCCCACCGGCGAAGGCGCACCGGCTCAGGCTGGTGCCAAGGGTGCCACCCCTGTGCGCGTGACCAAGATTGGCCGCAACGATCCCTGCCCCTGCGGCAGCGGCCTGAAGTGGAAAAAGTGCACCTGCGCCAAGTTCCATCCGGAAGGCCTGCCCACCGACGCAAACGAAGATTAAGCTGAAAAGCCTCCCGGCTCCTGTCTTTGGCAGGGGTCTGGGAGACTTTTGATAAAATGAAAGGGAGC
>ENA-OPWY01001243-OPWY01001243.1-human-gut-metagenome-genome-assembly--contig:-NODE-1243-length-10700-cov-2.148802_pt1 | contig 10700 bp, 8 predicted proteins | sample MGYA00241515_ERZ502022 | MGnify/ENA primary metagenome ERZ502022 (study PRJEB25962, sample SAMEA2043045) | human gut metagenome | biome: human gut; feature: human-associated habitat; material: faeces...
GAGGACATATGTATTACCGCTCCCTGAACGCGTATCTGCGCGAGACATTCGGCTGCAAGGTCTATAAGCTGGCGCTTTCCGCCGGATGCACCTGTCCGAACCGCGACGGGACGCTCGACGCACGCGGCTGCATCTTTTGCAGCGGAAGCGGTGAATTCGCCGCCTCCGCCGCGCTCCCGGTTTCTGAACAGCTTGCCCAGGCCAAACGCCTTGTCGCGGCAAAGGCCGGGCCGGATGCCCGATATATCGCCTATTTTCAGGATTACAGCAATACCTATGCGCCCGCCGATCAATTAAGGCCGCTGTTTCTGGCCGCAATCGACCGGGATGAGATCTGCGCGCTGTCTATCGCGACCAGACCGGACTGCCTGCCGCCGGAGATCCTCGCGCTGCTCGCGGAGCTGCGGGAAAGGAAGCCTGTCTGGGTCGAGCTTGGCTTACAGACGATCCACGCATCCACTGCGCGGTATATCCGGCGCGGCTATCCCCTTTCCGTGTTTGACAATGCCGTCCGGCAGCTCAAGGCGCTGGATATCCATGTGGTCGCGCATATGATCCTTGGACTTCCCGGCGAAACACCGGAGATGATGGTGCAGACCGCACGCTACATCGGTCAGAGCGGTGCGGACGGCATCAAGCTCCATCTGCTGCACGTTTTGTCCGGGACAGACCTTGCTGAGGACTACGCCGCCGGAAACTTCGAAACCATGACGCTGGATGCGTATCTGTCCGTACTGGAAGACTGTCTGCGCGTGCTGCCGCGCGAGCTGGTCATTCACCGTATGACCGGAGACGGCGCGAAGCGCAGCCTGATCGCTCCCATGTGGAGCGCGGATAAAAAGCGGGTCCTGAATGCGCTCAACCGCCGGTTCCTGTCCGACGATCTGGAACAGGGTTCGGCGCTGCTGCTCTGAACGTTTCTTCGATTCTGAATATTTTTCGAAAATGTCGAATAGAAAAATGATTGACAATCGTGAAAAGGCGTGTTATTCTGATTCAAGAGTAACGAATGCGGGCGAAAAAGCCCGCATTCACGTCGTTTTCGATATTCTCGTTCCAGAATATCGAACTTCGGCGAACTTGGTTCGACTATATCGGAGGAAAGAGAACATGAAAAAAGAAAACCTGTTCGTCATTCTGACCGGCGTTGTCATCGGCATCGCAGCACTCGTGCTGACGGCGCTCGGCAACCCGGCCAACATGGGCTTCTGCATCGCGTGCTTTGAGCGCGACATCGCAGGCGCTGTGGGTCTGCATTCTGCTGCCAAGGTCCAGTATGTCCGCCCGGAGATCATCGGCCTTGTGCTCGGCAGCTTCCTGATGGCGCTGGCCTCTAAGGAATGGAAAGCCAGAGCCGGTTCGTCTCCCGCGCTCCGCTTTGTGCTCGGCGCATTCGTCATGATCGGCGCGCTGGCCTTCCTCGGCTGCCCGCTGCGTATGGTCCTGCGTCTGGCCGGCGGCGATCTCAACGCAGTCGTCGGTCTTGCCGGTTTTGCTGCCGGTATCTTCCTCGGCACGATCTTCATCCGCAAGGGCTTCACGCTTCAGCGGAACTACGCCACCAAGACGCTCGACGGCACGGTGCTGCCCGCTGTCATGGTCGGCCTGCTGATCCTGTTCCTGGCTGTTCCCACGCTGTTCAAGCTCTCTGAGGAGGGCCCCGGCTCCAAGCACGCCCCGTTCCTGATCGCGCTGCTGATCGCGCTGGTTGTTGGCGCGCTGGCACAGAAATCCCGTATCTGCATGGTCGGCGGTCTGCGCGACACGATGATGTTCAAGGATCTGCACCTGCTGTGGGGCTTCATCGCCATTTTCGTCACAGTCCTCATCGGCAATCTCTGCCTGCATAAATTCAATCTCGGCTTCGCCGGACAGCCGGTTGCACATTCCGACCATGTGTGGAACTTCCTCGGTATGCTGCTCGCGGGCTGGGGCTCGGTGCTGCTGGGCGGCTGCCCGCTGCGTCAGCTCATTCTTGCCGGCAGCGGCAACGCGGATTCTGCCGTTACGGTGTTCGGCATGATCCTCGGCGCTGCGTTCGCACATAACTTCGGCCTTGCCGGAAACGCGGCCTCCGAAAGCTCTGCGGGCGGCGTTTCCACCAATGGCCGCGTCGCAGTGGTGCTCGGTATCGTGATCGTGCTGGTGATCTCCATCGTAAACAGCATGAAGAAGCAGGAGGCGCAGAAAAATGGTTGATGCAAGAGGCTATCTCTGCCCCATGCCCGTCGTGATGGTGCAGAACGCGATCAAGAAGGACAATCCCGCTGCGTTGGAAGTTCTCGTCGACAACGAAACTGCCGTTGAAAACATCAAGCGCTTTGCCGCGCACAGCGGCTATCAGGCGGCTGCCCGTGAAGACGGCGCCGATTACCACCTGACGCTCACGAAGAAATAAGCAATACGCAAAACAAAAAGCCGTGAAATTCCGATGGGACATTCGGAGTTTCACGACTTTTCTGATTTTTGTAGTACGTCAGCCGACGCTGCAGCGGATGGCAAGCCTTGACTGGCCGCCGACGGTACAGGTGAAGAGTGTCAACGGCCAACCGCCGCTGGTCATATCGGATATGGCGTAGGGAGAAAGCGTTTCAAGGGAATCGACCTTGTAGCGGAACACAGTCCCGTCCATGTCTGTAAACGTGACCGCATCGCCCGGCTGGAGCTGCGGGAGGGACGCAAAATGGCTGCGGTAATTGTGCCCCGCAATGACGAGATTTTCAAGATACGCGGAGCCGGAGTAGCGGCAGGGCGCGATCTGCAGGCCGGGATAGCTCCATGTGCTGATGATGGGGAGCGACAGGCCGAGCGCGGGGATATCCAGAACGCCAATGTAGCGCTGGCCGTCGATCTCGCGTTCCGGCATGGGCAGCTCCGGATTCAGCACATAATCCGGGACAAATGCCTCCTCTTTCCCCTCTCCAGTGGGAGACTGGGAAAGACTTTCCTGCCGGGGCAGGTCGGGTGTCAGGCGTTCAAGTACAAGCTCGGCAGCGTCGCCTGCGGCTGCATCGCGGCGGAGGTTATAGGCCGTGAGCAGCAGCGCGGCGAGAAGGAGCAGCAGCCCCAGAATCGTGCAAAGCGTTCCGCGTTTAATCATGATCATTTTTCCTTTTCAAGAGCGTGCCCAAAATCAGAAGCAGCAGGCCCGCCGCAGCAAGCACCGGGACCGGCCACCAGAGAAGCCCCGTCTGCGGAAGTTTCTGATGCTCAGGTGTATTGGTCAGAATGAACGTATCGCCGGTTTCCCGGATGCTTGAAATGTAGCCGGGAACGGCGTTTTCCTGTATTGTCCAGACGATCTCCGTGCCGTCCGGGTTATACCGGGGAAGGCCGCTCCATGTGTACTGCCAGCTGTCCGTGCAGCTGATAGTCCTTGTGTCGTAGACCGTGCCGTCCTTCAGGAGCGTGACCGTGATCGTATCGGGGCGTTTCTGCTCATAGCCCGTGTCGTCCCAGCGCTTGATCACGGTGCGCGTTGTGCTGTCTTCGTCCGGGCTTTGCGGGTTGTAATGTTGGTGTCCGCCGCAACTTTTTCAGCCGTGGCAAGCTCATAAGGCGCTCGCGCACTGTCGCCGGTGTACATCGGGAGCAGATCAGTCTTAACGGTCGGATTGCCGTTTTCGTCGCACTGCATATCGCTGACCTTAAGATCCGCACTGCGGGAAAGGACGAACTTTGCGCCGGTCAGCGGAGTCTTGGTCGTGCCGTCGATTTTGGAAATGATCATGGCAAACGTCCATGCGTGGACAGAGCTCTCAGGCGTTTTGCCGGTGCCCTCGCCGTTGGGGTTGTTGCTGTACTCAAGATAAGCGGTGTTGGTGTTCTTACCTTCGCCGATGATATAGAAGTCGGCCTTGTCATTCAGAACAGCGGTATAGTTGACGCACAGGTCATTGCCTGCCTCGATCACGCCGTCGGCGATAGCCTGCTTGGTATCGATAGAAAGCTCGAAGTGATCGACTTCCTTGCCGTCGATCATGATCTTGCTGGTAACAAGCGAGCAGTATTTGCTGTCGAGCTTGTTGTTCGGATCATTCTTGATCTCAATGGAGAAATCCTCCTCGGATTTGAAGTGTGGAACAGCAGGGCTTTCAGTGTCTGTAACCGTTCTGAAATTTCTTTGAAATCAATTCGAGACCGACTGTTCATAATCCGGATAATAAGTTGACATAAAATCATTAAGAATTCTTAAATATTCGATTTTTCACGGAAAAAGCGGACATTTCCCGAAAACCACCTATTGCGTTCTGAAAATCATTATGCTACGATGTCCTTAGAAGATGGGCAGGAACAGCGCTCCGCGCAGCCCCTGCGAACCGGTGCGCGTGTGGGATCCCATACGCGTACCATGCGCTCCCGGCAAGCATTTGCCGGGCATGGAAATTAAGGAGGAAATGCTTATGAAAAAACGTTTTGTGGCGCTTCTGCTGTGCCTCATCATGGTCGTCGGACTGATCCCGGCAGCCATGGCCGGCGGCACGGCAGCTGGCTCGTATTCCATCACCTTCAAAGCGGAGTCTGACAGCAGTACCACAGACACCGTAAAGTATCAGGAACTCACGGAAGTCGATGTTGCCCTCGGGTACATTACGCTCCGTGCCAATGAATTCACCAAAGACGGCTACACCTTCCTCGGCTGGAGCACTGTCCCCAACGGCCAGAAGGTCTACAGCGACGCAGAGAATGTTTCCGTGAAGGAGCTGTTCGGCAGCCGCACCTACGCTGTTCTGTACGCCGTCTGGCAGAAGAACGGCGTGACGCCGCCCGCCGGCCCGTACACTGTGACCTACCGGCAGCTGACGGAGGTTTCTCTGACAGATGCCGATGTCGTTGATGCAAATGTCAGCGCCATGTACACAGTCAGGAGTTTCCCGCTGACGTGGAAGACGCCTGCAGGCAAGTCTTTCGCGGGCTGGACGCCGGACAACTATACCATCTATATGCCGGGCCAGAACATTGTCCTCGCCCAGAATATGACCCTGTACCCGGTCTACCGCGACACCGTCTCGACCTGCGAGATCACCTACAACGATGTGCGTGACCAGCAGACATGGAAGGTCACGGTCAACGCAGGCGATTCTGTTTACATCGATCTGAACGGCGGCACTGAGGCTTACCTTGACGGCGTCAGGATCGCTGTCTCCGGCAGCTACACAGTCACGCGCTCCTGCACGCTGACGTTTGCCTACAAGGGAGCGCAGAAGTCTCTGGGCTGGGAGTATGATGCAGCCCGGACCCGCTTCACAGCCAGATGGGCGGTTTCCAATGTCACGGTCACCTATTATGACTATGATTATGCGCGCGTCATGGAAGAGACGCTTGCCTATGGCGGCACTGTGACCGTCGACCCGAACGGTGGCACAGCCTATCTGGATTCCACATACGTGAACAGACAGACAGTGCTGAACGTGACAAAGAACGCGACGCTCTATGACGCGACCCGCACCGGCTACAAGTTCTACGGTTGGGATAAAACCTATGCCCGCAACGGCCAGCCCGTCTTTACCGCCATGTGGACGAAGAACGGTCAGGCGGACACGTATGACATCTTCTACTATGACTTTGATGATGCCAAGAGCGAATATGCCCGCTTCTACGCGAATACGCCCATCGTCATCGATCCGAACGGCGGCACGGCCCGGCTGGATACCATGTCGTTTACAACGAAGCAGTCGTTCCGGATCAACCGGGATTACACGCTCTCCGACGCGGCCCGCACCGGCTATAAGTTCTACGGCTGGGATCTGACAAAGTCCGGTGATACCTACACCTTTACCGCCATGTGGACAAAGAACGGCCTGTCGGAAACCTACGACGTCTACTACTATGACTACGACGACGCCAAGAGCGAGTATGCCCGCTTCTACATCGACACGCTTATCGTGATCGACCCGGCCGGCGGCTCGGCCCGGCTGAACAATATGCCGTTCGCAAACAAGCAGTCGTTCAAGATCGACAAGGATTACACGCTTTCCGACGCGGCGCGCACCGGCTACACGTTCTATGGCTGGGATCTGACGAAGTCCGGCAATACCTACACCTTCACCGCCATGTGGACGAAGGCCACGAGCACCGTTCCGTACATGCTCAACGGCGAAGATCACTACGCCTATATCAAGGGTTATCCCAACGGCTCGTTCAAGCCCAACGCGACCATCACCCGCGCCGAGGCGGCTTCCATCTTCTACCGCCTCCTGACGGATTCGACCCGCAAGACCTACTCCACCACCTATAACACCTTCAAGGATGTTCCGGCCAAGGCATGGTACAACACGGCTGTGTCCACCATGGCGAAGCTCGGCATCGTCAACGGTGGCTCTGACGGCTATTTCCGTCCGAGCGATCCGATCACCCGCGCGGAGATTGCCGCGATGATCGCCCGCTGCGATGGCAATTCCTATGGGAACGCCTACACGAACTTCTCCGATGTCAAGGGCCACTGGGCGGCAAACTATATCGCCAGAGCCTATGAGCTTGGCTGGATCAACGGCTACGGCACGACCTACGCGCCCGACAAGTACATCTCCCGCGCCGAAACAGTCGCCATCCTAAACCGCGTTTTGAATCGCGCGCCGCAGACCACCTCGGATCTGCTCAGCGGCCTGAACACCTTCAACGATGTCAGCGTCACGTCCTGGTACTATCTCGATGTCGAGGAGGCTGCCAACAGCCACACCTACACCAGAAAGACCAACGACTATGAGTATTGGGATAAGCTCATCTCCGACCCAAGCTGGCTGTAAGACCTAAATTCCACAAGAGGGGCGGCGAAAGCCGCCCCTCTGCGTGTCGAAAACATCTTTTCGCCCCGCCGAGGCAGTTTTTCAAACTTTAGGAAAGTCCGAAAAACTAGTTGATTGAACGCGAAGGGGGCTCTTTGCCCCCTTCACTCTTCCCCTGCTACTCTATCATCTAACTGCTATCTGTATTTTTTGACAGTCTCACCGCACTTTTTACGAAAGGACGTTTTTTATGCTGACCATTCAAAAGCTCCCCCTGTGCTCGAAGGGCGCGCCTGTCGCCATTACGCTGGAAAACAGCAATCATATGCGCGTGACGCTCCTGTCCTACGGCGCGACGATCCAGTCCATTGTCGTTCCCGACCGGAACGGCGTTCTGACCGACGTGCTGCTCGGCTATGAGACGGTAAAGGAATATGAAGAAAATGACGGCTATCTCGGCGCGTGCATCGGCCGAAACGGCAACCGCATCGCGGGCGCGGCTTTCACGCTGAACGGCCAGCGCTTTCACCTCACGGCCAACGAGGGCAAGAACCAGCTCCACGGCGGTCTGTGCGGCTTCGACAAGAAGCTCTGGAATTACAACTGCCGCGAAAACAGCGTCGAATTCACGACGGTTCTGGCTGACGGCGAGGAGGGCTACCCCGGCAGGCTTGACGTGTCCATTACGTTTACCCTGACGGACGACAACGCGCTGCGCATCGACTACCGCGCCGTCAGCAGCGCGGATACCGTCGCGAACTTCACCAACCATGCCTATTTCAATCTCAACGGACAGGGCAGCGGCGACGTGCTGGGCCATCTGCTCCAGCTGAACGCCTCTGCCTATACGCCCGCCGATGCCGCAACGCTGCCGACCGGCGAGATCGCCCCCGTGGACGGCACCTGCATGGATTTCCGCACCGCAAAGCCCATTGGCCAAGACATTCACGACGCGGCGCTTGCCCCCTTCCGCGGCTACGATACGAACCTCTGCCTCGATGGCCAGGGCCTTCGTAAAATCGGACAGGCCGAGGGCGATCAGACCGGCATCGTGATGGAGGTTGAGACGACGCTCGAGGGCGTGCAGCTCTACACCGGCAACTTCATTTCTGACCGTGCGGGCAAAAACGGCGCGCGCTATGCGTCCTACAGCGGCTTCTGCCTCGAAACGCAGCACTATCCCGACGCGATCAACCAGCCCGCGTTCCCGTCCCCGGTGCTCCGGCAGGGGGAGCCGCTGCACGAGACGACCATTTACCGCTTCTGCGTGAGAAAGTGAGGCCCATCTATGATCAGCCTTGGCATTGATATCGGCGGAACCGGCTGCAAATGCGTCGCCTTCCGCGATACCGGCGAGCAGATCGCCATGTCCTACCGCGAATACCCAACGAAGCCCGGCGAGGTGAACCTGAATGCGCTGGCACTGTGCGAGAGCGTGTTTTTCGTGATCTCCGACTGCGTCAAAAAGCTGGACGACGCAAAGCAGGTTGCGGCCATCACCGTCTCCTCCTTCGGCGAGTCCTTCGTCCCCGTCGACCGCGGCGGCCAGCCGCTGAGTGACATCATTCTCTATTTTGCCAATACCGAAAGCGGAGAATTTTCCCGTCTGGTCGAGTCGGTCGGCGTGGAAAAATTCATGCGCATCACCTGTGTCCTGCCGGACGCGTCATATTCGCTGGCAAAAATGCTGTATACGCTCCGCACGGCTCCGCGCCCGGTGTGGAAGTTCCTATTTGTCGCAAGTTACATCTGCTTCTGCCTGTCTGGTGAGACGGTGGCGGATTATTCCCTTGCCTGCCGCAGCATTCTCTTTGACGTGCGGAAGCTCTGCTGGTCGGACGAGCTGACGAGCGCCTGCGGCATCGACCCGGAAACGCTCCCCGCCGTCCTGCCGACCGGCGCGTGCGCCGGAACGCTCACGCAGGAGGCAGCCTCCGCGCTCGGCCTGCCGCAGAGCGTCAAGGTCGTCATCGGCTCGCATGACCAGATCGTCAACGCCCTTGGCTGCGGCGTGGCGAACCCCGGCGAAGCCGTCGATACGACCGGCACGGTCGAATGCATCTGCCCGCTGTTCGCATCCATCCCCGAAACGCTGGACTTTGAACGCGAAAATTATGCCTGCGTCCCGTATCTCGACGGACGGGGCTATGTGACCTACGCCTATAATATCTCCGGCGGCGCGGTCGTGCGCTGGTACCGCGATTCGCTGGCGTTTTATCTCAAGCAGGCCGCGAAGGAGCGCGGCTGCTCGGTCTACGACCTTCTGAACGAGACCTGCCCGCCGGAGCCGACGGGGCTGATCGTTCTGCCGTTTTTGCAGGGTATGGGCGGCACGCCGGACGTGCTGACCGGTGCGCGCGGCACGATCTACGGCCTCACAATGCACACCTCGCCCGCTGATCTCTACCGCGCCATTCTTGAGGGCCTGACCTTCGAAATGCGCTATAACCTCGAAAAGCTTGCCAAATACGACATTCGTCCGACGACGCTCTTCGCTGCGGGCGGCGGCGCGAAGTCACCCGTCTGGCGGCAGATCAAGGCAGATATCTTGGGCGCTGAAATTCGGCCCACGCTGGCCGACGAGGCCGGTGCGCTCGGCAGCGCGATCCTCGGTCTTGCCGCCGCAACCGGCGAAAAGGACCGGACAGCCCTTGCCGCCCGCTTCGTCCGCTACGGCCAGACAGCGATGCCCGACGCGCAGCGGCACGCGTATTATGAAAAGCAGTTCGCACTTTATAAAGAACTGCGCGACTTTGAGGTCCGCCATGCCCGTGGATAACGCGTCGGCAGTCGGAACCGTATTCGACATCAAGCAGCTTGCCGTCTACGACGGCCCCGGCATCCGCACGACGGTGTTTTTGAAGGGCTGCCCCCTGCGCTGCATGTGGTGTCACAACCCGGAGGGGCTTTCCTATCAGCCGCAGCTGATGGTGTCGTCAAACAACTGCCTGCACTGCGGGGCCTGCGTCAGAGCCTGCCCGAACGGCGGGAAAAGCTGCACAGCCTGCGGCCAGTGTATCCGCGCCTGCCCGCAGGGCCTGCGCAAGCTCTGCGGGAAGCGCTATACGGCGCAGGAGCTGGCCTGGAAGATTCTGCGCGACAAGGACTATCTTGCCGCAATGTCGGGCGGCGTGACCTTTTCCGGCGGTGAACCGACGGGGCAGCCGGAGTTCCTGCTGGAAACGCTGGACCGCGTCGCGGGGATGCACCGCGCGATCGAAACGAGCGGCTATTGCAGCGGGAGCGTATTTGAAGCCGTGCTGGCGCGGGTCGAGTATGTCATGATGGATCTGAAGCTGATGGACCCGGAGCAGCACCGGCACTATACAGGCGTATCCAATGAGCCGATTCTGGAAAACCTCGAACGGCTCAAGAAAAGCGGCAGGCCGTTCCGCATCCGCATTCCGGTCATCCCCGGCGTCAACGATTCGGAGGAGAATTTCGGCGCCGCGGCCCGCCGCCTTCTGGACGCGGATGATCTGGAGCAGGTCGAGCTGCTGCCGTACCACGTGACGGCGGGTGCGAAATACGAGATGGTCGGCCTTTCCTATCAGCCAGAATTCGACACCGCCGCCGCACCGAACCTGAACACGGAACTCTTTCGCCGCTTTGGGCTGAAGTGTACCCATCTGTAGGGCAGCGTCATATCTGCACGGAAGATCGATCTGCCGGAATCATAAAAAACTGCGCAGAGGCTTTCCTTCTGCGCAGTTTTTGTGTATAATAGAAGCTCCGGAGGTGAACGGATATGTATCAGGCGTTATACCGCAAATACCGGCCGCAGACATTTTCGGATGTAGTCGGTCAGAAGAGCGTGACTGACACACTGCGCGCACAGCTCGAAACGGGCAAGCTCAGCCATGCGTATCTGTTTACCGGTACGCGCGGCACCGGCAAGACGTCCTGCGCCAAGATTCTGGCCAAGGCCGTCAACTGTGAAAACCCGAATCATGGCGACCCCTGCGGGCTGTGCCC
>ENA-OPWY01001245-OPWY01001245.1-human-gut-metagenome-genome-assembly--contig:-NODE-1245-length-10644-cov-2.540183_pt1 | contig 10644 bp, 9 predicted proteins | sample MGYA00241515_ERZ502022 | MGnify/ENA primary metagenome ERZ502022 (study PRJEB25962, sample SAMEA2043045) | human gut metagenome | biome: human gut; feature: human-associated habitat; material: faeces...
CGAGCTTTCGCAGCATGAAAATGTAGTTCAGACTGTCAAGCACATTTCTGGCAAAACGGCTGACTTGCTTCGTGATGATAAGGTCGATCTCTCCCGCTTTGCATTTCTCGATCATTTCGAGAAAGTGCTCACGGTGCAGAACGGAAGTGCCGGAAATGCCCTCATCGGCGAAAATACCGGCAAACTCCCATTCCGGATTCTCCTGGATCATACGGGTATAGTTTTGAACTTGAAGCTCGTAACTGCTTGCCTGAGTGTCCTCATCCGTGCTGACACGGCAGTACGCACACACACGAAGTTTTTTCTTTTCGGTTTCCGCTTCCATATCCCTTTTTGCAGGAATGATCTGTACCTCCTTTTGCGGACCGTTGATGTATGCATCACGGATGGCATTCTTGGTGGACTGCCTTTTTTCCTCGCTGCGACCGCGAGGTCGAAGTGGTTGTTTTTTCGTTATCTTCATAGGTTCACCTCCTCCTGCCGCAGATTATGTAGGCAGATAAGCCCACACCGCAGCTCGGAGCCGGCGAATTCTATTATATCGTGGAAATATAAAAACCGTTAACTTAAATGGTATATAGTGCTCAGGTTAACGGTATTGGGAGCAAAAAAAATAAGAAGCCTTTCAGCTCCTTATTTCAACATCGGTGATTTACTTGTCCTTATTCATGGCTTTCAGCATCTGGTTCGCCGCTTTCTTTTGTTCCGGTGTGAGGTTGACCCAGTTTTCAAACAGCTCTTTGAGTTCTGGGTTGATTTCGACCATCTCACCCTCGGCAAAGAACTGCGCCATCGTGATGCCGAATCCCTTACAGATCGCTTCCAGCGTTGCGAGTGAGGGGACTGTATTCCTCCTATAAATATTCGCAATCGTGGACTCGGATAAGCCGCAGTTCTTTGCCAGCCTATACTCAGTCCACCCGCGCTCGTTTAAGAGCTGCCGGAGCCTCTCGTGCGTGTCCATAGCATCACCACCCTTCCTGTAATTATTTTACCCGCAAACTAAAAGGTATTGTACTGGCTACTTGTACTGAGCATACCGTTATGTTAAACTGTATAAAAACGGGAATTCAGTACGGAGGGATGACAATGCTGACCGAGGAACAGAAACGGATGCACAGAGTGTGTTTTACTGGCCACCGCCCAGAGAAACTGAAACAGTCTGAAAGCGTGATCGTGAAGGCTCTGGAAACTGCGATCAAAGAGGCAATTGCCGATGGCAAGAATGTATTTATTTCCGGCATGGCTCGTGGGGTGGATATCTGGGCGGCTGAGATCGTGCTGCGTCTGCGGAAAGAGGGTGCGAATGTAAAACTGATTTGTGCCAGCCCATACGAAGGCTTTGAGCGTGGATGGAGTGCCGAATGGCAACGACGGTACAATGTCATTCTTGCCGCCGCCGACCTTGTTCGTTTTATCTGTCCGGGGTACAGCAGAGCCTGCTTCCAGATCCGCAATGAGTGGATGGTCGACCATTCGGCTCTGGTAATTGCTGTGTTCAACGGTCAGCCCAGTGGCACCAAGAACACGATTGATTATGCCAAGCGGAAGAGTGTTCCGTGCTGGAATATACTCTCCGAAACATGAAAGTTTTCTTCACAAATTTGAGGATTATCTTGTTTTTCAGCAGGATTGGTGATATAATAATCTTGAATTAGTATGTGCAGAAAGCGAGGACGGTCAAATGGGCGTTTCTTACAAGAAATTATTTAAGCTGCTTATCGATCGGGGCATGAAGAAAAAAGACCTGCAAGAGGCGGCTGACCTCAGTCCTGCGGCAGTTACAAAGCTCGCAAAAGACGAGTATGTACGGCTTGATGTGCTTGTGAGAGTTTGCTGTGCATTGGGCGTTGATATCGGTGACATTATGGAAGTCACAAAAGATGAATAAAGGCATCTATAAATAGATCGAGTTTATTTTGTAAAAGTCCGCAGCCGTGCTGCGCTCTTTTACCCCCATTAACTTCCGATAATTTTGAGTTATCGGAAGCAACAGAAGGAGGCATTGGCATGGGCGACCTTATGAAAAAACATGAAATGACTGAGGAAGACATCAAACTTCAGTTTATTACCCCAGCCATTGAGGGCGCTGGCTGGGACAGGCAGAAACAGATCCGCATGGAGTACAACTTCACGGACGGTCGTGTTATCGTCCGTGGTAATGTTACTGCCAGAGGCAAAAGAAAGCGCACTGACTATCTGCTCTACTACAAGCCCAATATTCCACTGGCTATTGTTGAGGCGAAAGATAACCGGCACAGCGTTGGAGCCGGGATGCAGCAGGCCATCGAATACGCCGAGGTGCTGGACATTCCGTTTGTGTACAGCTCGAATGGCGATGGTTTCCTTGAACACGATATGAAGACCGGGAAAGAGCGAGAGCTGACGCTTGAGCAGTTTCCCTCGCCGCAGGATCTTTGGCAGCGACACATTGGGGACGAGCACTTCACGCCGGAGCAGGAGCAGCTCATCACTGAGCCGTACTATTTTCAGCCTGGTGATAAGACTCCTCGCTACTATCAGCGTATCGCCATCAACCGCACCGTCGATGCGGTTGCCCGTGGGCAAAACCGCATTCTCCTCGTTATGGCGACCGGCACCGGCAAGACCTATACCGCTTTTCAGATCATCCACCGCCTTTGGAAATCCGGCCGAAAGAAAAAGATCCTGTTCCTTGCTGACCGCAATATACTCGTGGACCAGACCATGCAACAGGACTTCAAGCCCTTTGCAAAGGTCATGACAAAAATCGAGGGCAAAAAGTTGGATAGCTCCTATGAGCTGTATCTGTCCCTCTATCAGCAGTTGGCTGGTGATGAGAACGAAGAGCCGTTCCGTGCATTTCAGCCGGATTTCTTCGACCTCATCGTCATTGATGAGTGTCACCGTGGCAGCGCCAAGGAGGACTCCCGTTGGCGCAGGATACTCGAATATTTCCACAGCGCCACGCAGATCGGTATGACTGCTACACCCAAGGAAACAAAAGAGGTATCCAATATTTCTTACTTCGGCGAACCCATTTATACATACAGTCTGAAACAAGGTATCGACGACGGCTTCCTCGCCCCGTACAAAGTTCTCCGTGTCGGACTGGACAAAGACCTGGAAGGTTGGCGACCCACGGCTGGACAGCATGACATCTACGGTTACGAAATCGAGGACCGGGAGTACAATACCAAGGACTATGACAAAAACCTCATCATCGATGAGCGCACCACCGCCGTAGCAAAGCGCATCACTCGCTTTTTGAAAGAAAACGACCGCTTTGCCAAGACCATCGTATTCTGCGTGGACATCGACCATGCAGAGCGGATGCGGCAGGCGCTCGTGAACGAAAACAGCGACCTCGTGGCGGAGAATGCCAAGTATGTCATGCGTATTACCGGCGACAACGCCGAGGGCAAGGCGCAGCTCGACTACTTTATCGCAGAGGACAGCAAATATCCCGTGATCGTTACGACCTCCAAACTGATGACGACTGGCGTGGACTGCAAAACGTGCCGGCTCATCGTTCTGGATAACAACATAAACTCCATGACCGAGTTCAAGCAGATCATCGGTCGTGGCACACGCCTCAAGCCCGACTACGGCAAAGAGTATTTCACCATCATGGATTTCCGCAATGCCTGCCGACTCTTCGCAGACCCGGAATTCGATGGCGACCCGATCTCTATCATTGATGATGGCGATGATCCCGGCGAAGAGCCGACTGCCAATCCACCGAAGCCACCCGTTCCGACTCCCGGCCCCGGTGGGGACACCGACGATCCGCCTGAAAAGAAGCACAAATTCCGGGTGCGTGGTGTCGAGGTCACGATCCTGAATGAGCGTGTCCAATACTACGACAAGGACGGCAAGCTCATCACGGAAAGCGTGACGGACTACTCCAAGAAGAACATCCTCGGCGAGTATGCCACCCTGGATTCCTTCCTCCGTGCCTGGAACTCCGAGGAGAAGAAGCAAGCAATAATCGACGAACTGCAGGAGCGTGGCGTCCTGTTGGAAGCGCTGCGGCAGATCGCCGGGAATAAGGATATTGACGATTTTGACCTCATCTGCCACATTGCCTACGATAAGGCACCGCTGACGAAGGCAGAGCGGGCAAACAATGTCCGCAAGCGTGGATACCTCTACAAGTATTCCGGCTTGGCACAGGAAGTTCTGAGTGCGCTGCTGGACAAATACATGAACGAGGGCATTCAGGATATCGAGAACATCGAAATCCTGTCCAATGACCCGTTCCGCAAATTCGGCACCCCCATGAAGATCGCAAAGCTGTTCGGCGGCAAAAGCGGATACATTCAAGCCATCCGTGATTTGCAGAAGGAAATCTACGCTGCGTAATAGGAGATATAAGATATGAGTTTAAATAACCTGGTAAAACGACTGCAGGACATCATGCGGAATGACGCAGGCATCAATGGCGATGCCCAGCGTATTGAGCAGATGGTTTGGATTCTCTTTTTGAAGGTGTATGACGCCAAGGAAGAGATCTGGGAGTTTTATGATGAGAATTACACTTCCATCATTCCGGAGGAGCTGCGCTGGCGCAATTGGGCCGTCGACCACAAGGACGGCAAGGCGCTCACCGGCGATGCGCTTCTGGACTTCGTGAACGGAAAACTGTTCCCGACCCTCAAAGCCATCGCAATCGATGAGAATACACCCATGAGCCAGATCATCGTCCGCACAACCTTCGAGGACAACAATAACTACATGAAGGACGGCATCCTGCTTCGCCAGGTTATCAATGTCATTGATGAGATCGATTTTGAGGAGTACGAGGACCGCCACGCCTTCGGTGAGATTTACGAAACGATCCTCCGCAGCCTGCAGAGCGCCGGTAACTCCGGTGAATTCTACACACCCCGTGCTGTCACGGACTTCATGGTACAGATGATCAAGCCCAAGCTCGGCGAGTCTATTGCGGACTTTGCCTGCGGAACCGGTGGCTTCCTTACCTCTGCGCTGAAGGTGCTGGATACCCAGGTGCAGACTGTCGAAGACAGAACGGTTTACAGCAACTCCATCTACGGCATTGAAAAGAAGGCGCTGCCGTTCCTTCTGTGCGCCACAAATATGCTGCTCCACGACATCGACAACCCTCGCATCATACACGGCAACAGCCTGGAAAAGAATGTGCGTGAGTACAAGGAGAGCGACCGCTTCGATGTCATTTTGATGAATCCTCCTTACGGCGGCAACGAAAAAGAGGGCGTGAAGCAGAATTTCCCGGCTGATCTCCGCAGTAGCGAAACCGCCGACCTCTTTATGTCGGTCATCATGTATCGGCTGAAGCAGAATGGGCGCTGCGCCATCATTCTGCCGGACGGCTTCCTGTTTGGTACAGATAATGCCAAAATGGCAATCAAGGAAAAGCTGCTGTCCGAGTTCAACCTCCATACGGTCATTCGTATGCCACATAGCGTTTTTGCGCCATACACTTCTATCACAACAAACATTCTGTTCTTCGACCGGACGCATCCCACGACGGAAACCTGGTTCTATCGCCTGGATATGCCGGATGGATACAAGAACTTCTCCAAGACGAAGCCCATGAAACTGGAGCACTTTGCCCCGGCTGTTGAGTGGTGGGACAACCGTGAGGAGATCACCATCGACGGTTTTGATAAGGCGAAGAAGTACACCGTCGAGGAACTGAAAGCACGAAGCTATAACATCGACCTTTGCGGTTATCCTCACGAAGAGGAGGAGATCCTGCCGCCGAAGGAACTGATTCAGCAGTACCAGGAGAAGCGGGCCAGCTTGAACGCCGACATTGACCGCATCCTTGCCCAGATTACCGATATCCTTGGCATCGACATTACGGAGGAGGGCGACGAATGACTGCGCAGCAACTGAAAAACTCCATTCTCCAGATGGCTGTTCAGGGCAAGCTCGTGCCGCAGGACCCAAATGACGAGCCTGCCAGCGTTCTGCTGGAACGCATCCGTGCGGAGAAAGAGCGGCTCATCAAAGAGAAGAAAATCAAGCGAGAAAAGAACCCTTCGGTTATATTCAAAGGTGCCGATAATACTCCTTATGAGAAAATCGGCGATGAAGTGTACCCCGTGGATACTCCCTTCGATATTCCTGATAGCTGGGAGTGGGTTCGATTTAAAGATTTAGTCGACTATTCGATGGGAAAAACGCCTCCACGGAAAGAGACGGAATACTGGAGCAACGGTACGCTCCCTTGGGTCTCTATTGCGGATTTGGTGGCGGACGGGACTGTGACTGCAACTAAAGAATGTGTCAACAGCTTTGCGGCTGATAATACCTTCAAAGGGAAAATCAGCAAGGCTGGTACTTTGTTGATGAGTTTCAAATTGACGGTCGGAAAGGTGTCAATATTGGGAATCGATGCATTTCATAACGAAGCCATCATTTCAATATACCCGTTTGTTGATCCCGATAAGATAACTACGATGTTTCTGTTTGCTACGCTGCCGCTTCTCTCGCAAAGTGGTGATACCAAATCGGCAATCAAGGGTAACACACTCAACTCGGATAGTTTGGACGCCCTACTGATTCCGTTACCGCCAATAATGGAGCAGAAGCGCATTTTTGATAAGCTACATGAATTGACCACACCGTTGCTCGATTATGGTGCGGCGGAGCAAAAAGTAACTGAGCTTAATGTAAATTTCCCAGAGCGCCTCAAAAAGTCGATTTTGCAAGAAGCAGTCCAGGGTAAGCTGGTATCGCAAGACCCGTCCGACGAGCCCGCAGAGGCTCTGCTGGAGCGTATCCGGGCGGAGAAACAGCGCCTCATCAAGGAAGGCAAAATCAAGAAGGACAAGCACGAATCCGTCATTTTCAGACGGGATAATTCTCATTATGAAAAGCGTGGCTCAGAAGAGGTTTGCATCGACGATGAGATACCATTTGAAGTGCCGCCCTCTTGGGCTTTAATAAGGTTGGACGACATAGGCATCTATAGAAAGGGGCCCTTCGGCAGTAGCTTAACCAAGAGTATGTTCGTACCAAAGGGTGCTGATACAGTAAAAGTGTATGAGCAAAAGAACGCTATTCAGAAGGACCACACTCTCGGAACATATTTTATTACCCGCCAATATTACGAATCAAAAATGAGAAGTTTCACAGTCGAGCCGGGTGATATTCTTGTTAGCTGTGCAGGAACCATCGGGGAAACTTATGTCCTACCAGAGCAGATTGAGCTTGGCATTATAAATCAAGCTCTTATGCGAATGACAATTTTTGCGCCGATAGACTTGGATTACTTTCTCCTGTATTTCGACTATGTCCTAAAACAGACGGCAAAAGAGAGCAGTAAGGGTTCCGCCATAAAGAACATACCGCCATTCGAAATATTCAAGAAACTGATTCTGCCGCTCCCGCCATTAGAGGAGCAAAAACGCATAGTCGAGAAAGTGCGTGAACTCGAAAGTCTCTGCAATTCGCTATGTTCATAATCTCATTATTCTCATTATGAGAAGTTGGACGGTGTGGAGCGGTGTATCGACGATGAATTGCCCTTCGAGATACCAAATTCATGGCATTGGGTTCGGTTGAGTGATATCTGTGAATACATACAGAGAGGAAAATCACCGAAGTATTCACAGATTAAAAAGTATCCAGTGATTGCTCAAAAATGTAATCAATGGAGCGGCTTTTCAATTGAAAAAGCTCAGTTTGTTGAGCCAGAGAGTATATGCACTTACGGACAGGAACGTTTTCTCCAGGACAATGACCTCATGTGGAATTCGACTGGGCTTGGGACTCTTGGTAGAATGGCTATATATAAGTGTGAGTTAAACCCTTATGGATCGGCCGTCGCTGATAGCCATGTTACGGTTATTCGACCGATGAAAGAGTTTGTTTTGCCGCAATACCTTTACTTCTACTTTTCCAATCCGACGGTGCAGAGTGTCATTGAAGATCAAGCAGATGGTACAACGAAGCAAAAGGAACTCTCAACGACAACAGTGAGATCTTATTTGGTGCCACTACCGCCGTATAACGAGCAGATACGCATAGTCAAGCAGACCGAGGCGGTATTGCCGCTTGTCATGCAGATATAAGGCTACCAGGCATACGCCAGCGAAAGCGTATGCCTGGTTTCTTTTTACCAGTCTATTACCTCATCCACGATAGCTCGTTGCTCAGTTGAGGTTTTGCGGAGATAAATACGGGTAGTTTCAATGCTCTCATGGCCCATAAGGTCGGCAAGGAAAGCAATGTCGTTGCAGCGTTCCAAGAAACTCTTTGCAAAGCGGTGGCGGAAAGAGTGTGGGTAAACCACAACAGGGTCGATACCGTACCGGACTGCCAGTTTTTTTAGCTGACCGGAGATACCTCTGGTGGTAATCCGATCCCCATATTTGTTCAAAAAAATGAAGCCGCTTTCTTGGTGCTTATCGTTCAGCCAAGAAAGGGCTTCATTCTGTAGGGCTTTGGGTATGTATATTCGTCGGAGTTTTCCGCCCTTCGAATATAGATCCAAATGCCCCAGCTTGATGTGTTCCACCTTGATCTGTATGAGCTCACTGACCCGTGCGCCGGTTGCGGCCAGAAAGCGTATTACAAAATACCAGAATAGCTCGTCATCCCGATTGAGGCAGGTTTTGAAGTACTCATAGTCGGCCTCGCTGATGACATTTTCCAGAAAGGCTTTCTGCTGCACTCGCACAAACGGCATTTTCCAGCTCTCTTTGCCGATGCTCTCCAAGTAGCAGTTGATTGCCCTCAGACGCAGATTGACGGTCTTGGGTTTGTAGCTCTCTATCAGCCACACCTTATATGCCCGCAGGTTCTTTTTTGTGATACCGTCGTACTGCGAGCTGTATTGCCGAAGGGCAAAAAGGTACGAAGATATCGTGTTTTCCGAGAGGTTTGTACCTCTCAAGTGTCTTTCGAATTCTTCTATCATAGTGAAAGACCTCCTTTCACTATGATATTATACCGTGTTCCTTTTACAGCCCTTTGACCAGCGGGAGCAATTCCTCAATGCGCTGGACGATATGGTGCTGCTCGGCGAGTGGCGGCAACGGGATAAGAAAGCGTTCAATTCTGGCTATTGCCAGCTTGGGTTGCCCGACCTTCGTTGTTGCCTCTGCAATTTGCTCTTGAATCATCCCAGACTGAAGGACTTTAATGAGCCAATCCTGATTCACGCCGGCGAGAACAAGCCTATCTGCATTTTCGGTCAAATTTGCACCATCGAGCTCGTCTGGAATTTTTCCGACTCGTCCAATCGTTCCAGCAACAGTGATAAAAACATCAGCCTTATTGATTATGTACCTCGAAATAGAGGGGTAAATATCTTCTGGAACATACATTAGCCGGTTGGTTGACACACCGCCATCCGTCATATCTGACACTCGGATATAGACGTGGCCCGTGTTGTATTCGGTCAGTTTTCTACCCGCAGGAATTCTCTTGCCGCCCAGCACTGCAGCGATTGTTCCAAGGCGGCACCATCGCCAATTTCCCGGTATCTCAAAGGGCAGTTCATCGTCGATACAGCGCTCCACACCGTCCAACTTCTCATAATGAGAATTATCCCGTCTGAAAATGACGGATTCGTGCTTGTCCTTTTTGATTTTGCCTTCCTTGATGAGCCGCTGTTTTTCCGCCCGGATACGCTCCAGCAGAGCCTCTGCAGGCTCGTCAGACGGGTCTTGGGGTACCAGCTTGCCCTGAACTGCCTCTTGCAAAATCGACTTTTTCAGCCGCTCTGGAAAGGCATCCTGCATGGCTGCAGTTTCGTCGTATACTGCTCCATAGCTATTCACTACTGGCAGGACTTCCGATAGTTTCGCCAAAATACGGCGTTGCTCTTTGAGAGGCGGAATTGGTGTAAGATACGCTTTGATGGTCGCTGTCGCAAGTTCCTTCTGCTTTGTAGTTCCGTCTGCCTGGTCCTCTATAACGCTTTGCACAGTTGGATTAGCAAAATAGTAGTACAAGTATTCCGGCAGGACAAACTGTTTCAGAGGGCGTATAACGGTAACATGGCTGTCTGCAACAGCCAGCTCATACGGATTACCCGCTGTTTTGTAAATAGCCATTCGCCCCAGTGTACCAAGGCCGGTAGAGTTCCACATTAGGTCATTATCCTGCAAGAGGCGCTCCGGTCCATAGGAGGACAACGAATCCGGCTCAATGAACTGCGCCTTTTCAATTGAGAAACCACTCCATTGATTGCACTTCTGAGCGACAACGGGGTACTTTTTGATTGGAGAATACTTCGGAGACTTTCCGCGTTGGATATACTCGCAGATGGCAATGAGCCGCACCCACTCCCACGAATCAGGGATGTCAAACGGTACCTCATCCGCCAGCGACCGCACTTCATCGCCGATTTTCTCATAAGGAGTATTATCAGAACTCGGCTGTTTAACGATTACCTCGGTAGTTTAACGAATACTCCAGTAATTCAACGATTACCCCAGCTTTTTAACGATTACAACGGCACAGAAAGCTACAATCCTCCTAAAACGCACAAAACCCCGCCGCAGAATTGCCGGCAGCGGGGTTTGCTTATGTACTGAAACAGCCGAAAAGCCTTATTTCAAGCGGTTTTCGGGCATAGAAAAAGTCCACCATAATTCTATCAAAATTACGGTGGACTTCTGGTGGAGCTGAGGGGAGTCGAACCCCTGTCCGAAAGCACTTTGA
>ENA-OPWY01001265-OPWY01001265.1-human-gut-metagenome-genome-assembly--contig:-NODE-1265-length-10474-cov-3.066993_pt1 | contig 10474 bp, 3 predicted proteins | sample MGYA00241515_ERZ502022 | MGnify/ENA primary metagenome ERZ502022 (study PRJEB25962, sample SAMEA2043045) | human gut metagenome | biome: human gut; feature: human-associated habitat; material: faeces...
ACCAGGTTCCCCTGGAGGTCAGCCCCGCCCGCCGCGAGACCCTCGGCCTGCGCTGGCTGACTCTGTACAGCCGCAGCCGTGGTGAAAAGACTATGTCCGCTCGCCTGGCCGCCGAGATCATCGACGCTACCAACAACGTTGGCGGCGCTGTCAAGAAGCGCGAAGATACCCACAAGATGGCAGAAGCCAACAAGGCTTTCGCGCATTACCGTTATTGATCTGCTTACTGAGGAGGTTTAAGCCATGGCAACGCCGAGAGACGTATCCCTGCAAATGACCCGAAATATCGGTATCATGGCCCACATCGACGCAGGCAAGACCACCACCACCGAGCGCATTCTGTACTACACCGGTATTAACCATAAGATCGGCGAAGTTCATGACGGCGCTGCTACGATGGACTGGATGGAGCAGGAACAGGAACGTGGTATTACCATCACTTCCGCTGCAACCACCTGCTACTGGAGCCACACCGAGACCCAGCACGATCCGGCTCTGTTCAAAAAGAACCGTCATCGTATCAACATCATCGACACCCCGGGCCACGTTGACTTTACTGTTGAAGTTCAGCGTTCTCTGCGTGTTCTGGACGGTTCTGTTACCGTTCTGGCCGCAAAGGGTGGCGTTGAGCCTCAGTCTGAAACCGTTTGGCGCCAGGCTGACGAGTACAAGGTTCCCCGCATGGTTTACGTCAACAAGATGGATACCATGGGTGCTGACTTCTTCCGCTGCGTACAGATGATGCATGATCGTCTGCATGCCAACGGTGTGCCTATCCAGCTGCCTGTCGGCCAGGAAGACACTTTCCGCGGCATCATCGATCTGATCGACATGAAAGCCGATATCTACTATGATGATATGGGCAATGATGTGCGCGTTGAGGAAATTCCTGAAGACCTGAAAGAACAGGCTCAGGAATATCATGACAAGCTGATCGAAGCTGTTGCTGAGACCGACGAAGAGCTGATGATGAAGTACCTGGAAGGCGAAGAGCTGACCAAGGGAGAAATCAAGGCTGCTCTGCGTAAGGCTACTATTTCCAACGAGATCGTTCCTGTTGTCTGCGGCTCTTCTTACAAGAACCGTGGCGTTCAGAAACTGTTGGATGCAATCGTTGATTATATGCCTGCTCCGACCGACGTTGCGGCCATCAAGGGCACCAACCCGGAGACTGGCGAGGAAGAAGATCGCACTTCTTCCGATGATCAGCCGTTCTCTGCACTGGCATTCAAGATTATGACTGACCCGTATGTCGGTAAGCTGTGCTTCTTCCGCGTGTACTCTGGTACCGTTGAGGCTGGCACCACTGTTTACAACTCTGTTAAGGATCAGGACGAGCGTATCGGCCGTATCCTGCAGATGCATGCAAACAACCGTAAGGATATCGACATCTGCTACGCTGGCGATATCGCCGCTGCTGTTGGTCTGAAGAACACCACCACTGGTGATACCCTGTGCGATGAGAAGCATCCCATCATCCTCGAGTCCATGAACTTCCCCGAGCCGGTTATCCGCGTTGCCATCGAGCCCAAGACCAAGGCCGGCAGCGAGAAGATGGGTATTGCCCTGTCTAAGCTGGCTGAAGAGGACCCGACTTTCCGTACCTGGACCGATGAAGAAACCGGTCAGACCATCATCGCCGGCATGGGCGAGCTCCACCTGGAAATCATCGTGGACCGTCTGCTCCGCGAGTTTAAGGTCGAAGCTAACGTTGGCGCACCTCAGGTTGCCTACCGTGAAACCATCCGCAAGGATGCTAACCAGGAAACCAAGTACGCACGTCAGTCCGGTGGTAAGGGCCAGTATGGTCACGTTAAGATCAAGATTGAGCCCAACCCGGGTAAGGGTTATGAGTTTGTCAACGGTATTGTTGGCGGCGCTATCCCGAAGGAATACATCCCCGCTGTTGACAACGGTATCCAGGGCGCGATGAAGTCCGGCATTCTGGCTGGCTATCCCGTCGTGGATGTCAAGGTCACTCTGTGGGACGGCTCCTATCATGAAGTTGACTCCTCTGAAATGGCGTTCTCCATCGCCGGCTCCATGGCATTCAAGGATGCTATGAAGAAGGCTGACCCCGTCATTATGGAGCCCATCATGAAGGTTGACGTTGTTGTTCCTGACGAGTATATGGGCAACGTCATTGGCGACTTGAACAGCCGCCGCGGCGCGATCCAGAACCAGGAATCCACCGATGGCACTGCCCGTGTCACCGCTATGGTTCCTCTGTCCGAGATGTTCGGTTACGCTACTGACCTGCGTTCCAAGACCCAGGGCCGTGGCCAGTACTCTATGGAGCCGGCTGATTACCAGCAGGTTCCCAAGAGTGTTGCAGATAAGATCATGACCGAGCGCAATAAGGGCTGATTCTGCACAAATTCGCGCAAAATACTTGATTTTTCTTGAAAAATCTAGTATGATAGCCTTACAACAGGCTATTTTATCTGTTTGAATTAAAGGAGGATACTTCCAATGGCTGAAAAGGAAAAATTTGACCGCTCTTTGGAGCATGTCAACATCGGTACCATCGGTCACGTTGACCACGGCAAGACCACTCTGACTGCCGCTATCACCAAGGTTCTGGCTCTGAAGGGCGACGCCGATTTCATGGATTACTCCAGCATCGATAAGGCTCCTGAAGAGAAGGCTCGTGGTATCACGATCAACACCGCTCACGTTGAGTACCACACCGCGAAGCGTCACTATGCCCACGTTGACTGCCCGGGCCATGCTGACTACATCAAGAACATGATCACCGGTGCTGCTCAGATGGACGGCGCTATCCTGGTTGTTGCTGCAACCGATGGCCCGATGCCGCAGACCCGTGAGCACATCCTGCTGGCTCGTCAGGTTGGCGTGCCCAAGATCGTTGTGTTCCTGAACAAGTGCGATATGGTTGACGACGAAGAGCTGCTCGACCTGGTCGAAATGGAAGTTCGCGAACTGCTGGACAGCCAGGATTTCGACGGCGACAACACCCCGATCATCCGTGGTTCCGCTCTGAAGGCTCTGGAGAGCACTTCCAAGGATCCCGATGCTCCGGAATACAAGTGCATTTGGGAGCTGATGGACGCTGTTGACAGCTACATCCCGACCCCGGACCGTGCTGCTGATAAGCCGTTCCTGATGCCCGTTGAGGACGTTATGACCATCTCCGGCCGTGGCACCGTTGCTACCGGTCGTGTTGAGCGTGGTACTGCTCATGTCGGCGATCAGATGGAAATCGTTGGTCTGAAGGAAGAGAAGCTGACCACCACCATCACTGGTCTGGAAATGTTCCGCAAGAGCCTCGAGTTCGCTCAGGCTGGCGACAACATCGGCGCTCTGCTGCGTGGTATTGACCGTGACCAGATCGAGCGTGGCCAGGTTCTGGCTGTTCCCGGCTCTGTTCATCCCCACACCACTTTCGATGGCCATGTTTACGTCCTGAAGAAGGAAGAAGGCGGCCGTCATACCCCGTTCTTCAACAACTATCGTCCTCAGTTCTACTTCCGTACCACCGACGTTACCGGCATCATCACCCTGCCCGAAGGCACTGAGATGTGCATGCCCGGCGACAACGTTGATATGCACGTTGAGCTGATCACCCCGGTTGCCATGGAAGAAGGCATGCGTTTCGCTATCCGCGAAGGCGGCCACACTGTTGGTTCCGGCGTTGTTTCCAAGATCGAGAAGTAATTTTCGGCTTGTGATATAGCTTTCAAGGCTCCTGCTGTTAAGGCAGGGGCCTTTTTGTTGTGTACGACTTATGGGGCGGGGAGGGGGCAAAGGCCGGGTGTGGAAGACCAAGGAAGGCATCATGAAAACATCAGGAATTGTAGATAGGGGAGAGGACACCATTCGGAACTTTGAAAAAGTAGAGCAGGAGGGGACACTCACACCGCCCTACCTTGGGAAGGTGTATTTCAGGTCGCGGTTAAGGGGCAAGGGGTGATCTATCCCTAAGTTTTCGGAACGGTCAGGAACGCTTTCTACAGTACAATTTATAATGGGTAATTCTCAACCTCCAATTTTCCCTTCAAGTTTCCTCCAATCTCTGCCAAATCTCTCAACAACAAGCCAAACCGAAATGGCAAAAAATGCGCGATCACAATACCGGATGATTGGATTAAGAGATTGCAAAGAACATTATCGGGGTAAATGTTTAATCATTTGATAAAATCAGGAATAAACCATTCAAAAATGTTAATAAATACCGCCAAAGGGTCACCGCACCGCAACGCAAATAATGTGCGAAAAACAGGTTTCAGTTGATTCAAGGACAAAAATTTAGATAGAAACCGCTCTAATGAACTATGCAAATTCTGGCAACTGTGATATAATGTATATACCTAGATGTGTCGGAAAGGTTATCATTTGCGGGATCAAGGCATGCAGCCGGTACAACGTTTTGTCAGCCGCTGTGCCGGGGCCAAAAGCCCCAAAAGCAGGCCGCAGCCCGGCAAGGGATCGCCAGACCGAGGGGAGCACAACCAGGCGTTTTGCAATCAACACCTGCAAAGTGCCGCACATCTGCCGTACCACTTTTCACACAAAAGGGGAAAGTAGTAACACTTAAGGGAGGATAAAACTATGAAGAAAAACCTTCAGCGTTTTGGTGCATCCGTGCTGGCAGCAGCCATGGTTGCCCAGAGCGTGGCGCTTCCCGCAGCAGCCGAAACTACCAAGATTGATTCTTCGGTAGCGCAGTCTGTTGCAGCTAGCGCAGCAAGCGCGGCCAGCGCTGTGCAGTCCCTGCCCAAGTTCACCAGCACCGCAGACCTGATCAAGCAGACAGCCCAAACGCTGGCTGCCCAGGGCGAAGTGCATGAACTGGAGCAGGACGATGCCAAGCTGGAAGCGACTGCACAGAGCAAGGCGGGCATGAGCCTTGCAGCGTTGGAAAATGCACTGGCCGATGCCATGTACGCCAACGCCGCAGCCGGCAAGATCAACACTGAAGCCTATGGCCTGAACAAGGACGAGATGGCATCGGTGATGGCTGCCACCATCAAAACGTATCATCTGTCCAGCGCCGTTACCGACCTGGGCTATGAGACGAACGCCGCAGGCGTTGTGACCGCCGTTACCTTTACCGGCAGCTCCGGCATGACCTCTGCGATGGAGTCCATGACCAACAGCGATGATGAAGTGATTGCGCAGCAGGCTGACAGCTACGCACAGGCTTACGTTGCTGAAAACTCCGATACCTTTGCTGCCAGCGCCGCTGCAGACGGCCATACCTATGGCGAGCCGAAATGGTACTGGAATGACACCAACCCGGAGGATGGCCACACCCATACCTGGAAGGAAACCCCCGATGGTTACTGGACCAAGACCGATGACGGCTGGGCTTACACCGCTGTGTATACCTGTGAAAAGGACGATGCCTACCAGAAGGTAGAAGGCACCGTAACCAAGGATACCACCGAGGCAAAGCCCGGCGCTGCCGGCAAGACCGTTTACTCTGCCAGCGTGCCCGCTGACAAGAGCCCACTTAAGAAGGAATACAAGGAACCCACCACCCGCACCGACGACATTGCCGCCCTGCCCTGCCAGAACCATGCCGTGCCCAAGGATGCAGATGGCAACTTTGTTGCTACCTTCAACTGGGAAATGAAGAAGGTCGAGGGCGAGCTGGCCGCTGACTACAGCAACGCCCAGCTGTTCTATGACAGCGAAACCGGCAAAATTTCTGCCGGCGCTCCCGTTACCATTGACTGGGAATGCACCAGCGTCACCTTCAAGTGCGCTGTCTGCGGCGAAGAAATCAAAAACCAGCCGGTAATGACCATGCCGGTCAGCGTTGTGGTAGACCAGAATGACAATTCCGTCTACATCAACGTGGGCGGCACCCCGACCCTGGATACCACCTCCGGCGGCACCGGCGTTACCCTGGTGTCCGCAATGAAGGACGGCAACTGGTACGATATGCAGAACAACCCGGTTGACGCAAGCAAGGTGAACTTCACCTATCAGAGCGGCGACAACAAGGGCAAGAACAGCCTGCTGCTGTACGACAGCCAGAAGACTGCCGTGTATGTGGACGACCAGGGCAACCAGGTCACCAATACTTACGATGTCTCGACTGCGCAGATGAACTACTACTACTTCCAGCTGTCGCAGTTCAACCAGGACGAAGCAGAGTACTTCGGCGTGGTTGCCCCGTTCTGGACCTCCAAGGGCGTTCAGAAGCAGGGCGAGGATGGCAGCATCACCGGCACCATGGGCGCAATCAAGGTATTGTGCAGCATTGATCCGAACGATGATGTCCCGCCGACCACCATGGCATTCATGCTGAACATGCTGCCGCAGGCGTTCATGTCTTACGTCATGAACTATGGCGAAGCTCTGAAAGCTATCCGTGATGCAGGCCTGGCACAGGTTGCCAAGCTGGGTGACAGCGCTGACTATGTCACCAAGCTGCTGATCCTGCACGACTGGATCTCCCAGGTTGCAGAATTCGATATGGGCTCCATGGGCGATATCACCGGCGGCGGCAACAACGACCCCATCCAGACGACTGCTTTCGGTGCCCTGCTGGGCGGCGAGATCGGCGCTAAGGGCGTTGAGTATGGCTGCATCTGCCTGGGCTATGCAGCTGCATTTAACTACATGGTCCAGAATTTGCCTGACAACAAGGAAATCTATAAAAAGACCGTTGACGGCAAAGAAGTTTGGAAGACCCCCGATGAAGTAGGCGATAACGCTGTTGTTGACTTTGCCCAGATCCTGTATTACTGCGATACTTCTGATACCAGTGTTGCCGGTAATGCGTTCGGCGGCGGCATGTTCAACAACGTCCACTACTTCAACGCAGTCAAGGTCAACAAGCTGAAGGGCGACAGCAACTCTGCTACGATGACCACCGGCGAACCCAACAAGAACTGGTACTATGTTGACGTCTGCTATGATGACGTGAACACCGAGTGCATGGCCCAGACCCGCGTTGAGAACGCAGGCGACCTGCGCCATGTCAACTTCCTGGTTTCTCCCTCCGGTCTGGAAGGCCGTTACAGCAAGTACTATGATTACATTGACTCGCTGTACGATGGCTACACCTACACCAAGAACAAGAATCCCGATGTGGATGATGACGGCAATGTTGTGTTGAACAACGGCAAGCCGCATTACTCTTACACCAAGGCGGAGAACAAGAACGAGACCCGTTACACCGATACCTGCTACGAGGATACTTGGTTCACCTCTATCTGCAGCCCCATCTACTTCGACAATAATTACTTCTATTACGTTGATACCACGACCAACCAGAACCTGTATAACAACATGCGCCGCCAGCAGTCCGAGAACGGCAACAACGGCAACTCTGGTTCCGGCAGCTCTGGTAACAACTCCCAGATGCAGCAGTTCATGAAGAAGATGCAGAACCAGGGCCCCGATACTCTGGAAGCACGTCCGCGTAATGCGAACTACTATATCCGCAAAGAGGATTCCAGCAGCAGCAGGCCCGGCGGCTTCAGCATGAGCAGCTTTACCAAGACGGATGACCCGTTTGATATCATCTTGATGTACTACAACGATCTGAAGGAAACCAGCAGCAACTTCAATGATGACGACAGCAATGCCAAGGTTCTGGCCGAAGCTGGCACCATCTATAAGATCGATACCAGTGCAAAAGATAAGCATACCAAGGTTGAAAACAACCTGAACACCGAGTGCCTGGCAGACGCTGCTGCAAAGCGGATCTACCCCGCACTGGTACACTCTACCGCACTGTATGATGGCAAGCTGTACTTCAACGTCAACAACGCCATCTACCGTATGGACCCGACCACCGGCGCAGTGGAAGAAGTGAAGGAATACAACACCGTCTATGGCGGCATTAAGCTGACCAAGGATAAGGACGGCAACATGGTTCCCGATACCCACTTTCCCGGCATGAGCATGGTTATCATGGACAGCGCCCAGGATACCAGCAGTGTGAAGTATCTGGGCACCTTCAAGAACCATCCTCTGGCTGGCCTGACCCTGCGTGACAGCTACAGCTTTGCTACCACCACCCAGCAGGGCCAGACTGTGATCACCGGCATCAACACCACCAAGGATCAGCTGGTCGTTTCTGTCGGCACCAACCTGTCCAACACCTATAAGGAACTGGTGGACGGCAAGGCAGAAGTCAAGACCGATGCCTCCGGCACTTCTTATGCAAACCGTAAGAGCTACAAGACCGAGTCCTGGAACTACAACCCGAGTTACAACCAGAACATGGGCAGCTCTGACGAGAAGAACAAGAACGAAGAGTTCATGTGGTGCGCTAACCTGGTTGAAACCATGCCGATGTCCGACATGGTCAGCGACCTGAGCAGCGGCGCAACCACCAATGTTTCCGTTGAAGCATGGTGCGATACCCCCGCTTACACCCAGGACCGCACCACCAAGTACGGCCTGACCAAGGGTGAAAAGAAGTACGCTGACGGCGCACTGCCCAAGGGCCATACCTGGAAGCTGGACGAGCTGGAAACCAAGTCCGTTGGCAACAATGTGTACCTGTGCTCTGATTGCCATACCGCAACCGAAAGCACCCCCCACACTGTTACCCTGCCCGATGCAGTTCAAGGCGTTACCCTGACCCTGGGCACCACCAACAACACCTACATCAAGGACGATACCGTTACCCTGACCGTAGAAAAGGAAGGCACCGATATCGTTACCGTTACCGCAAAGAACGGCGATACCGATGTTGCCCTGACTGAAGTTCAGGAAGCAGCGCAGGACGAAGCCGCAGCCCAGGCTACCACCGAAAAGGCTAAGACGGTTTACACCTTCACCATGCCGGACGGCGATGTGACCATCAGCGTTGCAAAGAACGCTAAGACTTATGCGGTTAATGTTGCTGCCCTGACCAATGGTGAGATCACTGCTTCCGCTAAAGAAGCAGCTGAGAAGGAAACCGTAACCCTGACTGCTAAGCCCGCAACCGGCTATGCCCTGAAGGCTGGCAGCGTGAAGGTTACCTACAAAGACGCTGACAACACCGATAAGACCGTTGAAGTGAAGGCTGATACCGAAAAAGCCAACACCTACACCTTTGCAATGCCTGCTTACCCTGTCAACGTCAGCGCAGAGTTTGTTAAGGAATACAAGGTTACCGCAGCTCCTGCTGAGAACGGCACTGTTACCGTAGACCCGACCGCAGCTGTTGAGGGCACCGACGTTACCGTTACCGTTAAGGCAGCTGATAACTACCAGCTCAAGGCTGACAGCCTGACCTACAGCTATAAGAGCGGCGACGAAACCAAGACCCAAAAGCTGGCCGTGACCGAGGGCAAGGCTACCTTCAAGATGCCTGCCGCTGATGTTACCGTTAGCGCTGTGTTTGAAGCACTGACTGCAACTCCGACTGCAACTCCGACTGCAACTCCGACTGCAACTCCGACCGCAACTCCGACCGCAAAGCCGGCAGAGCCGACTGCTGTGCCGGAGCCGACTGCTGTGCCGGAACCGACTGCTGTGCCGGAGCCGACTGAGGTACCGTCTACTGAACCCGAAACGCGCACCGCTCATGGCGCTGCTGAAAAGACCACCATTACCGCAATGGCTGTCTTTACCTGCACCGATAAGAACTGCGCAAGCGCTCAGTTCGTGGATGCAACGGTAAAGCAGACCAGCGGCGTTACCACCGCTGCTGTCAACTTCAACGGCAAGGACTACACCGCCAAGTACGGCGAGAAGAACGGCTGGGTTGAAGAAAACGGCAAGAAGTACTGGTACGAAAAGGGCGTGAAGCAGGGTACCACCGGCCGCGGCAAAGAGATCTATGATCCCGATTCCGACGCTTGGTACTGGCTGGATGCTGTCCAGGGCGGCGCAATGACCGTCAGCAAGGACGTTTACCAGGAATCCGCCGCCGGCCAGTGGGCTGATAAGCCCGATGGCACCGGCAAGTGGGTCCGTTACGATGAGAACGGCCACATGGTCAAGGGCTGGCAGACGACCGATAAGGGCACCTACTACTTTGACCTGATCACCGGCGCTATGGCTAAGGGCGCAGGCGATATTGACGGTGTACCTTGCGCATTTGACGAGTACACCGGTATCGCTCTGGACGGCCAGTGGCTGACCATCAACGGCGCTGACTTCTGGTACGAAAAGGGCGTTCGCCAGGGCCTGGATGGCCGCGGCAAGGAAATCTACGACCCGGCTTCCGACGCTTGGTACTGGCTGGATGCCGTTGACCAGGGCAAGAAAGCCACCAGCAAGGATGTCTATCAGGAATCCGAAGCTGGCCAGTGGGCTGACCGCGCCGATGGTACCGGCAAGTGGGTCCGTTACGATGCACAGGGCCACATGATCAAGGGCTGGAGCGCTGACAAGCGTTACTATTTCGACCCGATTTATGGCACCATGGCTAAGGGCGATGCAGTCATCGATGGCCGCACTTATCACTTTGATAAGAACACCGGCGTTCTGCAGTAATCCCACAGCCGAACAATGAGCTGTAACCAGCCCATTAACCTCTAAATAAAAATGCCGC
>ENA-OPWY01001273-OPWY01001273.1-human-gut-metagenome-genome-assembly--contig:-NODE-1273-length-10421-cov-2.990835_pt1 | contig 10421 bp, 7 predicted proteins | sample MGYA00241515_ERZ502022 | MGnify/ENA primary metagenome ERZ502022 (study PRJEB25962, sample SAMEA2043045) | human gut metagenome | biome: human gut; feature: human-associated habitat; material: faeces...
TGCGTTTCGGCGAGGGTGGCTTCGGTGGATGCGAGGGTGTCCTTTGTCGCGGACAGCTCGGTTTCGCGGTCAGCAAGCGTACCCTGCGTTTCGGCAAGGGTGGCTTCGGTGGATGCGAGGGTGTCCTTTGTGGCGGACAGTTCAGTTTCGCGGTCAGCAAGCGTGCCCTGCGTTTCGGCGAGGGTGGCTTCGGTGGACGCGAGGGTGTCCTTCGTCGCGGACAGTTCAGTTTCGCGGTCAGCAAGCGTACCCTGCGTTTCGGCGAGGGTGGCTTCGGTGGATGCGAGGGTGGTCTGGGTATCCGTCAAGGCGGCGGCGGTCGTGTCCAGCGTGGTCTGCGTCTCCGCGAGGGTCGCTTCGGTGGATGCGAGGGTGTCCTTCGCGGCGGACAGGCTGTTTTCGGTGTCCGCCAAGGTGGATTGGGTGGAGGACAGCGCGCTCTGCGTGTCCGTCAGCTGATTCCGGGTGTCCGTCAGCGAATTGTGGCTGACGATGAGACCGGCACCAAGTGCGATGGAAGAGACTGCCAGCACGATGGCGGCAATCATCCAGATGATGGTCTTTTTCCGGGCGGCAATGGGGCTCATAGCAATCCTCCTAACAAGCGACGAAAATGGGCAGAAAACTTCCGTTTTTTCCAGTTTACCACCATCGGGGGAAGTTGTCAATCTCGAATTTCGCGGAAACACAAAAAACGCCCCTCCGCCGACAAAAGCAGAGGGGGCAGGGGAAAGAAGATTATTCCTGCTTGAGCGCGTCGCGGCTGACGATGGTCATCGTGATTTCGCCCAGCGCAAGGCAGTTGTGGTCGGCGCTGGCGTTGACCAGTTCAATGCCGTCCGCGGTGATGTGGAACAGATTCATGTTGATGCCGTGAATCAGGCAGAAGTAGCTGCCCTCTTCCGGCATCGGGATGGGCGCGCAGGTCTGCTCGCCGACGGTGACGATGAGGTAGTTTTCCGCATCCAGCGCGGTGGTGTCCGTGCCGGTCAGGGTGGCAGCGTCGGTGGAGAGCAGGTGCAGGAAGAGCATCGGCTCCTTCGCCGCCACGGCGTTCGCCGCGACGCCATCCTTCGCCACCAGCGATTCCTTGATAATCGTAATCAGTGATTCGTTCGTGCCAAGGGCATCCTGCGTCAGTGCCAGCACGTTTTCCGTCGCGGCGAGGGTGTTCTGCACGTTCGCCAGTTCGTTTTCCTTCGCGGTCAGCTTCCGCAGCGGCCTTATCGTTCTGCGCGGCGGTCAGGGCATCTTTCGTCGCGGCCAGGGCATCCTGTGCGGCGGTCAGGTCAGCTGCCGCGGCAGTCTGCGCGTCCTTGGCGCAAAGAAAAAACCTCCGAAACACAGCCGCGTTTCGGAGGAAGAAAGATGCATATATAGAGGAAGTTACTTCTTCAGTTCAATCCCTTGACCCTTCAGCCGCGCAACCACGCCGTCAACAACCGCCTGCACTTCGTCGCGGGTGAGCGTGCGCTCCGGGTGCGAGAAGGAGAGGCGAATCGTGATGGTTTTGCCGGTGATGTCGCTGTATGTGCCCAGCACGGTCACCTTCTGCACCAGCGGGGAGTTCTCCGCCTTCACCGCGTCCAGAATCGGCTGGCAGCGATTGACCACGAAGGTCAAATCCTGCTCCATGCCGGGGAAGCGGGACGGCTCACGGTAGACGATGGGCGCGGGCGCGATGGACGCAAGCGCTTCCGTGTCGATTTCGGCAAACACAATTGCCGCCTTCTTGTCGATGTTCTTGCCGACAACCGGGTGCGCCACGCCGATTTCGCCGAGTTCAACGCCGTCCAGCACGATGGCGTTCAGGTTCTTCGGATGCTCATAGGAGTGGGTCGCGGTCATTGCGTGGAAGGACAAATCCTTGTGCAGGATGTCGCTCACGGCGACGCACAGCATGTCGCGCAGGCGGAAATACAGCGTTTCCACGTTATCGACCTTGCTGAAGAGCGTCACGCACAGCTTCTTGTGCTCCTTCGCCAGCTTGTTCTCGTCCACGCCGTCGATGACGTGACCGATTTCAAAGATGCCGAACGACGGCGCATAGCCCGTGTTGCCCTTCACCTGGCACAGCTGGGTGGGAATCATGGAGCGGCGCAGCGTCTCAATGTTGGGGTTGGAGGCGTTGAGCAGCTTCACGTTGTCCTCGACGGCGATGCCGAGCTTCTTGTAGTCGTCGGCGTACTGCCAGATGTAGGAATGCACCTCGTGCAGCGAATAGCGCTTGACGAGGATGTCCTTCAATTTGTCCTCCACCGTCTTTTCAGTGGACATGCGAACCGGGTAGAGCGGGGATTCCGCCGTGTGCAGGTCGAAGTTGTCGTAGCCGTAAATGCGGGTGATTTCCTCGATGATATCCGCCTTGATGGTTACGTCCTTCGTCGCGCGCCAGGAGGGGACGTCCGCGGTGAAGGAATCGCCGTTGCGCGTCATGCCGAAGCCCAGCGCGGTCAGCGTGTGCATGATTTCGTCGGAGGAAATGTTGATGCCGGTATAGCGGTCAACAAACGCCTTGTCGAAGGACAATTGCACCTTCGGATAGTGGAAGGCGTACTCGTCGGTCAGGCGGGAGGTGACGCGCATCTCCGGGTCGTATTCCTGCAAAAGCTTGACGAAGCGGGCGATGGCGACGGTCGTCATTTCCGGGTCAAGGCTCTTTTCGTAGCGGGCGGAGGCGTCGGTGCGGTGGGCGAGGCGGACGCTGCTCTTGCGGACGGACGCCGCGTCGAAGGTGGCGGATTCCAGCGTCAGGCTCGTCGTGTCATCGACGATTTCGCTGTCCAGACCGCCCATGATGCCCGCGATGGCAACCGGCTTGTCGCCGTTGCAGATCATCAGCGTGTTCGGGTCGATGGTGCGCTCCACCTTGTCCAGCGTCTGGAAAGGGAAGCTCTCCGGGAAGCGGCGGATGCGGATTTTCTCCACCTTGCGGCTGTCGAAGGCGTGCATCGGCTGCCCCATTTCCAGCATCAGGTAGTTCGTCAGGTCGGCGAGGAAGTTGATGTCGCGCATACCGCAGTAGTTCAGGCGGATACGCATCGCCATCGGGCTGACGTGGCGGTTGATGTTCTCCACCCGCAGGCAGGAGTAGCGCTGGCACAGCGGGTCTTCAATCTTCATGTCGATGGCGGGCAGGTCATTGTACGCCGCCAAATCCGCCACGGGCAGGGCTTTCAGCGGACGGCCGGACAGGGTGGAGAATTCGCGCGCCATGCCGTAGTGCCCCCACAGGTCGGGACGGTTCGTCAGGGACTTGTTGTCCACCTCGAAGATAATGTCGTCGATGGGGTAGAGCGCCTTCAAATCCGTGCCGCAGGGAACATCCTCCGGAATGACCATGATGCCGGAATTGTCGTCGCTGATGCCGATTTCCTTCTCCGAGCAGCACATGCCGTAGGAAGTGTACCCGGCGAGCTTGCGCGGGCTGATGGTGATGTCGCCCAGCTGCGCGCCCACCTTCGCGAACGCGGTTTTCATGCCCAGCTGCACGTTCGGCGCGCCGCAGACCACGTCGGTCAGCTGCCCGTCGCCCGCGTCCACCTTCAGCAGGTGCAGCTTGTGGGATTCGGGGTGATTCTCTACGCTGACGATCTGCGCGGCGACAACGCCGGACAAATCCGCGCCCTTGTGGAAAATTTCATTCTCAACTTCCGCCGTGGACAGGGAGAACTGGCGAATCAGCGCCATTTTGTCAAGACCCGTCAGGTCAACGAAGTCGGAAATCCAGTTCATTGAGATCAGCATGTTCGTCTTTCCTCCGCATTACTCGTCGTCCGTGAACTGCGCCAGGCGCGTCAGGCTGCCGCTGTTCAGGTCGCGAATGTCCTTCACGCCGTACTTCATCATGGCAAGGCGCGTCATGCCCAAGCCGAACGCGAAGCCGGTGTACTGCTCCGGGTCGATGCCGCCGGCTTTCAATACTTCGGGGTGAATCATGCCGCAGGGGCACAGCTCCAGCCAGCCGGAATGCTTGCACGACGGGCAGCCCGTGCCGCCGCAGATGAGGCAGGAAATATCCAGCTCAAAGCCCGGCTCAACGAACGGGAAGAAGCCCGGACGCAGGCGGACTTTGATGTCCTTGCGGAACACCTCGCTCAGCATCGTTTTCATGAAGTAGATCAGGTTCGCGATGGAAATATCCTTGTCCACCATGATGCCTTCCATCTGGAAGAACGTGTTCTCATGGCAGGCGTCGGTCGCCTCGTTGCGGAAGCAGCGGCCGGGGAAAATCGCCTTAATCGGCACGCCGTCGTTCACCAGTGCGTCGCGGTAGCGGCGGTAGATGGCGTTCTGGGCGGCGGAGGTCTGCGTCTTGAGCAATTGCCCGTTGTCCAGATAATAGGTGTCCTGCATGTCGCGCGCGGGGTGGAACTTCGGAATGTTCAGGCTCTCGAAGCACTCGTAGTCCGTCACCACCTCGGCGTAATCCTCCACCGTGAAGCCCATCGACTTGAACACCTGCTCGCACTGGCGCTGCACCAGCGTAATCGGGTGATACGACCCGCGGGTCATGTCCGGCGGCATGGAGATGTCAAATTCGGGCAGGGCGTTGATTTCGCGCTGCAATTCCTGCGCTTTGAGCGCCTCCAGCTTTTCCGCCAAGGCGACGGTGATGGCGGTCTTCAGCTCGTTCGTCTCGCGCCCGACGGTCTTTTTCTGCTCGTCGGTCAAGCTGCCCATGCCCTTGAGCGCGTCGGTCACTTTGCCCTTGCGGCCGAGGTAATTCACGCGCAGGGCTTCCAGATCCACCATGTTGGCGATCTTCTTCAGCTCGGAATCAAAGCTGCTTTTCAGGGCTTCGATCTTCTCGTTCATTCCGGATGTTCCTCCTTACAGTTGGATGAAAAAAGCCCGTCCCATCGTTTGATGAGACGGACTGAATCCGCGGTACCACTCGTCTTGCGGCAAAGGAAAAAATCCCGCTGCCGCCGCTTGATAGGCGATAAGGCTGCCCACGCCGAAAAACTCACGGGATGAAGGTTCACGCCGTGCGCCCTGCCGCCTCGCACCACCCGGCGGCTCTCTGATATCCTATTTCCTGCATTCGCCTGTGCCATCTGCTCGCGCCTTTTTCCTTCTGGCGTCCGCTCGTTCCACTTAGCGTAGCGCTGCTACGCTGCGTTTCACTCCCGTTAGCCAGCAGAAAAAATTCGCTTCGCATCTTGGCACATTCTCATTTGGAAATAGGAAGGGGACTTGCACGCGCTACTGTTTCCCGGTCATCGCTTCCAATATTTCGCTGACTTTCGTCGGCACGCTCTATCTTACCATAGGTTGGGACGTTTTGCAAGGGGGCAAATGCGGAAATTGGAATGCGGAATGCGGAATAAAAATCGCACGGAAGTGGAATTCTTTCCATCTTACAGGCGAACAAACCGTGAATTTTTCCGATTTATTATTTACAAGCCATTTTTTTGTGCTATACTGTAAGATGCGTTATCATGTAAAGCGCGATTCAGGCGCTTGCGTGAAAGTCCGCGCGGGGGAGGGACAAAATGCCCTCCGCACAAGGCGCGGCAGGGAACTTCGCGCACAATCGCGCGGAAGAAAGGAAAGGAAGCCGGATGAGCAACAGCCGTCCACCCTATGATGGCGCCGGGGACGCCGGACAGAATCCTCAGCAGCCCGGTTTTTCGCAGGGCAATTATCCGCCGGCGCAGGGCTATGCCCCGAATGGCGGCTACGCGCCCAATGATGCCTATGGTCAGGGCTACGCGCCGCAAAACGGCTATGGGCAGCAGCCGCAATATGGTCAGCAGGGGTATGCGGATTATCAGCAGCCCTATGGTCAGCAGGGATACCAGCAGCCATACGGTCAGCAGGGATATCAGCAACCATACGGTCAGCAAGGTTATCAGCAGCCGTATGGGCAGGGCTATGAGCAGCCGTATGCCCAGCAGCCGTATGCCCAGCAGCCTTATCAGCAGCAGCCGTATGACCAGCAGGGGTTTGTGCAGCCCGGCGGGTATCAGCAGCCCTACGAGCAGCAGGGGTACAGCCAGCCGAATCCGGCGTACAATCAGCAGGGGTACAGCCAGCAAAATCCGCAGGAAACGGATTTGCCGCCGGAGCAGCAGTACGCGCAGTACACCCCCGACGGTCAGCGCGTGTACCCGACGTCGGGGCGCAGCGGCTTCCGGGTGCAGCCGGCGGCGCGCAGGGAAATTCCGTGGGATACGATTGCAAAAGTATTGATGTTCGGCGTGCTGCCGATTCTTTTCATCTTGAGCATGGTCTTCGCGTGGACGGCGGTGAAGTGGGTCGTCCTCGTCGGCGCGGTGGCGAGCATCGCCGCAATGTGGCTCCGCGAGCTGGTTACGCCCAACGCGCGGCTGGTGCTGTCGCTTTTGCTGGCGTCGGCGGCGGTCGTCTGCCTCGTCAGCGCACTGGCGACGAACGCGGCGGACAATCAGAACCCCGCGCAGCCGAATCAGTCCGGTCAGATGCAGCAGGGGAGTACATCGGGCAATAACCTCGATGTCAACCTGACCGCGACGGACACGCCCAATCCCGCGCCCACGCCCACCGCGACGCCTGTGGATGACTCCGAGGAGTGCTACGCGCAGCTGCATTCCTTCTTCACGCTGTGGAAGAACAACGCCATCAGCCAAATGGTCAACCTGACGGCCCCGTCGTGGCGCAGCAGCATCAAGGGCGGCACGGACGCGGTGACGCAGAAGCTCTTCGGCGAGGTGCTGACCAATCGCACGCCCGTCAGCTGGGATTTCACGGCCATCACGGGCACATCGAACGACATCGCCCGCATGGTGACGGTGCGCGCCGTCATCAACAAGAACAACACCCTGGGCGAAAGCGTCTACCTGTGGAAGGTGCGCATGGTCAAGGAGGACGGCGTGTGGTACGTTGACCCCGCGACGCTGCAAAGCAACGAGCAGGAAAGCACCGCCACCCCGACCAACGCCCTTGCCACCCAGCCCGTGCTGAACACCAGCCATCCGGACTTGATTCTCTATTACAACCAAAACGGCGGAACGTATTACCACATCGACCCGAACTGCGCGTCCATCAATCAGCGGTATCGCCCGCTGACGGCATCCTTCAAGTGGACGCAGATTGACGACGAACCGTACAAAAACCTGGAGCAGTGCAAGGTGTGCGGCGCACCCCTGCGCGAAGACAAGAGCAACTGATACTCACATATAATATTAGGAGGACAACACGATGGACACCAATGCCAAGCTGTATCAAGACATGACGAAGATTCTCGTCAAGCGTGAGGACATCCAGAAGGCCGTTGCCCAGCTGGGACGGGAAATCACCCACGACTATCAGGGACGCGATCTGGTGATGGTCTGCATTTTGAAGGGCGCGAGCGTCTTCTTCTCCGATCTCATCCGCGAGGTCGATTTGCCCGTGACGCTGGATTTCATGGCGCTGTCGAGCTATCGCAACTCCACCAAGTCCTCCGGCGTGGTCAATCTGGAGAAAGACCTGTCCGTGTCCATCAAGGGGCGCGACGTGCTGATTGTGGAGGACATTGTGGACAGCGGCAACACGCTGTTCTACCTCGGCAAGTATTTGATGGGCCGCGGCGCGTCCTCCATCCGCATTGCGACGCTGCTGGACAAGCCCGACCGCCGCAATCCCGAACACAACCTGACGGTGGATTACCACTGCTTCAAGATTCCGGATGAGTTCGTCGTCGGCTATGGGCTGGATTTTGCCGAGAAGTACCGCAATCTGCCGGACATCGGCGTGCTGGACAGCCGCGTGTACGGCGCGGCGCGCGAATAAATCAGCCGATTCTTCCCCCAATAAAGATAAAATTTTTGTAAAGATGGATTTTTCCGCACACGTCATTCGTCTATATGGGTATACGCCGCAACAGGCGGATGGCGCTGGAACGGAAGGAGGATGCTCGCATTGAAGAAGTCTCGCGGGATGTTCGGCTACGTCGCGGTTTTGCTGCTGATGGTGCTCACCATTTCGATGCTGTTCACCAACGGCTTTGGCAGCAATACCCGTGACCGCCGCATCACCTATCCCCAGCTGCTGACGATGATTGAGGAGGGGCAGGTTCGCTCCGTCGCCATCCGCGGCACGTCGCTGGTGGGCGTGACGACAACAACAACGGTCGCCGACGCGGATTTCCCTGACAAAAACTACGATTTTGAAACCATCATCGGCGCTGATTTCATCGTCACCGCGCGGCAAATGCAGGCGGCGAAGCTTAATAAGCCGCTGGACGAGGTGTCCGTCAAGGATTTGCCGTTCACCATCATCTACCGTCAGCCGCTGACCACCCCGTGGTGGTATGATTTGATTCCGCTGGCGATTTCGCTGGTGCTCTGCGGCGTGATGTTCTGGCTGATTATGCGCGCGCAGACCGGCGGCAACGGCAAGGTGATGAACTTCGGCAGAAGCCGGGCGCGCATCCATGACCCGAACAAGAACAAGGTGACGTTCGCCGATGTCGCGGGCGCGGAGGAAGAGAAGGAAGAACTCAAGGAAATGGTGGACTTCCTGCGCAACCCCAAGGCGTACATTGACATGGGCGCGCGCATCCCCAAGGGCGTGCTGCTCATCGGCCCGCCCGGCACGGGCAAAACCCTGCTGGCGAAGGCGGTTGCGGGCGAGGCGGGCGTGCCGTTCTTCTCCATTTCCGGCTCTGACTTTGTGGAGATGTTCGTGGGTGTGGGCGCGAGCCGCGTCCGCGACCTGTTCGACCAAGCCAAGCGCGCTGCCCCGTCCATCATCTTTATTGATGAGATTGACGCGGTGGGTCGCCATCGCGGCGCGGGGCTGGGCGGCGGACACGACGAACGCGAGCAGACGCTGAACCAGCTGCTGGTCGAGATGGACGGCTTCGCAATCAACGAGGGCGTTATTGTCATGGCGGCGACGAACCGCCGCGACATTCTTGACCCCGCGCTGCTGCGTCCCGGCCGCTTTGACCGCACGATTCTCGTCAATTACCCCGATATGGCGGGGCGTGTTGCCATCCTGAAGGTGCACGCCAAGGGCAAGCCCCTTGCGGATGATGTGGATTTGGAGAATATCGCCAAGCGCGTGCCCTTCTCCACCGGCGCGGAGCTGGAAAACATCATGAATGAAGCCGCGATTCTGGCGGCGCGCGGGCGCTTGAAGGCCATCAATCAGCAGACGCTGGTGGAGGCAATCTCCCGCGTGCAGATGGGCCCGGAGAAGCGCAGCCACAAGGTGACGCAGCGCGACAAGCGCATGGTTGCCATCCACGAGGCGGGTCACGCCATCGTCGGGCACGTCCTGCCCAACTGCGACGAGGTGCACCTGATTACCATCGTCCCGCGCGGGCAGGCGGGCGGCTACACGCTGTCCCTGCCGACGGAAGAGGACGATTTGCAGACCTACAGCCAGCTGATGGACTTCGTGGCGATGGGGCTGGGCGGTCATGCCGCGGAGCAGCTTTATCTGGGCGAGTTCACCACCGGCGCAACGAGCGACCTGAAGAAGGCGACGGAGGTCTGCCGCCGCATGGTGACGCAGTTCGGCATGAGCGAAAAGCTGGGCCCGGTCTATCTTGACGGCGATCAGGAAGTGTTCGTCGGCATGGAGTTCGGGCAGAGCCGCGGGTACAGCGAAGAAATGGCGGCGCGCATCGACGCGGAAGTCAAGCGCCTGCTGGAGGAATGCTACCAGAAGGCGGTGGACGCCCTGAGTGCCAACCGCGACCGCATGGAAAAGCTGGTGGAAGCGCTGCTTAAGTACGACACCATCAGCCGCCGCGAGTTCGTCACCCTGATGGAAACGGGCGCGCTGCCGGATATTCAGGATGCCGACACCCGCACCACGGGCGATGTGATGATGCAGGATATGGCGGACGAAAAGAAGGAAGAAGGTTCCGAAAAGTCCGCCGAAACGCCTGAAAAGAGCGCTGAAACGCCTGATAAGACAGCGGATGCGCCCGAAAATCACCCAACTGACCCCCATGAAGCCTGATTTGCACACCCACACCACCTCCTCCGACGGGCTGCTTACGCCCGCGGAGCTGGTGGCGCTGGCGGACAAGCACCGCGTGACGCTCCTTGCCGTGACCGACCATGACACGTTTGACGGCGCGGCGCAGCTGCTGGGGAAACCCACGCCGATGCCGATTCTGCAAGGTGTCGAATTGTCCCTGCGCGATATGCCCGGCCTGCACCTGCTCGGCTACGGGCGCGGGACGGATACGCCCCTGCACCGCAAGGTTCGGGCGCTGTCCCAAATGCGGCTCGGACGCGCGCGGCAGATGGTGGAGAAGCTGAACGCGCTGGGCTATCCGCTGGATTACGACGAAATCGCCCGCGAAGCCAAGGGCAGCGTCGGTCGGCCGCATATCGCCCGCGCGATGGTCAGCAGTTGCTTCTGCCCCTTTGAAATATTCACGCCGTCGTCGGACAAAACCGTGTTGTAGCCGTCCGGCAAGGTCTTGATATACG
>ENA-OPWY01001274-OPWY01001274.1-human-gut-metagenome-genome-assembly--contig:-NODE-1274-length-10420-cov-1.459817_pt1 | contig 10420 bp, 8 predicted proteins | sample MGYA00241515_ERZ502022 | MGnify/ENA primary metagenome ERZ502022 (study PRJEB25962, sample SAMEA2043045) | human gut metagenome | biome: human gut; feature: human-associated habitat; material: faeces...
TAAGCCTCCTTTTTGTGAGAAAATTATAATATCTACTATAATACACCTTTTCACAAAAAAATCAACCCGTCAGCTTTGACCGGAAAGTGGTTGCGTGTTATGATGTATAGAGAATCTCTGAGGAGGAATCATACATGAGACTTAGAAATATCCCGGGCGCCGGTGAAGTCATCGACAACAGCCCTTATTGCATAAAGGAGCCTGTTGAATTAAAAGGAAAATGGCATGATTTTTTAGGAAACAATAATCCGATTCATATAGAGGTTGGTATGGGAAAGGGCAGATTTCTGATGGATCTGGCACGGCTTCATCCCGAGATCAACTATATAGGTATCGAACGATATACCAGTGTGCTTCTTCGTGCCGTACAAAAAATGCAGGAGGATGAGCTGCCAAATGTGCACTTTTTGTGCATTGATGCCGCAACTCTTCCGGATATTTTTGACCGTAATGAGGTTGACCGCATTTACCTGAACTTTTCCGATCCATGGCCGAAGGACAGGCACGCAAGAAGACGCCTCACCTCAAGCGAATTTCTTGCCAGATATGATTTATTTCTCGCACCTGACGGACGCATAGAGTTCAAGACTGACAACCAGGACCTCTTCACCTTCTCTCTGGAAGAGATTGAAAGCTCTGATAAATGGCACCTCGACGCCAGTACACGCGACCTGCATCATGATGCTGCAATGAATGAGGGCAACATCATGACCGAGTACGAGGAGAAATTCTCTGCTGTCGGAAACCCTATCTGCAAGCTGATTGCTTCAAGATAATGCGACATATCTGTCGTTAATCGCATGATTTATATAGTCAAACATGACCCAGCTTTTATGACATTCTTCAGATTTTTCTGAGGAACTGTCATATTCGTCTCTGGCATCGTTGAAATATCTCTGCGCTTCCTTATCTCTTCCCATCTTGCTATAGCTTGAACCAATATTGCTGTAAACCATAGCCTTAAGATCTCTCGAGCGGATAATTTCTGCCGTGGCAAGGCTCTCCAGATAACATTCAAAGGCTTTTGATTCATCGTTCTCAAGCTCATATACCAATCCCAGGATATTGAGATACTCAGCATATTTTTCCACGTGACCGGTGCTCTTCAAGCGCGCAAGCGCTTTCTTTATGCGTACAACCGCACTGTCATAGTCCTTCTTTACCACATCATCTACTGCAATTATCATTTCGTTATCCGCTATATTGTCTGTTGAATATTTGTCTACCGCGTTCATCATATTTTACTCCGACCAAAGCATCTTTCCAAATGTTACTTTTTTCCTATTCAACAGTATAAACTCATTATTTCAAAATTTCAATATTAATTTCACTTTTTATGGGACTATCAGACTACCCAAAAATTATGCAATAAAAAAGCACCAACCCTATGGCTCATACGTCCATAAAACCGGTACCTTTGAGTGCGCCTCCAGGGGCTCGAACCCTGCACACCCTGATTAAGAGTCAGGTGCTCTACCAAATGAGCTAGCGGCCCGTATTTATCATGTTGTGTTCGTCACAACAGATTAGAGTATACATTAGTTCTTTTTATAATGCAAGTGTTTTTTTCAACTTTTTTCATTTTTATTTGTTCGGTATTACTCTGCTCCTATCCCATACCAAAATTACCAGTTATATATATTGTTTGAATATCATTTTCGCCTATGTTATTATTATAAGGTATGACTTTTTCAATAAAAAGAAGATTTTTACAATAAATAGATGGAGATTACTATGAGACTGAGAAATGTAAAAGGATCAAGAGAGACTATCGCAGCAAATGACTATGTAGTGCACAATGAAACAGGCATGAAGGGGCATTGGCATGAGTTATTTGACAACGATAACCCTATACATATTGAGATAGGCATGGGCAAGGGACAGTTTATCATGGAGCTTGCAAGACGCAATCCTGATATCAATTACATAGGCATAGAGAAGTATTCAAGTGTCCTGGTGCGTGCCCTTGAGAAAAGAGAGCTTGAACCTGAGATGACGAATCTCTACTTTATAAGAATGGATGCCGAATATATAACTGACGTATTCGATACAAATGAAGTAGATAGAATATATCTCAATTTCTCGGACCCATGGCCAAAGGACAGGCATGCCAAGAGACGTCTCACATCTACACATTTTCTTGGTCTGTATGATCAGCTCCTCGCCCCTGAGGGAAGAGTTATATTTAAGACTGATAACAGAGGTCTCTTTGATTTCTCTCTGGAACAGGTTCCCGAGGCAGGATGGATCCTTGAGAACTACACATATGACCTTCACAATTCAGAATACAACGAAGGCAACATCATGACCGAGTATGAGACCAAATTCTCAGCAATGGGAACACCTATCAACAGACTCGTCGCATACAGAGAAAAGAAATAAACGTTGATTTTGCATTTGTTGACACACAGTTTTTGGTATACTACAATGAAGATTACAGCAAATTTATGGAAAGGAGTTTCATCATGGATACATCTTCTATAGAAAGTCTCAAATTGGTGCGCAAGACCAATCAGGATCTGTTGAATTTCTTCAATGATTCATATATCAGCAAGCTTGAGCAGGTTCAGTCACTCAAAACTGAAGATTTTGAACTCAAGGCAAAAATAGACCAGCTTATAAAGACATTAGATGTATACTCCTTCAAGACAAGCACTGGTCACAATGTATTTTCACCATTCTCAGTAGACACCACCTCACAGCAGGAAAAGGCTACTCAGATAGAGCTTCAGTTAAAAGAGCTTCAGGATATGCAGCAGACTCTTCATCTTCAGATCAAAGAGGACGAAGAAGAAACCGCATTGCTTAAGAAGCGTATAACTGATCTATCCACCTCCAACAGACATATAGATGATCTTCTGACGGAGGTGACTGAGGAAGTATCTACTATTAATAATGAAGATACAACAGAAACAGACGGACCAGATACTGATTCCCTGACAGCGGCGGATCACGGAAAAAATATCCTCAGATTGTACCAATATGAGAAAAAACAGCTTGCGGACAGGATTCAATCCGACATCACAGATGTTCTTGACTCCAATTCACACAAGCTGGATGTACTGTCCTGGCTTATAAGATCAGATATCAACAGAGCTAAGGTCACACTCGAAGAGCTCACCTCATCAACGGCAAAACTTGCCGACCATGTAGATGAACTTGCCAATTCTCTCTCTGGAGAATCAGACAGCGAAGAGCCTGTATGGAATCATCTTGAGAAACTTTTCCAGGGTTACAAGGATGAACATCCTGAATGTGGCATATCATACGACATCAACTGTGCTGATTATGCCATGAATATTCCAGGTATTGTAGCCACATATCTTTTATCAATAACTAAAGATATTATGGACAACATATTTGTTCATTCAAATGCCAACAAGGTCTCAATCAAGATATATCTGAGCAGTAAGCTCATAGATGTATATATCAACGACAATGGCGTGGGTATAGACAACAATTATGATACCAACAGTCCATGGTACAGCAGTCTCCACAGAATCAAGGAGATCATATATCTGTTAAATGGAACTCTGAAGATCGATGGAGATTCAAAAACCGGAACAAATGTAAGATTTACTATTCCACTTGAATAATAACGTATCTGTTGAAAGACATATATTACTTAGTTTACAGGTTGGATATCTTAAAGTAGCAAAGTGTTATATTGTGTATATGTTGTTTTATCAACACATATATATTTCGAATAAAATAAACATAAAAGGAACATTATCATGAAAGAAAAAATTGCACAGCTTATCTCAAATAACGTAGAAGGAATCGAAATGTCAGATATCATGGCTTCAATCGAGATCCCACCACGCCCTGATATGGGTGATTTTGCATTTCCTTGCTTCAGACTGGCAAAGGTGCTCAGAAAAGCCCCAAATATGATTGCAGCCGATATAAAGGAAGCCATAGGAGATGTAGATTTCATCGAGAAGATCGATGTAGCAGGTGCATACCTGAACTTCTATATCAAGAAAGATGTATTTGTAAAGACAATGATAGAGGCAGCCAACACAGATGACTTCGGCAAATCCGATATAGGCGAGGGACAGACCATATGTATTGACTACTCATCTCCTAACGTTGCAAAGAATTTCCATGTTGGCCATCTCAGAACTACAATAATCGGTAACTCTCTTTACAAGATTCATTCCAAGCTTGGATACAATGTTGTAAGAATAAATCACCTTGGCGATTGGGGCACACAGTTTGGTAAGCTTATCGTAGCTTACAAGGCATGGGGTTCAAAGGAAGCTGTTGAGAAGGATGGAATCTCAGAGCTCATGAAGCTGTATGTGAAGTTCCATGAAGAGGCTGACAAGAATCCAGAGCTTGTTGACGAGGCAAGAGCATGGTTCAACAAGATGGAAAATGGAGACGAGGAAGCACTCAGCATATGGCAGTGGTTCAAGGATATAAGTCTTGTTGAATACAAGAGAACATACAACCTCCTCGGAATGGATTTCGACTACTATCTTGGAGAGAGTTTCTATAGAGACAAGTGTCAGGCTGTTGTGGACAAGGTTAAGGCTGCCGGTCTTCTGAAGGAGAGCGAAGGTGCTATGATCGTTGATCTCTCAGATTACGATATGGCTCCATGTATCATAACCAAGAAAGACGGAAGCTCAATATACGCAACAAGAGATCTTGCTGCTATATTCTATAGAAAAGACACATATCACTTCTCAAAGTGCTTATATGTAACCGGTCAGGAGCAGAAACTTCATTTTGCACAGGTATTCAAGGTAGTTGAGCTTCTTGGAAACGAATGGGCAAAGGATCAGCTTGTTCACATTCCTTATGGTCTTGTAAGTCTTGAGGGAGCAAAGCTTTCTACCAGAAGCGGTAATATCATATACGCAGAGGATATTCTGAAGGATGCCATTGCAAAGAGTCTTGAGATAATCACCGAAAAGAGCCCAAATCTTCCAAACAAGGAGGATGTAGCCAAGAAAGTTGGTGTTGGTGCTGTTCTTTTCAATGACTTATATAACCAGAGAATCAAGGATGTATCATTTAGCTGGGATAAGGTTCTCAACTTTGATGGTGAGACAGGTCCTTATGTTCAGTATACACATGCAAGATGCTGCAGCGTTGTAAGACTTGCTGAGTCATTCGATCCATCAAAACCGGTTAACTACAGTCTCATTACAGAGCAGGATGCCATAGAGTTATTAAAAGAGATCAACAGATTCCCATCTGTGATCAAGGATGCTGCTGATAAGTATGAGCCATCTGTTGTAGCAAGATATGCAGTTGATGTTGCTCAGGCATTTAACAAGTTCTATAACTCAACAAGAATCAATGTAGATGATGTTGAGCTCAAGAATGCAAGAGTTATGCTCACATATCTCACTAAGAATACAATATCTGAGGCACTTAACCTACTTGGAATCGAAGCTCCAGAGGCAATGTAATCAGTGTTTCTTCTATATTAATATATGACCATATAACCTGGTTAAAGAAAAAGAGAATGTTTCACGTGAAACATTCTCTTTTTCTCATATATCTCCAGGAACCATTTTAAATTATATTGTCATAGATATTATTGTTTTTGATACTTTTCTCTAAATAATATTACTAATGATATTTCTGTTCTGAATATTTTCATCTGGCTGTCATTGTTCTGGATATTATTGTTCTGAGTATTATCGTTCTGAGTATTATCGTTCTGAAGATTCCATTCTGAAGATTCCATTCTGAATATTTCATTCTGAATATTGTCTTCTAAACACTATTTTCCAGACATCATTGTTTCGAAATTATTATCCTAGATAATTTTGTTCTGAATATCTTTACTTCAGGTATTTTTTTCTTATATCTGAATATTTTTAGGTATTCTTCTCTTGTTTTTCTAAGTTTTACAGTTTTCTTTGTGAAGAAATTGTTTATTACAATAACAAAATCATATTTCTAACCATATTACGTATTATATAATCTCTTCTGTTATATTCCTTTATATACTTCTATATTCTACATTGCGTTTTTATGAATACAGAATCTTTAAAGCTGTTAAATAATAAATTATATGGTGATTTAAATAATTTCAATAAATAGATCATTTGTATATTTAATTTTGCTTTAATATTATATATATTTGAATGTTTCACGTGAAACTTTATGATAAACGTATTTCAACTCAAACTTCAGATATCGCATACATTTGTTTTCTACACTTATAAATCTTTTACATCTTGTTTGTTGTTTCTGCTACCTTATTATTCATTTACCTTATTATTCATTTACATTATTACAAAGTATTTTACAACTCAATTATCACTCCATGAACTACTTTTCTGATTTATTTGATAATATTCATGTTTCACGTGAAACATTTTCATCATTACATATAATATTTATATGTCTAAGTAATCCACATATAATAATTGTACTTTCTTGTCTATTATTCTGATTTTTCAAAGAATTTCCAGAACTTTCAAGCATAGTCAATACTTTACTTACCTTTTTAACCATTAATTCAATTATAAAATGTTTCACGTGAAACTTTACCCATATAACGAATACAAAACATGCACCCACTATTTATCAGATTTTACACAGTTTAATTGCCACTTTGTATACGATATTATCCATTCATTAGATAATAGAATGTTTCACGTGAAACATTTTATTAAACATCATATTTTTTCTGTATTTTGTAGAATTAGCACTTTATAAGTGCTATAATAGACAAGCACTATTTATAACATAAAATATCATCATATTTTATCTATATTAAATAAGCAAACAACAATGTTTCACGTGAAACATTCTTTTTTTGAATGAAAAGGAGACAAAATGGGCAGAATTATAGCGATTGCTAACCAGAAAGGTGGCGTTGGCAAGACAACAACAGCCATAAACCTTGCCGCATGTCTGGCAACAAAGGGTAAAAAGGTTCTGGCCGTTGATATGGATCCACAGGGCAATATGACAAGTGGATTAGGTGTAGACAGGGATTCTCTTGAATACACAGTCTATGATATGTTGAGAAATGAGTGCAACATAGGAGAATGTATGCTCATAAACGTATATCCTGGTCTTAATCTCATTCCTGCCAACAGAGAACTGGCAGGTGCTGAGGTTGAATTTGTCGGAATGGAGGATATGCAGCACATTCTTAAGACACATATCAAGAAGGTAAAGAACAAATTTGATTACGTTATCATTGATTGTCCTCCTGCACTTGGAATGCTTACTGTAAATGCTCTTACAGCAGCAAATACGGTACTTGTACCTATTCAATGTGAATTTTTCGCACTGGATGGTCTCTCACAGTTGGTATACACTATTGAACTGATAAGAAAAAATCTGAACAGACTTCTTACTATAGAAGGTGTTGTATTTACAATGTTTGACTCAAGAACCAATTTATCAGTTCAGGTTGTTGAAAATGTAAAAGAAAACCTCAAACAGCACATATACAACACAGTTATACCGAGAAATGTCAGACTTGCTGAAGCGCCAAGTTACGGAATGCCAATAATTGAGTATGATCCAAGATCAGCCGGAGCTGAGCATTATATGATGTTGGCAGATGAAGTTATAGAAAATGACTACTATAGATAATGGAGGGCTAATATGGCACAGAAAAAAGGTTTAGGAAGAGGTTTGAACGACCTTTTAGGCACTTCAGAGGCTTCAAAGCCGTCCCGAAGTAGAAATAATCAGCAAAACTCCTCTGAAAACACAAGTAAAGAGGTAAAAACAGTAACCAAAGAGGTTGTGAAGGAAGTTGTAAAAGAGGTTGAACAGAAGATTAAAATCAATCTCATTGAGCCAAATAAGTCACAGCCAAGAAAGCAGTTTGATGAAGAGGCATTACAGGAATTATCTGATTCCATTAAGAAATATGGTGTTCTTGAGCCTCTGATTGTCACTAAAAAAGGCGATTATTATGAGATAATTGCAGGTGAAAGACGTTGGAGAGCTGCCAGAATGGCAGGAATAAAGGAAGTTCCTGTAGTTATACGTGATTATACTGACAAAGAAATAATGGAGATTTCTCTTATAGAGAATATTCAGAGAGAAGATCTGAATCCAATTGAAGAAGCTGAGGCTTATGAATCTCTTATATCGGAATATAATCTCAAGCAGGAAGAAGTTGCAGAGAGAGTATCAAAAAGCAGATCAACCATAACCAATTCTCTCCGACTTCTGAAGCTTTGCGAGGATGTAAGACAGATGGTCATGTATAATATGATATCAACAGGACATGCCAGAGCACTTATTCCTATAGAAGATCCCAAATTACAGTACGAAACGGCTGCAATTGTATACGATCAGAAGCTCAGTGTTAGAGAAACAGAGGCATATGTAAAGGCAATTCTGGAGAAAAAACCGGAAAAAGAGGAAAAACAGAAGCCTCAAAAGGATTTATCCGTCTTCTATTCTGATATAGAGAACAAATTAAAGTCAATTTTAGGTGCAAAGATAGCTATAAAGGCATCTAATAACGACAAAGGCAAAATTGAGATAAACTACTATTCTCAGGACGAGCTTGACCGAATAACAGAGATGCTTTACTCAATCAATAAAGAAATGATGTAGTAACCATCTGCATCATACATATGCACAATCAAGGAAGGACAATATTATAATGGAAAGTTCCATATTACAAAAAATAGGTATTGATCCTGCCTACATACTAATTGGTATGCTGGTTCTCATAATAGCCTTGTTTGTACTATTATTCATATTGATGGGCAATATTAAAAATAGAAACAAACAGATAAAAAGGCTGTTGAGCGGAACTCAGGCAGGTGATCTTGAAGATATTATCATGAAAAGATTCGCTGAGATGGATGCTGTAAAAAACAATTCCAAGCGACTCACAAAGGAACATAAGGAAATACAGAGTCATCTTTCAGCATGTGTCAGTAAAATTGGTCTTGTAAAGTATAATGCATTTGAAGGAATGGGTGGTAATCTAAGTTTTGCACTTGCTCTTCTGGATACAGAGAACAATGGTGTCGTACTCAACTGTATGCATACCAGAGAAGGCTGTTTTAACTATGCAAAAGAGATCATAGGTGGTGAAGCATATGTTGCACTGTCAGAAGAGGAAAAAGAGGCTATTGAACGAGCTAAAACCCTCGAGGATGAAATAGCTGAAAACAAACTAAAATAACCATATTTCAAAAAAATATTATACAAAACATGCAACGTACAAATGTGTATGAAACACATAAAATAGAAAAGCGTATAAAGCACAAAAGTATATAAAATGCAAAAGCGTATAAAACGTAAAATCGCTAAAACGATAAGAACAAGATTTATAAAATAAACAAGAAAATATATTATGTAGCTACATTATTATAATGTATTTTCAAATAAATTTATATATTTAATAGGAGGATATCATGATTGATATTAAATTCTTAAGAGAAAACCCAGACGTAGTAAAACAGAATATAAAGAATAAATTCCAGAATGACAAACTTCCACTTGTCGATGAAGTAATAGAGCTTGACAAACAGGCTCGTGCTGCTCAGCAGGAAGCTGATACACTCAGAGCAAACAAGAATGCAATAGCAAAACAGATTGGTGCTCTTATGGCTCAGGGAAAGAAGGAAGAGGCTGAGGAAGTTAAGAAGCAGGTTGCTGAGACATCAGCAAGACTCAAGGAGCTTGAAGCTTTAGAGCCTGAGCTCAAGGAGAAGGTTAAGAAGATCATGATGATAATTCCTAACATCATTGATCCATCAGTTCCTATAGGAAAGGATGACTCAGAGAATGTAGAGGTTCAGAAGTATGGTGAGCCTGTTGTTCCTGACTTTGAGATTCCTTATCATGCAGATATCATGGAGGCACTTGGAGGAATTGACCTCGATTCAGCAAGAAAAGTTGCAGGAAACGGCTTCTACTATCTCATGGGCGACATAGCAAGACTTCACTCTGCTATTATCTCATACGCAAGAGATTTTATGATAGACAGAGGATTCACATATTGTATTCCACCTTTCATGATCAGAAGCAACGTTGTCACAGGTGTTATGAGCTTTGCTGAGATGGATGCCATGATGTATAAGATTGAGGGTGAGGATCTGTATCTCATCGGAACTTCAGAGCACTCAATGATCGGTAAGTTCATCGACACTATAATTCCTGAGGATGAGCTTCCAAAGACTCTTACAAGCTACTCACCTTGCTTCAGAAAAGAGAAGGGTGCTCACGGAATTGAGGAGAGAGGTGTATACAGAATCCATCAGTTTGAGAAGCAGGAAATGATCGTTGTATGTAAGCCTGAGGACAGCAAGATGTGGAAGTACACAGTAGAGCTTTTCAGAAGTCTCGATGTGCCTGTCCGTACTCTTGAGTGCTGTTCAGGAGACCTCGCAGATCTCAAGGTTAAATCATGCGACGTAGAGGCATGGTCACCAAGACAGAAGAAGTACTTCGAGGTTGGAAG
>ENA-OPWY01001287-OPWY01001287.1-human-gut-metagenome-genome-assembly--contig:-NODE-1287-length-10347-cov-1.946658_pt1 | contig 10347 bp, 5 predicted proteins | sample MGYA00241515_ERZ502022 | MGnify/ENA primary metagenome ERZ502022 (study PRJEB25962, sample SAMEA2043045) | human gut metagenome | biome: human gut; feature: human-associated habitat; material: faeces...
CCGTAGATATCACTGATCGGCATTGTATATGGAAACCATTTTTCTTCGTAATAATGTGCAAAAGTTGTAAGGTTGGCATAGAAAGAAGCAATTGGTGTCTTACGGTCTGCCATGGATTTCTTTGCATCATCGCTTACTACAACGAAGGTCAGTCCTGGAGGCGCGGATACTACTTTCTGGGATCCGCCGCACATGATATCAACTTTCCAGTCATCAATGTTCATAGGTGCGCCAAAAGAGGCGGAAACAGAGTCTACGACTGTAAGGATGCCGTATTTTTTCAGGAGCCGGGCTGCCAGGCCATGAGGCGCCCCCGCCAGGCGGAAGAGCAGGAAGTTGGCCTCGGACGGGAGTACGGCGGCACCCGGCAGGGAGGAAAGCCTGCGGAACAGGTCATCCCGGCGTTCCCGGTTCCGGGCGCGTTCCCTGTCTGCCCAGGAAGAGGGGTGTTTCAGCACGGCCTTCGCCGCTTCCGCCGCAAAGGCATTCACGTTCCAGGTGGGCAGGGATTGCCGCAGCCGCTCCGCGAGCGGAGCGGCACAGATGGAAAAACCGCACCGGACGCCGGCCATGCCGTAAAACTTGGTCAGGGAGCGCAGAACCACCAGGTTGGGAAGGAGAGCCGCTTCTCGGAGCAGCGATCCCGCTCCTTCTGCGTAATCCATGAAAGATTCGTCAATGATCCAGAGGACTTCGGGGCGGCTCTGGACAGCCCTGCGCAGGGCCGCTGCGTCCAGCAGGCTGCCGGACGGATTGCTGGGATTTGCCAGAAAAACAGCGCTTCCGTCTGCGGCCTGTTCCTCCAGATGACAAAGAGACGGGAGAAAGGAATTCCGTTCCTCCGTCCGGATGGAAAGAACATCCATGCCGTGGCGCAGGCAGGCCAGCCTGTATTCGGAAAAAGCGGGTTCCGGAATGACGGCCTGTTTAAGGTTTAATGCGCGCGGAAGAGCGTGAATGAGTTCATTGGCCCCGTTTCCAAATACGAAGCAGCCGGAAGGAAGCCCGTAATGAACCGCCGCCAGTTCTCGCAGATCCGCCGCATCCGGAGAAGGGTAGGGTACTGCGTTTTCCATGGCCTTCCACAATGCTGAAGCGATGAACTCCGGCATACCTTCCGGCCTCAGGTTGACGCTGAAGTCCAAAATATCCCGTTCCGGGCGGCAGGCCTCCTCCGCCAGGGATTTTAAATCTCCGCCATGTGAAAAAACGTTCATGCCACAGTAATTGGAACCGGCGTACCGAAGGGTTGTCCGCGCCGGAGAAAGAAAGGAAGCGCCTTGCAAGTTCGGAATTCCTCGTAGCCGGAAGCTTCGCCGGAGACGGGAAATCTTCCCTGTTGCGGGAACGTGGGAACAAGGAGCGTCATGAGCGCATCATGTCCTGTGTGCGCCGGGAGTGACAAGACAAAAATGGAAAGCCCCGTGAGGAAAAGAGGGATGGAGAGCAATGCGCTGAAAAGGGAAAACGGCTGCAATTCATCTGGATGTTCAAAGAAAAATTTTTTTGTCTTGTCATACCGGTCTCTTTGGTATTTTATCCGTCCCATGAACCCTTATGGGAAGGGTTACAGACCTCAGGGACGCCCGTAGCCGGGCAGGAAATAAATGGGGAATACCGGTGTGAGTCCGGAGCGGTACCGCCACTGTAAGCGAGCCTGCCTCGCAAGCCAGGAAACCAGCCTGTGAGGTTGTCCAACTGTTCGGCGAGTTACCGAACGTAAGGCACTACAACCATGCTTTATACGAAGAAAGCCCTTCAAATGGGCGCAATTGCTGTTGGCCTTGCCGCATTCGCAGGCCAGTCCTCTCTTGCCGAGTCCGCTAAAAAGGAAGACTCCAAGCCCTCCGTCAGGACGGAAACCATGCAGGTTATGCCGGAACTGACCATGGCGTCTCACTTTGTGGGCGTGCCGTACAATCGCTCCGGAGTGTCCGTTTCCATCATCAATCCGGAAGAATTCCAGAAGGCGGGCATTGAAACCCTGACGGGAGCCCTTTCCCAGACGCCCGGCGTTTTCACGCTGGACGGAGGCGGCACCTGGCAGCGCGGTTCCGTGAGCAACACCGTCATCCGCGGGATGAACAAGGATACCTACACCCTGACCATGGTTGACGGCATGCGCATCAGTGATGCCAACATGTCCGGCAACAAGCTGCTGGGCATCACCAATCTCTTTACGGTGGGCAATGTGGAAGTGGTGAAAGGCGCGCAGGGCGCCGTCTTCGGTTCCGGCGCCATTGGAGGCGTCGTCGCGATGGATACTCCGGAGGGGGAAGGCGATCCCGTAACCCGGATTTTTGCGGAGGCCGGTTCCTTCGGCTCTTTCAACAGCTACATCACTTCCTCCGGCAAGATCAAGAAGCTTTCCTATTTTGTAGGCGTCGGGTTTGAAACTACGGAAAACGATCCGTCAATCTATCCGTCCATTTATGACAACAGGACAGGCATGAACGATTTCCGCCAGTGGCAGGAAGCCGTGCGCCTGGGCTATGACATCAATGACAAGGTGAAGGTGAGCTTTACCTATCGCCGCCTGGATTCCTACTTTGAATATCCCACGCCTTATGTGGATTATAACCAGTGGCCTTCCGTTCCGGATCCCCATCTGTACAATACGGAAGACAAGAACCGCAGCAATCTGGTGACAGGACGTGTGGATGCGGAAATTTCCAAGCTGTGGTCCACCAGTTTCATGGTGGGGCATTACAACATGGACTATTCCTGCCATACTCCCGGATTTGATTTCCAGCCCAACGTGATGCGCAACCGCCGTTTTCAGGCGGAGTGGCGTAATGCGCTGACGTGGAACAAGGAATGGAAAACCATCGCCGGCATGGCCTGGGACCGTTCCGACTACATGAGCGAAAACAATTACGTTGCCAAGGATGAATGGCAGAGCACGCTTGCCTTCTTTGCGGAGCAAATGTGGTCACCCACGGACAGCTTTGACGCCAGCGTGGCCCTGCGCCTGGAACATGATTCCGTCTGGAACAATCATTTTACGTGGCGTTATTCCAATTCCTGGAAAGTGACGGGCAAGGATTCCCCCACCCGTATTTTCGGTTCCGTGGGTTCCGGTTTCCGCGCGCCCACCTATTTTGAGCAGTATGCGGCCAATTATGGTTATGTTGGCAACCCTGATCTGGATGTGTCCAAGTCCCTGGGCGGCGATCTGGGGGTGGAACAGCGTCTGGCGGACGGCCATTATGCTTCCGTGACGGGCTTCTGGACCCGTATCGACGATGAAATCGGCACCATGAGCGTAGGCACCTGGCCTAATTCCTATACCACTTACACCAATTATTCCCACTGCACTTCCTACGGCGTGGAAGTGGCGTTCAAGGGACAGTTCAAGGACGCGTGGAACAGCGGCTATTATGCCAATTACACCTTCACGATGCCCAAGCGCGATTCCATCGGCAAATACGAGACCATTCAGATGGCCAATACCGCCCGCCACACCATCAACGCGGAAGTTTATACCTCCCCGGTTGAAAAGCTGACGGTCGGCTTCGGCGTAACGGCCGCCATGGGACGCACGGATTACAATTATGCCCGTCTGGACAATTTCTTTACGGCGCGCCTGTTTGCCCGTTACCAGGCAACGGACAATGTGTCCCTCCATGTGCGTCTGGAAAACCTGTTTGACCAGAAGTTCATCATGACGAATGATTATAACTTCGGCCCGCGTGAAGCCCGTGGATTCGGAATCTTCGGCGGTGTGACGGTCGAATTCTAAGTTCCTTTCAATATTAATTGTTGATTGCTCCCCCATCTTCCGTCTTGCGGACTGTTTCAGGCGAAGTGAACGGTTCCGCGCGGAAGATGGGTTTTCTGTTTTCCGTAGTTTCCGGAATCGGTTAACATGTGGCGGCCATCTGAGTTGTGTTGCGCTGGATATCCATACTGGGGGCATTGGCCCTTTCCGTCTTTCTGGGAGGTGTCTTTTACTTTTCCCAGCGTGAGAAGAATGTTTGGCATGAATTTTCCGGCCGGATGGACGGCAGGGGGATGCCTGCCGTATTTGACGGTTTTGTGGAACGCTGGAACAGGGCCGTGGAACGGGAGCTGCGCCGTGAATTGGCTGAAGGGGAGAGGAAGGAAAAACTTCTGGTCGTTTCCCGCGGGGAAGGGGACGGCCGGCGTTTGGCGGAACAGGCTCGTTCCGTGGAACGCATCAGGAAAAGGCTGTTATTGAAAGACCATATCCGCCTTCTTCCTCTGGAAGACGTTCCGGACGGATTGGAATGGCAAACCGGAATGGAAGAGCCGGATGTGGGTGATCCGCGCGCCGTCAAGGGTGGAAGAGTCCGGTTGTGGATCAATACTCCGTTTCCCGGAACTTTGCGTGCTTTCGGGCCGGGAAGTGAAAATTTTTTCAATTACTCCGCCATTGACAACGTGTGGCTTCCCCTCGTGGGGCTTCATCCGGAAACCTTCCGTCCCATTCCGGGCCTGGCGGACCGCTGGGCCTTGTCCGCAGACGGAAAAACCGTTTTTTATCATCTGGATCCGGAAGCGGCCTATTCGGACGGACGCATCGTGAAAGCGCAGGATTTTCTGCTGAACATTTGCCTCCGTACGTCCGGTTTTGCCCGGGATCCGTTCTGGACAACCCTGTTCCGTTCCATGTATGATCAGATTACGGTATACGGGGATTCCATCATTGCCCTGACGCTGCCGTCCCGCGGGCCGCTGCTGCCTTACATGGCCTGTGCGGATTTTCATCCGGCCCATCCCGGTTTTTACCATGATTTCAACGCTCTGTTTCTGGAACGCTACCAGTGGAAAGTCCCTCCAAATACGGGTGGCTACATGGTTGTTCCCGCTAAAATCCGGATAGGAGAAAGCATTACCCTGGCCCGCGTGAAAAATTGGTGGGCGAAGGGCAGGAAGTATTACCGCCATTCCTGCAATGCGGACCAGGTGGAACATGTGTTTGTGAACATGGAAAACAAGGCGGTTGAAATGTTCCGCCGCGGGGAACTGGACATCATGAACGTCCGTAAGCCGGAGGTGTGGGAAACGGGGCTGGAACTGCCGGAAGTGCACCGGGGCTATATAGATAAATACAGTCTGGAAGCCAATTACGCCTGTCCCCCGTACGGACTGTATCTGAATTGCTCGGACAAACTGTTGAAAAATCCGGATATCCGCCGCGGGCTGGCGCATTCCGTGAACATGGGCCTGGTGATTGATACTTTGTTCCGCGGGAATATGAGAAGGCTCGGTTCCTACATGGAGGGGTACGGAGACCTGACTCTTCCGCTGAAAGCTCCGGAATACAGCAAGAAAAAAGCCATGGAATATTTTGCCCGCGCCGGCTACCGGGAAATGGGGACTGACGGCGTGCTGAAAAATGAACGGGGAGAACGGCTGGTGGTGGAACTGACGTTTGCGGATTCATCCGTCCTGATGACCAACGTCTGTTCCATTCTCCGGCAGGAGGCCCTGAAGTGCGGGGTGGACCTGCGTCTGGATTCTCTTACCTATAGTGTCTGTTCCCGTAAGGTTTTTGAAAAACGGTATCAGGCGGCTCTGTGGGCGTGGCCGCTGCAGACGCCGTTCCCACGGCTGTATGAAACATTTTCTTCCGAACTGGCGTATGATGCCCGCGGAAATCCCGTAGGCAATACGAATAATATTATGGCTGTGTCGGACGCTGAACTGGATGCCGCCCTGGATGCGGAACGCAATGCCCCGGATACCGGTTCCCTGAAGCTGGCTCTTCACCGTGCCCAGCAGCGTCTTTATGAACTTTGCGTCTGGATTCCCGGCTGGAGGGAACCCTACACGCATGTCGCCTGCTGGCGCTGGATACGCTGGCCGGAATCTCCCACCCGGTTCTGTTCCCCCAGAATTTACAATCCGCTGGAATCGCACCTGTACTGGGTGGATGAAGAAATGAAGAAGGAAACGCTGGAGGCTCGGAGCCGTGGCGTACCGTTTGAAGAAAAGCATCAAATAATATATCTTGAAAGACAGGATGGTGCCGTTCCGTAATAAAACCGGGTCACCGTCTCCTTTTTAAATTGAAAGGAGGTGATTTTTCATCATAATCTCCTTCGCATTTACCGTAATTAATTATTAATTCCATAATCATGAAATTATCCTTTTTCTCCGTTCTGCTTCTGGCAGGGCATCTTTGCGTGGCTGCTCCCATGCCTCTGCCGGAATCCAATGACGGAGCCAGGCATGTCTTCTCTACTAATCAGGAAAATTTTTTGATGGACGGAAAGCCCGTCAAAATCATTTCCGGGGAAATGCATTATCCTCGCGTGCCGCGCCAACACTGGAAGGACAGGTTCCAGCGCATAAAGGCCATGGGCATGAATACCGTCTGCACTTATCTGTTCTGGAACGTGCACGAACCGGAACCCGGCAAATGGGACTTCTCCGGCAATCTGGATTTTGTGGAATTCATCAAGGAAGCGCAGAAGGCCGGCCTGTGGGTCATTGTGCGTCCCGGGCCCTATGTGTGCGCGGAATGGGAATTCGGCGGATTTCCCGGCTGGCTGCTGAAGGATGAAGATTTGAAAGTCCGTTCCCAGGATCCCCGCTTCCTGGAACCGGCCATGGCTTATCTTAAAAAAGTCTGTTCCATGTTGGAACCTCTGCAGATTACCAAGGGAGGCCCCATCATCATGGCCCAGGTGGAAAATGAATATGGTTCCTATGGTTCTGACAAGGATTACGTGAAAAAGCATCTGGACGTTATCCGGAAGGAACTTCCGGGAGTTGTTCCCTTCACGTCGGACGGCCCGAACGACTGGATGATTAAGAACGGCACGCTTCCGGGCGTTGTTCCCGCCATGAATTTCGGCGGCGGGGCCAAGGGCGCCTTTGCGAATCTGGAGAAGCACAAGGGTAAAACGCCCCGCATCAACGGCGAATTCTGGGTGGGCTGGTTTGACCACTGGGGCAAGCCCAAGAATGGCGGCAGTACGGAAGGTTTCAACCGAGACCTGAAGTGGATGCTGGAAAATAACGTCTCCCCCAACCTCTTCATGGTGCATGGGGGGACCTCCTTCGGCTTCATGAACGGGGCGAACTGGGAAGGCGCCTATACGCCGGATGTAACCAATTACGACTACGGCGCCCCCATTTCCGAAAACGGAACCCTGACGGACCGCTACCGCACCTTCCGCCAGACTATTCAGGATTATTACGGTGATACGTACAAGCTTCCCGAACCTCCCGCCCAGCCGGAAATGATGGAGCTGCCCCCCATCACGTTTACGGAAACGGCCGGCATGTTTTCCCGTCTTCCTCAGCCCTCCATCCGCAAGGAGCCCGTCCACATGGAAGCCCTGGGGCAAAGCCTGGGTTTCATCCTGTACCGGACAAAGGTGCAAGGACCGGTGAAAGGAGAACTGAAGATGAACAACATGCAGGACCGCGCCATCGTTTACGTGGATGGCAAGAGGCAGGGGGCGGCGGATCGCCGTTACAAGCAGGATTCCTGTGATGTGGTGATTCCTTCCGGACTTCATACGGTGGACATTTTTGTGGAAAACATGGGCCGCATCAACTTCGGCGGCCAGATACAGGGCGAGCGCAAGGGCATCCGAGGGCCCATCACGCTGGACGGCAAAAAGCTGGAAAACTTCCTTATCTACAACTTCCCGTGCAAGGGAGTGGAGCTTCTTCCCTTCTCCGGCAAGAAGCCGGCGGGCGACCAGCCCGTGTTCCACCGCGGGTATTTCAACGTTTCCAATCCCAAGGATACCTACCTGGATATGCGGGACGGCTGGAAGAAAGGCGTTGTGTGGGTGAATGGACGCAATCTGGGCCGCTTCTGGTTTATCGGCTCCCAGCAGGCTCTTTATTGCCCCGGAGAATACCTGAAGCCCGGGAAAAATGAAATCGTGGTGCTGGACGTGGACGGAGGTTTCGGCACGGTGAAGGGTGTGAAGGAAGCCATTTATGAAGTCAACAGGGACCCTGCCATGGCGGATGTCTTCCGCGTAGGCAAACCTGTGGCCCCCGCTGCCGGCCAGCTGGTGCACAGGGGTTCCTTCGCCAAGGGGGCAGATCAGCAGGAAATCAAATTCCGCGCTCCCGTCCAGGCCCGTTACATCGCCATTGTCAGTAAAAACGCCCATGACAACGGCCCCCATGCCGCTATTGCGGAGCTGAACTTCCTGGACGCCTCCGGCAACCTGCTTCCCCGCGAACAGTGGTCCGTGGTTTATGCGGATTCCCATGAAACGACGGGGGAAGCCGCCCAGGCGGGCCTGGTGATGGACAACCAGCCCACCACCTACTGGCATACCAAGTGGCAGGGGGACAACCCTCAGCATCCGCACATGATCGTGCTGGATCTGGGCAAGGTGCAGAAACTTTCAGGATTCCGCTACCTGCCGCGCCAGAACAGGGAAAACGGCCGCATCAAGGACTATGAAGTCTATGCGTCTCCCAAGCCGTTCAAGCCTGCCAAGTAAGGTTCTCTGAATTGTTGAACTTTTCAGGGCCGCTTCCTCCAGGATGAGGGGGCGGCCTTGTTGCGTCCGGACATCCCGGAAGAAACAGTCCTCCTTTGCCCGGATAAGAGCCGTTCCGGTTTAAAGATGCGTATCAGCTTTCCGTCCCTTTGTTTCCTGCTGTTGTGCGGGCCGGCATTCCATGCGCAAAAAAAGGCGGCTCCGCAGTATAACGGAGCCGCCGGAAGACCGTAATAAACCTGATAATTGTTTGTTAGAAATTCCAGGAGAAGCCCAGCTTGATGGTGTGGTAGCCGGGGTCATTGTAGCCCTGAATCTGGTAGTATTCGTAGCCGAGCACGAAGTCCGCGCTATTGGAGATGCTGAACTTGAAGCCGGCCTGGGCAGCCCAGGAAAACTTGGTGGAGGAAATGGTTCGGGAACGGCTGCCGTCTTCCAGTCCATGAATGGTGGTCTTCACGTCGCCGTAAGTGGCGCCGGCTTTGCCGCCCAGATAGAACATGGTGTAGTCGCCGATGGGAAGGTTCAGCGTGTAACCGGCCATCATCGGGATATAGGTGGAACGGAGGCTGGCGGTATAAGGCCCGCTGATGCCCAGGTCCTGCACGCTGGGGTGGTGGGAACCGGCCAGGATGCCGCCGTTCAGGGAAATCTGATGAACAATGCTGCCGGTTTCAATATAGTTGAAAATGCTCAGATTGCCGCCGGCCACGTTGGGCATGGCGTCTTTGGTGGCGATTCCGTAAGCCCCTTCCAGGGACATGCCGAACTGGCCGTCGTACTTGTCGGCATGATAGGCGCTGGCGGAAGACACGGAGGCCGCAAGGGCCAAACCTAACAGTATAGTTTTGTTCATATGGGGATAAATGGTGAATTTAACTGTGGTCCATTCTTGGCAGTTTTCTCTTTTGAAGTCAAACATGAAATGTCAAATGGACGCGAAATCCTCAAACCCGGGGAGATGAAGTTGCCAGAACGCTCCCGGTGGGGTACATTCTGCGCCATGGAACAACAAGCGTGTGATTTGTTGGTGACCGCTTTCCGCATGCTGGGCGGAGCGGAACAGTCCAGCGCTGCCGGAGATGCGGCCGTCGCCGTTCGGGACGGGAAAATTCTGGAAACGGGAAGCGCCGCAGAACTGGAAGCCAGGTGGACGCCCTCCGTTCGCAGGGATTTGGGGAATGCGCTGCTGATGCCGGGGCTGATTAATGCCCATACGCATGTCCCCATGACCTTTTTGCGCGGTTTTGCGGATGACTTGCCGCTGATGGAATGGCTGACCGGGCATATTTTCCCGGTGGAAGCCCGGCTGACGGATAAAATCGTCTCCCTGGGGGCCCGGCTGGGCATGTATGAAATGATGCGGACGGGCACCACGGCGTTTGTAGATTCCTACCTGTTGGAGGCCAATGTCCTCCAGGAAGCGGAACGCATGGGAATGCGCTGTGTTGGCGGGGAAGTCGTTTTTGCTTTTCCCTCTCCGGCATACGGGGGGTGGGATGGTGCGGAAGCCCTGTACCGGGAGCAGGCGGAACGCTTTTCCGGCCGCGGCAGGGTGCAGGTGGCCCTGATGCCGCACAGCGTGTACACTACCAGTGACGAAGTGCTCCGGCGTTCCATGAAGCTGGCGGAGGAACTGGATATGATGCTGCATATCCATCTGTCCGAATCCGCCGGGGAAGTGGAGCAGTGCCGTTCCCTGCACGGAGGAAGGCGCCCCGTGGGCTATGCCCGCGATATGGGGCTGCTGAATGAACGCGCCGTGCTGGCTCATATGGTGGACGTGACGGATGAGGAACTGGAGCTGGTGGCCGCTTCCGGGGCGGCGGTTGTCCATAACCCGGTCAGCAACCTGAAACTGGGAAGTGCCATTGCGCCGATTTTGACTGTTTTTCCGCCA
>ENA-OPWY01001293-OPWY01001293.1-human-gut-metagenome-genome-assembly--contig:-NODE-1293-length-10313-cov-3.507214_pt1 | contig 10313 bp, 8 predicted proteins | sample MGYA00241515_ERZ502022 | MGnify/ENA primary metagenome ERZ502022 (study PRJEB25962, sample SAMEA2043045) | human gut metagenome | biome: human gut; feature: human-associated habitat; material: faeces...
TCTTGTTTGCGTTGTTATTGTTCTGTATCGTTTTCAAGGTTCGTACCGGTCTCGCAAGCGCCTTTTCAGCGGCCCGCGCAACCAGCTTTGTTATCTTAACACAATTTCAGTCCTGCGTCAACCCTTTTTTCTTTTGTTTTTGGGATTTTTTCAAGACTTTTTAGAAAGACGAACAAATTTGCTGTATTTAGCAGTCCATTGTTCGTCGCTTCTGGGCGAACCTTTTCCGTTCATCATTTGCCTTTTGTCCGCCAAAAGAGCATGGGCATCCGCAGCCTTTCTCCGCCACGGATGCCCGATCCGCTCATTATCGCCAAGAAATGTGGCTGCCGCGGTCGTCCTTCTTCACAATCAGCTGATTTTCAATCTCATCCTTCAGCTCCGAAACGTGCGAAATGATGCCAATCTGCCGTTGCTTGCCCGCCATTTCCTTCAATATATTGACTGCCTCGTTGCGCGCGTTGTCGCTCAGCGAGCCAAAGCCCTCGTCGATGAACATCACATCCAGATGAATCGCCGCCGTCGCCGCCTGAATCTGGTCAGCCATGCCGAGCGCCAGCGACAGCGCCGCCATAAACGACTCGCCGCCGGACAGCGTGTTGACGGAGCGTGTCTTGCCCGTCACGATGGAATACACTTCCAAGTCTAACCCCTTGTTTTTGCCCTCGCCCGCATCCTCGACGTTAATTAGCTTCAGTTCAAACTGCCCGTTCGACATATCGCGGAAGCGCCGGTTCGCGTCGCACAGAATTTTTTCCATATAACTGCGCTGCACGAACGTCTCCAGATTCATCCGGTTGCCGCTTTCGGTGCCCGCCATCACGTCCGAAAGGTGCTGCGCGGTGTTTGCTGCCTTGCACGCCTCCGCCAGCGGTTCGCGTCCATCGCGCAGGTCTTTCAGCACCCTTGCATTGTCCGAATGCAGGTGTTTCGCGGCTTCCAGGGCATCCGATACTTCCTTAAGCGCCGATTCTGCCGCCTTGGATGCCGCCTCCAACTTCGCCATATCCGGCTTTTCCCGCCCGGCAATCGCGCTCTGTGCCGTCGTGCACTGTGTCTCCGCCGTGTTTTTCTTCTGGTCAAAGTCGTTGACCTTTTTCTGCAAGCGGTCAGGCTCTTCTGCATCATAGTTTGCCGTCAGTGCCTGCCACTGCGTTTCATCCAGCGACTTTTCCGCCATCGTCTGCTGATACTGCTGGTTAAATTCTTCCGCATCCGCCTGTATCTTCGGCATTTCCGCATCCAGCTGCTGAATCCGTGCTCTACATTCTGTTTCCGCTTTCTGCGCCTGACGTTCTTTTTCCGTAGCCTGCCTTGCCGCCGCTTCCGCCTTTTGCTTTGCTTCCTGCGCCTGTGTGCGCTGTGCCACCGCATCCTCGCGCGTGCGGTACGTCCCGCCGGACAGTTCTTCCTGATGCAGCTTCCACGTTTTTTCTGCTTCAGCCTTTTTCACTGCGGTGGATTTTGCCGTCTCCTGCGCGTCGGATGCTGCCTTTTCCAGCTTGTCGCGCTCTGCCTTCGCCCCTTCGAGATTTTTCCGCACGTCGTCCAGCGCCTTCACCTTCGCCTGAACCGACTTCGACGCGCTTTGCAGTTCCGGCAGCCACGCCGTCAGCATCGCTTCCACATCCGCCGCCGTCGCCATAGGCACATTTTCGCGGATGTTCGTCGCGTTCTCTACCAGCTTCTTTTCCGCTTCTTCAGCAGCTTTTTTCCGCTCTGTCAGTTTGGCTTGCGCCGATTCCGATTCTTTTGCTTTCTCTTCCTGCGCTTTCGCCGCGTCACCCGCCGCCTTACGCCGCCGCTCCAGCTCCTCGCGGTTCAGCTGCTGATTTTCCTGCGTCAGCTGGCACGGCGCGGGATGTTCCAGTGCGCCGCAGACCGGGCAAGGCTTTCCGGACACAAGTTCACGCGCCAGCAAGCCCGCCTGCGCATTCAGGAATGCCAGCCGATAATCATCATAGGCTTTCTGCTCCCGCTGATATTTTTGCGTTGCGCTGGCATACGCGTCCTTCGCCGCCGCTGCTTGCCTTGCTTTCTCCTGCACGTCTTTCTGGTTGCCGTGCAAGTCCTCCAGCGATTTCTTCAGGTCGCGATACTGCTGATTTTGCTGCTTGCAGACCTCATAAGCGGCTTCTGCGCCCTGCAATTCCGCTTCCTGCGTCCGCCACGCTTCCTCCTGATGCTTGAAATCCTCCAGCTTTTCCTTGGCTGAAGTCTCATTCACCTTCGCTTTCTCGTCCTCTTTTTTCGCCTGTTCCAGTGCCTTTTTCGCCTGTTCCAGCGCATCAAAGGTTTTCAGCGCCTTCTCGACCTTCGTTTCAACCTCCGCGCATTGCGTTGTTGCCGCATCCTTCGTCTTTTCCATCTGCTGATGAAGCGCCGCCGCATCCGCCGCCGTCTGCTTCAGCTGCGGAAGTTCCTGCTGCTTCGCTGCCAATTCCGTCTGTGCATTCGTCAGCGCAGCCCGCGCATCCTTCATGCGCTGATACTTCGGTTCGATTGCCCACGCATCGCGGATTTTGCCAATCAGCCCGCGCTTTTTCTCGATTTCATCCGCCTGTGCCGTGCATTCTTGCAGTGTCTTTTCCGCATCCTCCAGTTCCTTAAAACGCTGCATCAGCGGCTGTGCGGCTTCGATGCGCTTCATGCACTCGTCGCGGTCGTTCTGCGCCGCCGTCTGCTGCTTCGCCAAGTCGCCCTGCTGCAGCTGCAAGCGCGCGCACACGTCGGACAGCACCTCCGCCAGCGCATCCACCTGTTCGGGCTGCAATTCTTTTGCAGTGATAACCGTGCCTTTCGCCGCTTCCAGCGCCTGCGCATCTTCCTCCGGCAGCCCCTCCGTCACCGCATTCGCCGCAATCAGGGACAGCTTCGTCCGCTGGGTCTGTGCCGCTTTCTTCTTTTCCCCCGCCTGCTTTTGCAGTTTGTTCGTCAAGTCATCATAATATCTCGTTTTCAGCAAATCGCGCAGGAGTTCCGTCTTTTTGTCGCTATTCGCGCGCAGGAAGTCCATAAATTCGCCCTGCGCAATCATCACGACTTTGCGGAACTGGTCTGCCGTCAAGCCCACAAGCTCTTCGATTTTCCGGTTCGTTTCCGACAGCTTGCCCGGATACTGCGAGCCGTCCGGCATCAGGAGTTCCACCGTTTCACGTTCATCCTGCAGTTTCGCGTCGCCCCGCTTGGCAGGGCGTGTATACCGCGGTGTCCGCCTAACAGTGTACGTTTCTTCCTGCCCGTGCTGGTATGCCGTAAAAACAAGCGAGGCATACGGCTTCGTTTTCTGCACATCCACAAACTGGCTCAACATTTCGTCCAGTTTCTCATTCTTCTTTTTGTCTTTGTTGATACCAACCGTGCTCACTTCGCCGTAGAGCGCGAACATCATTGCATCGAAAATGGTGGATTTGCCCGACCCCGTGTCGCCGCTGATGAGGAAAAAATCGCCGCCCTTTTGGAAGTCAATCTCCGTTTTTTCGCCGTAAGAGCCAAAGGCCTGCATCGTCAAAAGAATCGGTTTCATGCGTTTTCCTCCTTCATGGCGTTCATGACCTCCGTCAGCAGCGCCTTTTCCTCGGCGTTCAGCCGCTCGCCCGCAAATTGCAGACACAGCTCGTAGGGGGAGAGCGTTTCCGTGCGCTCCTGCAGGGCTTGCAGCTCCACCGTTTCCTCGCGCTCACGCCGAAGCTCCAGCAGATTCGGGTACCTCTCCCGCAGCAGTTCGCGCAGACCCACCATCTCCGTCGCCTCCGCGTCCGTCACGCAGATGGACACGAAATCCTCGCTCGCGCCGGACAGCAGCGCTTCCCGCGTCGCGCGCAGCTTCCGCACCTGATGGACGGGGTGCAGCGGCAAAACCGTCGTCTGCACGTCGCCTTTCGCGCCCATTTCCACCATCAAGATGCCCTTCTGCTGATTTTCCTCGCTGAGGGAGTAGGGCATCGGCGTGCCGCAGTAACGCAGCGTTTCACTGCCGACCTTCATCGGCTTGTGGATGTGCCCCAGCGCGGCATAGTCAAAATCCGCAATCAGCGACGCGGGAATTGCATCCAGATTGCCGACCTGCTTCACCTCGTTCTCCGCGCGCTCGATGTTCTCCGCGTCGCCGCCATCGGGCAGGAAGAACTGATGGCTGACCAGCACGTTCCGCTCGTCGGGGTTCAGCGGCGACAGCGCCAGCAGACGCGAAAATGCTTCGGGATAGCTCAAATTGTCGCCGTTCTCCTTCGTCCCGGTCACAAGGCGCACCATGCCCGGCCGCACAAACGGCAGCAGGTAGAAATTCACCGCACCGAAATCGTCCGTCAGGGTGATGCGCTCGATGGTTTCGCCCTTCTGCATGGGCGGATTGCCAATCATGTGGATGCCGCGATCAGACAGTTCGCTGCGGAAGACATCGAGCCGCTGCGCGCTGTCGTGGTTGCCGGAAATCAGCATGATTTCGCCGTTCGGGAGCGCCGCGCGGAGCTGCGTCATGAAGTCGTCAAACAGCGCAACCGCTTCGACAGGCGGCACGGAACGATCGTAAATATCTCCCGCGAAAACAACGGCGTCGGGCTGATACTGCCGGGTCAGCGCGACGATTTCATCAAGAACTGCCTTCTGATCTTTCAGCAGGTCATGCTCGTAGAGTTTGATGCCCAGATGGAGGTCGGATAGGTGGAAAAAGCGCATAGACTGCCTCCTTTTGAAATTACGAATTTCTGCTGACGGCGTGTAATTCACCATTTTTCGTGCTTGTCAGCATCTTTTTTTGTTTCCATTATACAACAATACAGGAATTTGTCAACTTCATTTTCCGTTTTGCTTTTCGCACATGAAAAAGGGCTGTGAAAGAACGGTTTGTCCTTCCGCAGCCTCTTGCGCAATTATACTATTTCCAGATAAAGCAGTATGATTAGTCACCGAACGAGATGCCGATATTCCGGGCGGTCGTAATCATCGTGTTGTCCGGCGGAACCAGCTTCGGCACGCCGGCAATGTCGGACAGCTTGTTGTGGGTGATTTCGTTGCCCTTCAGCGCCACGGTTACGCCGTACACGCCGTCGCGGATAAGTTCCGCCGCGTGGACGCCGAACTGCGTGGACAGCACGCGGTCGTAGGCGTTCGGGCTGCCGCCGCGCTGGATGTGACCCGGCACAACCGCGCGCGCTTCCACGCCCACGAGGTCGCGGAGCTGCTGCGCCACATACGCGCTGGACGAGAAATGTTCCGCCGCGCGCTTGGCTTCGCGTTCCTTCTTGCCCATCTTCGCTTCTTCGGGGGTCATTGCGCCCTCCGCCACGGCGATAATCGTGAAGCCCTTGTTGCTCTTGGCGCGGCTCTCGACGACCTTGGCAACCTTTTCAATTTTATAGGGGATTTCGGGAATCAGGATGGCATCCGCGCCGCCCGCCACGCCGGAATACAGCGTCAGCCAGCCCGCCTTGTTGCCCATGATTTCCACCACCATGCAGCGCCCGTGCGACGCCGCCGTGGTGTGAATGCGGTCGATGACCTCCGTCGCAATGTCCATCGCTGTGTGAAAGCCGAACGTGAAGTCCGTGCCGTACAGGTCGTTGTCAATTGTCTTGGGCAGACCGATGACGTTCAGCCCTTCCTTGGAAAGGAGGTTCGCCGTCTTGTGCGTGCCATTGCCGCCGAGGGTGACAAGGCAGTCAAGTTTCAAATCCTTGTAGGTCTTTTTCATGGCAGCAACCTTGTCCACGTTGTCTTCGCCAATCTTGCGCATATCGCGGAAGGGCGTGCGCGCCGTGCCAAGAATCGTGCCGCCAAGGGTCAGGATGCCGGAGAACTGGCTGCGCTTCATCTCCTGATAGTCGCCCGTGATGAGACCCCGATAGCCGTCGTGGATGCCGACAATCTCCGCGTCAAACAATTCATACGCCGCGCGGGTCACGCCACGAATTGCCGCGTTCAAGCCGGGGCAGTCGCCGCCGCTGGTCAGAATACCGATTCTTCTTTTCATTGCCAAACCTGACCTCCTCTTGATTTTTGCTGGATTCAAGCGTATTATAACATGGTTGCAGGCAAATTTCCACCGTCATTTTGACGAAATTGCCCGTTCTGTGTCTAGCGTGTGTTTCTAAAATGAGACCGATGCAGTTTCGAGCAGATTTTCTTGCAATTCAAGGATGAAAACCGAAGGTTTACTGGCGGTAAATCGAGGTTTGAAGACGCAGAAGTGCATGAAAAGATGCCGAAAATGCTGCCGGGCGAATTTAGAAACACACTCTAGGAAATGGAATGGAAACGCCGGTTTTTTTCCGGCAGAAAGAGGTCTTAAAATGGCTGCAAAGCTCCGCAAGCGTGAGGAAATCCCCGCGCAGTACAAATGGGACTTGTCGCACATTTACCCTGATGATGCCGCGTGGGAGGCCGCTTTGGCGGATGTGCTTGCGTCCGGCAAGAAGTTCGCCGCGTGGGAGGGCAAAGTCGCCGAGAATCCCCGTCAGGCCATTCGCGAGTATTTCGACTTGAATCAGCAGGCTGAACCCGTTTTCTCCTATGCGTTCCTGCGCGGCGAAACGGACAACGGCGACCCGGTTGCGCAGGGACTTCGTGCGCGCGCGTCCCAGATGGGCGTACAGCTGTCCACCGCGATGTCCTTCTTTGAGCCGGAGCTGCTCTCGCTGGATGATGCGCTGCTGGCGGAAATCGCCGCTGATCCGGCAATGGCGGATTATGACGCGTTCCTGCGCAACCTGATTCGCCAGAAGCCGCACACGCTGCCCGCCGAGCAGGAGAAGCTGCTCGCCATGATGGGGCAGGTCGCCCAGGCGCCGAACCACATCTTCGGGATGCTGACCGACGTGGATATGTCCTTCCCGCCCGTGCAGATGCCCGACGGCACGACCGCTGAGCTGACCGAAGGAACATATTCCCAGTTCATCCGCTCGGAAGACCGCGAAGTCCGCAAATCGGCGTTCGACGGCATCATGAACACCTACGGCAATTTCGGCAACACCATCGCCGCGACGTACAACGGCAGCGTGCAGAACGACGTGTTCCAGGCGCGCGCCCGCCATTACGCCACCGCCCGCGATGCCCGCATGGAGCCGCTGGAAATCCCCACGAGCGTCTACGACAACCTCATCAGCGAAGTGCACGCCGCGATTCCGGTGCTGAATGAGTATCTGGCGCTGCGCAAAGAGCTGATGCGGCTGGATGAATTGCACATGTACGACCTCTACACGCCGATGGTCAAGGATTTCCACATGGAGCTGAGCTACGACAAGGCGTTTGACCTTGTGCTGGAAGGCCTGAAGCCCATGGGCGAGGACTATCTGGCCAAGCTGCGCGAAGCCCGCGTCGGCGGCTGGATTGACGTGTACCCCTCCAAGGGCAAGTCCTCCGGCGCGTTCTCCTCCGGCAACCTGCGCGACGTGCACCCCTATGTGCTGCTGAACCACAACGACAATTTGTCGGATACGTTCACCATCGCGCACGAGCTGGGGCACTCCATGCACTCCTTCTACTCCAACACCAACCAGCCCGCGCCCAAGAGCGATTACAGCCTGTTCGTGGCGGAAGTTGCGTCCACCTGCAACGAGGCGACGATGATGCGCCACCTGCTCAAAACGTTCGCGGACGACAAGAAGGCGCTGGCGTACCTGCTGAACCACTTCCTGGAGCAGTTCCGCACGACCGTGTTCCGTCAGACGATGTTCGCGGAGTTTGAGCTGATTGCCCACACGATGGCGGAGCAGGGGCAGCCGCTGACCCGCGAGAGCCTGTCCAAGGCGTACTACGAATTAAACCAGAAGTATTACGGCGCGGTCTGCACGGTGGATGAGAACATCGCCAACGAGTGGATGCGCATCCCGCACTTCTATCGCTCCTACTACGTCTATGTGTACGCGACGGGCTTGTGCGCGGCGGTTTCGCTCAGCGACAAGATTCTGTCCGAAGGCGAAAGCGCCGTCCGCGACTACCGCAAGTTTCTGTCCGCAGGCTGTTCCGTGCCGCCGATTGACGCTTTGAAGCTGGCGGGCATCGACATGAGCAGCCCCGAACCCATCCGCCGCGCGCTGGGCGTTTTCAAGGACACGCTGGCGCAGTTCAAGGCGGTTATGGTGTAAACAGGAGGTTCATTTTCCATGATGCACGGTTACGACAAGGAAGCGGCGGTCGCGTTCATCACCCGCTGCATCCGCAAGGCGGATCACCCGGAGCTGGCGGAGGACATTCCCGCGCTCGTGCCGCAGATGATTGACGCGGACATGGCGTACATGCACGAAGCGGGCGTTTTGGACGACGACGGCTACGCGGGCGACGCGTACTACGAGGACGACGAAGCGATTGAGTACATTGTCGAATCACTGGCGGCGAAGAACGCACTCGACCCCGAACAGGCGGTCAAGCTCGCCGCGCTGGTGGACGACTACCTTGATGCCCAGCAGATGTTTTTGGAATCGCAGGGTATGGTGGAGTACGACGAATAACCATTTTGGGGGCAGGAGCGCGGCGAATTAGCTTGCGCCTCTGCCCTCGTTTGACCTAATGGAGGAATGACGTGTTCAGTGCCTATTGTCCTGATTTACTGCTTGGTCAGTGCCTGACCGACGTCGCCCGCACGCCGGATTTTATCGTCCGCTGGACGTTCAGTGGGAGGACTTCGCCGTACATTCTGCAAACGTACTGTGGCTTCCGTGTGACGCACGAGGGCGAAACCATCCTGACCCAGCGGATGCTTTACACCCGAACCGACTTTGATGAGCCGCTGACGGATGCCAACCGCCGCTTCGACCACGACGTTGTCCGCCTGACTTCCCTGCTGCCCGTGAAAATTGTCAGCGTCAAGTGTTCCAACACGAATGACCTGATTCTCTGCGCCGAAAATCACCTGCGCATCGAAATTTTCGCCGACGCACCGCCCGTGTGCGAGGACTGGCGCTTCGGACCGCAGGATGATGTGCGTCTGAGCGCCTTTACAGACTGCGTTCACTTGAAATAATGGAGGAACACCATGTTCACGCACTATTCTCTTGACACGCTGCTTGGGCATTCGCTGACCGCCATCGGGCGCGCGGCGGATTTGGTCTGGTGGATTTTCGATGTGGACGGCGCGGAATATTCGCTGCACACGCAATGCACCTTCCGCGTCCTGCACGACGGTGAAGCCGTGCTGAGCCGCAGCGACATTTACTGCATCCGCGACGACAAGCCGCTTGGCAGGGACAACAGCTGGTTCGACTACGACGTCGCCGAGCTTGCGCCTCTCCTGCCCGCGAAGGTCGTCAGCATCGAGTGTTCCGAAATGAACGACCTGACCATCTGCACCGAAAACGGTCTGCGCATTGAGATTTGGGCAGCTGAATCGCCGGAGCATGAGCAATGGCGATTCTTCCGGCATATTCCCAAGTCGGATGATCCGCATTTGGTGGCGTATGGGAATTATTTGGATTGCGAATGAGTACACAGAAAGGGACTTGTCTTTTCGGCAAGCCCCTTTTCATTCCACGCAAAAAGAGCGGCCTGCTCTTTTCAGAACAAGCCGCTCGATATTTACGCAACCGTCAAATTACGCGTGGGGGCCAGCTTCAACCAGCGCCTTGCCAGCGTCGTTGCCGGTGTACTTGACGAAGTTCTTCTCGAAGCGGGACGCCAGATCCTTCGCCTTGTTCTCCCATTCGGAAGCGTCGGCGTAGGTGTCGCGGGGGTCGAGAATCTTGGAGTCCACGCCCGGCAGTTCGGTCGGAACTTCAAAGTCGAAGTACGGAATCTTCTTGGTGGGCGCCTTCAGGATGTCGCCGGACAGAATCGCGTCGATGATGCCGCGGGTATCCTTGATGGTGATGCGCTTGCCAGCCGGTGTTGACGAGGTACGCCTTCGCGCCGTTCGCCTTCATCTTCTTGACCAGCTCTTCGCCGTACTTGGTCGGGTGCAGTTCGAGGAACGCCTGACCGAAGCAAGCAGAGAAGGTGGGGGTCGGCTCGGTGATGCCGCGTTCCGTGCCGGCGAGCTTCGCGGTGAAGCCGGACAGGAAGTAGTACTGGGTCTGTTCGGGCGTCAGGATGGACACGGGCGGCAGCACGCCGAACGCATCAGCAGACAGGAAGATGACGTTCTTCGCGGCAGGCGCAGCGGACACCGGGCGCACGATGTTCTTGATGTGGTTGATCGGGTAGGACACGCGGGTGTTCTCGGTCACGGACTTGTCGGCGAAGTCAATCTTGCCGTCCTTGTCGAGGGTGACGTTCTCCAGCAGCGCATCACGGGTGATGGCGTTGTAGATGTCCGGCTCGGAGTCCTTGTCGAGGTTGATGACCTTGGCGTAGCAGCCGCCTTCAAAGTTGAACACGCCGTT
>ENA-OPWY01001302-OPWY01001302.1-human-gut-metagenome-genome-assembly--contig:-NODE-1302-length-10247-cov-1.598705_pt1 | contig 10247 bp, 12 predicted proteins | sample MGYA00241515_ERZ502022 | MGnify/ENA primary metagenome ERZ502022 (study PRJEB25962, sample SAMEA2043045) | human gut metagenome | biome: human gut; feature: human-associated habitat; material: faeces...
GATGCCGAAGGCATCGAGCACCCCGCAGGGGCCTTCGGAGAACGCACGGCGCATCGAAGATGCGTATAAGTGCGCACTCACAGAGTGAGGCTTTCTTTACCGTTCTCCTCGCTGCCCTCGTCCGCATCATGCCACGTCGCGCTTTGCGCAGTCACTTTCGGCATACGCCGCATAGCCGCGTCGATCAGCTCCTTCGGGCTTTGAGGAATCTCTCCGCGTCGGCTGGCGGTCATCTGTTCTGTCAGCTCGCGCACACGAGGAGAGGAAAAGAAGTAGTCGATCAGCAGGAACACATCTTCATCCGTCAGCAGTTCGGGATTGGGCAGATAATGTTCCAAATGTCCGCCGCGTTCACACAGTCGGTGCGTCCGTTCCTTGTTTCGCTGGACGGAGATTTTGTGTTTCGCTGCCTTGAGCTGCTGCTCGGCTTTTCGTTTCTGCGCTTCGGCTTTCTGCTGCATCGCAAGCAGTTTTTCGATTCGTTCGGATGCCATTGAACATTCCTCCTTATATGAAGATCGGTTTGTGTTTTGAGAATTACGCTGCGTGTTCGGCAGGCGGTTCTTCCGGCTTTTCGGAAGCATCCGTTTGCAGCACGCCGCCGCGGATCAGCTCCAGCAGCTTATCCTCGTAGGTCACAGCGATATCGTCGTCGCAATATGCGCGGACAGTGAAATTGGTGTTGCCGATCCGCTGGGGAAAGGTAAAAATGGGAATACGTTTTTCGGTCATAGGCGCTCCTTTCTGCTCAACACAAAAGGCGATGCAGCCCGATGAAAAACGGGGCATCGCCTTTTCTATTTGTTCAGTTTCTGATTCAAATTGGGGATTCATTTTTAAGCTGTGCGTTCATCCTCTCCTGACGCTCCTGCGCGCGTTTATTTCTTTGATGGATTCTTCGCTTTTTCAATGCCTCCTGACGTTTCTGTTCTTCCGGCGAAAGCTCGACGGGCTGCACGGGAACGTCAAACTTCCCGATGAAATTCAAATACACTTCAATCTCGCGGGAGCGCTCGCCATCCTCGTCCTTCACAGTTTCATGGACGATGACTTTTTCCACGAATTGACGCAGCACTTCATCGGAATATTCCGTGCAGTCGCGGTAGCGCTCGACAAGCGCCATAAACCGTTCAATCTTATCTTCGCCGGATTGAATTTCATCCAACTGCCGCTGTTCATCCAAAACCGCTTTTTCAAGCTGTGTCTGTTCGCTTTCATACTCGGCAGACAGCGCATCGAACCGTTCCTCCGGGATTTTTTCGAGCGCATAATTCTCATAGAGTTTTTTCAAAAGCCGGTCAAGTTCCGCCACTCTTTTGTTCTTTGCCGCAATCCCTTTTTTAAGCTGTTTTGTCTGTTCCGGCTGCTCCGCCAGCATTTCCCGTTGCAGCCGCGCCAGAAATTCTTCCTGATTCGTCAATGCGTATCGGCTGACCGTTTGAATCGTTTCTTTCAGTAACGGACGAAGCGCTTTTGCGCTGAATGCGTTCTGAACACATTGCCGTTCTTCCAAATGCTCAGACTTTCGATAGGTGGAACATATAAAGAAGTCATAATAACAGATCGTGCCGGTTTTCAGGTGTTGCGCATGATGGAGATTGCTCATAGGCGCGCCGCATCGGGCGCAGAATACAAAGTCCTTAAAATTGCTGTCGGCGTTTTCCGCCTTAGCCCTCTTGGGCTTATCAAACGCTTCATGCGCTTTTTCCCATGCGCTCTCAATTCCTGTACCCGTTCAAAGACAGCTTCTTCCACAATCGCTTCATGGGTATTTTCAAAAACCACCTGCTTTTCTATCGGATTTTGAATCTGTTTGGCTTTGTAAGAAGGCGTACACGTCTTAAAATTGACCGTCATGCCCAAATACTCGCGCTTGTTCAAAATACCGATGACCGTCCCTCTGTGCCAGTCATAGTCGCCTGTTTCCTGCCTTCTGGCGTGATATCGGTTACCCATATCCGATCTGCGGAAATATGTACTCGGCGTAATCATCCTCTCTGTCTGTAAGGTTTTGGCAATGCGGTGCGGGTTCATTCCTGTCGCCGCCAGTTCAAAAATCCGCCGCACGATCTCGGCGGTTTCAGGTTCAATCACCCAATGGTTCTTATCTTCGGGATCTCGCTTATAGCCGAACAGCGGCGTTGACGTAAGCGATTGCCCCGACATTCCTTTTGCCCGAAACCCGATATTGACTTTCTTGGATAGATCATGCAGATACATTTCATTCAAAACATTCAGCATGGGCGCAAATTCCAAACTGTCGGAACGGCTGTTGTCCACATGGCTGTCAATGGCGATAAACCGCACATCTTTCTCTTTGAAATAAATTTCGGTATAAAAACCCGTTTGCAGGTAATCGCGCCCGACTCGGCTCATGTCTTTGACCAGTACCATTCCGATTTTCCCGCTGTTAATATCCGTCATCATCTGCTGCCAGCCCGGACGTTCAAAGTTTCGTCCGCTGAATCCGTCGTCCGTATAATGCCGGCAGTTTTCAAAGCCGTTTGCGGCGGCATAGGTTTCAAGATATTCCTTCTGCCGAAGAATCGAAAAGGACTCTCCTTCGTTTCTGTCCTCGCGGGATATACGCTCATACAGCGCTGTCATTTTCATGGGCTGCATCCTCCTTCTCCTGTGCGTCTTTCAATTTCTTTCTCTCCATGCAGCGGGCGACTTTTTCCCGATTTTTCGCGCGCCGCTGTTTCTGCTTTTCTTCCTCTGCCATTTCTTCTGCCGTCGGCTCGTCCTGCGGCACCTGAAAATTGCCGATGAATTTCAAATAGATGTCGATCTGCATGTGCCGTTCTCCGTCGATTTTTTCCGGCGCATGGACGATGATTTTTTCAACAAACGCATAAATCATGGGCGTGGTCAGTTCATCGGCTTCCCTGTATTTTCTGGCAAGTTTGAGAAAAGAAGCGATGTGATCGGAATCGACTTCATACGCCCGAAGTTCTTCCGTATCCGTTTCCAAAACGGCTTTCAATTCAGCCTGTTCTTTCTCATACGCCGCAAGAAAATCATCAAAACGCTTTTCAGAAATCTTTTCAAGCGCATACGATTCATACAGCTTCTGAATCAGCACGTCCAGCTCCTTACAGCGTTTCTGCGCCTTGCGGATTCTGGCTTTCGTTTCTTTTGCCGCCTGTGCCTGCTGCAATTCAGACGCTTCCCGAACTTTGCGCGCAAACTCGATTTCATTGGAGAGGGCATAGCGGCTGACGGTCTGAATGGTTTTCAAAATCAGTTCCCGCAATGCTTTTGTAGCTACCTGATGGGAGACGCATTCTCTCGTTTCCCGTTTTCGGGACAGCATATAGGTCGAGCAGTTGTAGGAATCGCTTTTGAATACGCCTTGCGCATCTTTCGCTCCATGCCGATGGTTATACAGCCTTTGCCCGCACTCTGCGCAGTAAACCAGACCTGTCAACGGATTCGCCACGCCCAGCGTATCTGTCCGCTTTATGCTTTTCAGCGCGCATTGGGCAAGCTCCCATGTTTCTTTCGTTACAATGGGTTCATGGGTATTCTCGAAGATCAGCAGCTTTTCCGGCGGGTTGGCGCGTCGTTTATCCTTGTAGTATCGTTTTCCGGAACGAAAATTGACCGTATGTCCCAAATACTCCTGATGGGTCAAAATTCTGCTGATTGTCAAACTGTTCCAGTCGTGCGCATGGGCTTCTTTTGTATAGTCGCTGCGCATCCCGCAGGCGTGTTTCGTATAGTAGTAGCCGGGATTGTCCACTTTCTCCTTCGTCAGAATCCGTGCAATTTCAGACGGCCCGTGTCCCTCGCAAGCCATCTGATAGATTCTGCGGACAATCGCCGCCGCTTCCTCGTCAACCAGCCAGTGGTGCTTGACACCCGGGTCTTTTCGGTAGCCGTATAAGCAGTTGTTGTTGGTGGGTAAGCCGGATTTGCCGCGCAGCTGATAAGCCGCTGCAACTTTCTTGGACTGGTCTTTCAGATACCATTCGTTCATGATGTTCAGGAACGGCACAAACTCGCCTGTTTCGGGATGATCGTTATCCACGCCGTTGGCGATGGCGATAAATCGGACATTGTGCTTGCGGAACACCACTTCCGTATAAAATCCTGTTTCAAGATAGTTGCGTCCGATTCGGCTCATATCCTTCGCCAGAATCACGCCGACCTTTCCGGCTTCCACGTCGGCAATCAGGCTTTTCCAGCCGGGGCGGTCGAAATTGCCGCCGCTCCATCCGTCGTCCGTATAGTGCTTGCAGTTGGTGAATCCATGCTCGTCAGCATAATTTTGCAGATAGAGCTTCTGGTTCACGATGGAGTTGCTTTCCCCGTCGAGGTCATCGTCGCGGGACAGGCGCTCGTACAGCGCCGTAATCAGATTTTCCTTCAATAAAATTCCTCCTTCACACATTTTTTTGGTCTTGAAGGGTGTAAAAGAACATTTTTACGCACTGTCTGAATATACGGGGAAAAATGGGAAATCGTCTGAAAAGCGGCATTTTTTCAACTGCTTCGGTTTTATCGGCTTTTCCGATGCAAAAATGCAACAGATTTGACTTGGCTATTCGAGTCTGATATGATACGTTCAAAGAAAAAAACTCAGGAGGATGAATGGATGCAGGAAAAATGGCTTCCCGGAAATACAATGGACAGAATCCGCGACCTGTGCAGAAGCCGAAACATCACGCAGGTTGAGCTGGCGCAGGCTGTCGGTATGGACAAAAGCACATTGAGCCGCGTAATGGCTGAAAAAACAAGCAAACTGTCCAGTAAAAATCTTGTCGCCATCGCGAATTACTTTGAAGTTTCGACGGATTTTCTGCTGGGACTGACGGATATTCCTTCCCGTAAAGGATATGACATCGAGCGTCTGGGGCTGTCTGTGGAAGCAGCTGCCAATCTCCATCAGGGCAAGCTGAACCATTCTGTGGTCTGTCAGCTTTTGGAAAATCCGAAATTCGCAGAGCTGACCCGCCAGATCGCGCTCTATCAGGAGGGCATTCTGGCTTCCGGTGTTGCCGCGCAGAATCAAATGTACAACTCCATGAGCAGCCTCATGTTGGAACATGGTCAGGCTAACCCGGAGGATATGTCCGCCGTTCGTGGCGCTGTGCAGGAAGCGCAGGCGCTCAAACGCCCGGTCTATGCGGATGAGATCGAGAACATCACGCGAAACTTCCGCCAGATTCTCGCTGAAATGAAGCAGGATGGACCGGAACGTGTCAAACAAACCGCGGCGCTGACCAAACAGAAGCTCAGCGAAATCACGAAAGTGCTTCCGCGCCAGAAAAACGGTCTGCAACTCAGACCCGAAGGCATCATGGGGATGCTCTCGGCAGCGCTGAACCAGATCACCGTTCCAGAAGAATATCAGGCTGAATTGGGCGAAGCAACCGATCAGCTCAAACAGGCCATCTGGAACTATATGAACACCACCTACAATATCCAAATGGAGATGAACGCCCATTACGAACGAAACCCTTTGCCTGATGATTCAGAACGGAAATCATGAAGCATGTACCCAGTTAATTGAGCGGAATACGATGTTTATTCGCTCAGCCGCGATTCAATTTGAAAAACGATATGGCAGCGCAGTTCTGAGCTGTGACGATTACGAGCAGGAGGGTCGAATCGCTCTGCTTCACGCCGCAGAGCGCTACATGCCGGAAAAGGGAAAATTCCTGACGTATGCTGCCGTAGTCGTTTGCACCGCAATGCTCGACGCCCTTCGGCAAACGCATCCCGAAATCAATACGGTTTCGCTGGAAGAAAACCAGGCAGCAGTTGAAGCCATGCAATCCGATAATCCTGTTCAAAGTCGAGATATCTATCATAAAAGCCCCGAACAGCTCTATCTGAACAAGGAAAGACTGCTTGCACTCTATGACGCGATGAATCGCTCGTCGCTTCGCGATACCGCATGGGTTCGCCATCGGTTTGGTTTCGATGGCGAACCGTGCGCACTGGCAGCAGCGGCGAGGGACTACGGGTTAAGCATCAGCCGGGCAAGGCGCATCGAAGATGAAGCTCTGCGCCATATTCGTGAGAATTTGGCCGCACAGGGCAGGAAGAAAGCAGCTGCATGACCCCGACTTTGTGGTTTAAGCGTAAACCAGTTCGTTCAGCAGGATTTCTTCTGCCCGGTTCTGGATGCTGTTCATCCTGCACAACCCATTCCATCTGGTCGCGTGCTTTGAGTGCTTCATCAACCCCTTCCACCTGCATCATCTGCGGCAGAAGGATTTCAAGGCGTTCCCGGCACTCTGCCTCCACGCCGATAAGGTGTTCCGTCAGTTTGCCGGAAAGCAGCAGGGCATTGTACATGCTCTTTAAGATACGTCTTGCGCATCCTGCCGTATTTACCAAGCGCCACAGGCTCATCCGGAATGGTCAGGTCGGGAAGTAGGTAATCGCCGCAACGGTGATAAGTTAGTTTCATACAAATCTCCTTTCAAACACAAAAAGCAGTTGTGGACTTGAAGATTTTTTTCTTCTTCCATAACTGCTTTTTGTATTCGGTTTTCGCGGAACGACATGCAGTTTAAGGAAGATGGTTAAAACCTTCCTTTACATAATACATGCTGCACATGTCGGCGATCCTCGTGGGTGGCTACAACATAGGCATGTTGCCCGTGCGTAAATCGCTTTGCCAGTTCGCAGCCAATTCGATTGGCTTCTTCCGGCGTAATTTCGCCCGGCACAAAGGATTGGCGCAGATGATACGCAATCACATCATCCTTTCCTCTGAGCCGTCCTGTTTGCGCAATATACTCGCGCTTCATGAGCAAAAACTCTCCGTCCGCTGTTTCGGGATTACAGCCGAAGCCCGTCACCAATTCGCCTTGATGCGTCTTTTTCGGATTAGACACATACCCGATTACGTTGCGGATTGCTTTGCCGAAGTTTCGCCCTTTGCCCGTGTGCAAAGGGATAAGACGCGTGGTTGCCATGTAGACTTCACCTCCCTTTTTTCAAAAAAATAAGCGCGAAGCCCACCCAGCTCCGCGCCATTTTCGCATTCATCCCATCACCCAATCCTGCATCCGTTCACATCCCGCATACAGCACCTCAAGCAGTTTTTGCGCAGCCAGCGGCAATCCTGCCGGACTAATCAGCCATGCGCTCACAAACAGAATCAATGCGCTTTTTATCGGAATCAGGAATATGCTCACCAGTGCTGTCATCCCCAGCAGCGAGGACACAATCGACAATAACCCGCTTGAAACCGCTGTCAGAAACAAGCACAGGAAAATCAACGCCTTCATTGCCAGCAACACCGGCAGCAAAACTACAGTCAACATGACTCTGCATATCTTCATTCTCTTTTCCCTCCCTTGTATCTTCCTTTTCTCATCCCCATTGTCGCGCACTTTTTCATTTCATGCAAGGATACGACTCAAAGCCCCAGCGCACCCAGCCGCGTCAGCAGCTCGTCTATTTTCTTCCAGATTTCCTTCTGCGACGCTCGAATTTCCTGAATATCTGTATCATAAACGCGCCCTGTTTCGTTTGCGCGTTTGGCAATCTGGTTGATGTTGCCGTTATACCGCCCCAGCATCACCACTGCTTCCCGCAGTTCCGGCAGATCGAGTTTGACCGCATACCCATCAATCGCCATCTTGCGCAGGTATGCCTGCATATTCCGCACACCCATCAGCTCCATCTTCTGACGGATCAGTCCTCTTTCCTGCTCATCAACACGGAAAATGACCTGTATATTTCGTGTTCTTCCCGCCATGCTCATCTCTCCTTTTCCCTTTTGCATTTAGCCAATGCCGGAGTATTTTTTTCAAGGTTCGCCTCTTTTGCCCGTCTGGTTTCTCGCAGGAACAGATCTACCAAGCCCGGATGTGACCTCGCAACAAACGCCTGATTTTTCTCCTGTCCAAGTTCGTCCACGTCGGCATAAACCGGCTGCATTTTTGCCCAGTTTTTGTTATTCTGCGAAATACGTCCATCCCAATTCTTATCCATGACTGTGACCGCCAGCACATACAGCGTCCTGTCAAATCCATATTGTCCGACCACATTCTGCACAGCCTTTCTGCTCAGAACATTGTCATGATAATGTTCGCGGATTGCCCGATCTATCGCGTCGCGGCAGGCAATATTGGCTTGTCTTGACATGCGATATTCTTCCATCTCACCATGCTTTTGCGCATATGTTCTCGGATACAGATACACCGGCACTTCACACTTTTGCATTTGTTCTTTCTGCATTTCAAGCACCTTGTCCAGCCTTGCTCGGTCATACGCATAAATATAAAAGTTGTAATTGCCCTGTGTCGGATTGCAGCGAATCATATAGCTGTATGCCTTGGTATCTGCACGAAATCCGTACTCCTGTGCAGAACTTCCATCAAACGCACAGTCCGGCATTGCATGGCAACACGCTGCCAGTGTTTTTCTGCTGCTCAAAAGGAGACCGTAACGCTCATCCTTACGCAGAGCATTCACAATGCTGTTGAATTCGCTTTTGAATGTTTCCGTTTTCAGCGAAGCCTCGTGATCATCCCAGCTTGTATAAAATTCCTCGCCGCTTCTGCCCATATCGCCACGCAGATGCCCAATGCATCCCGTATTTTTCTGCACACTTTTCTCCTGTGTGTAGCTGTAATTCCGTTCTTCAGGTTTCATTGCCCGAATCGTCATGTCCATTTATCGTTCCTCTCTTTCTTGATTTCTGTTCCTTTTTTCCATTTCTCTTTCGCTGGATACTCGAAGCTGCTCCCGAATGGATGGCACATCCTGCGCATCCTCTATCGCTGCCTCAATCGGTGCCTTATCGTCTATGTTCAGTTCTGAATTGAGCTGCGCAAGCCGCATCCGTTTTTCTGCAAGCTCAGCTTCCTGTGCAAACGGTTTTTCCAGTTCTTCCTTCGCCGCCTTCTCCTGTTGTTTCAGACCTTGGAGCTCCATCCTTGCTTTTTCCAAATTGTCTGGTACTCGTGCCAGACGATTGTCAATTCGCGTGATATTTCCTCTTGGATCGTTGCCAAGCTCAACGCTGTACGTCATGTTGCCGTGCATATTCAGCCAGTATGTTCTGCTTCCCGCATCAAAAGCAAGACTGGCACTCATTCCGCGATATGTCACAGCATCCTGAATGACGTCACCTTTCCATTTCTTGCAGCATTCTATCAGTGCCTGACCTGCCGCTTCCTTTTCCGTATACATCTTACCGCCGACTTCCATTTGGAACCCATCTTCCGGTAAGACATGCGCCTGTAAACACGCAATATCCTGTACATGACCCTCGATTCTTTCTGTTTTATTTTGAATCTCCTGCGGAAAATATCGAAGCAACCGGTCTTCAAGGCGATACTTCTTGCTTTGATAATCCGCCTGCATCAGTTTGAGCCGCGAAACTTCGACATCCAAATCCATCTTTTCACGGATTCTTGCATCGCCCGCGCAAAGCGCCTTGATTTCGGCATAGGATAGAACCGATTCATCCACATCATCGCAGACACGAACCGGTGATTTGCTGGTCATGACCTGCGAGATAAACTTCTGCTTGTTTTCGATTGTCTGCCAACTGTACGCGTCAAATGTACCATCTGTTACATATCTGTAAACGTACACATCGGCGTTCCGGTTTCCCTGACGCACAATGCGTCCTGCTCGCTGTTCAAGGTCGCCCGGACGCCACGGACAATCCAGATCATGCGAAGCAATCAGGCGGTCCTGAACATTGGTTCCCGCCCCCATTTTTGCAGTACTGCCAAGTAAAATTCGCACCTGACCCGTGCGCACTTTCGCAAACAGCTCCTTCTTTTTTGCCTCCGTGTCTGCATTGTGTATGAACGCGATTTCGCTTTCCGGAACCCCCTGCGCCAACAGCTTTTCACGAATATCGTCATAAACGCTGAACTCCTTTTCCTGTCCGTTTTTCGGCGTTGACATATCGCTGAAGATGAGCTGCGTCAGTTTTTGCTCGCTGCCTTCACGATAAATTCTCATTACGTTGCCGACGCAGGCATTGACTTTGCTTCCGGGGTCATCCGGCAGCATGGGATTTATAAGCCGCTGATCCAGCCCCAGCTTTTTCCCGTCCATCGACACCTTGAGCATGTTGTCAATGTGCGGATCGACCGCTCCGCCATGGATTTTGGCAGCGCGTTTTGACAGTTCCTGTACCATGCGCTTTTGAATTTCAGACGGCTGAACGACAACCGTTTCATAGTGCGCATTGGGCGTAGGCAAATGAAGCTGATCTGCCGTCTTGATATCTGCCACCTCACGGAACATATTCATCAATT